>Ga0233444_10006872_pt1 | contig 10060 bp, 14 predicted proteins | sample SI_124_October20_6_FD_182792 | JGI IMG/M metagenome (GOLD analysis project Ga0233444, IMG submission 182792) | Seawater microbial communities from Saanich Inlet, British Columbia, Canada - SI_124_October2016_10_MG | ecosystem: Environmental > Aquatic > Marine > Inlet | place: Canada: British...
AATAAATACTGTTGGTAATCACTATAATTTGATTCCCAAAGTTTGGTGGTAGTAATTGATATTGAGAACTTTACGATTAGGTTGTAGGGGTTACAACTTTGAACACATAACCTTACTCTACTGTAACTGAATGGGTTAAAGATGAAGTTAATGGTCAAACTAACTCTCACAAAAATAATTATAACTCATTAATATTAGATTTTACTGTTTCTATAAAAACATCAAAACTCACCAAAACTTCTCATTACACAGACTATCAACAAAGACTATTTGAGGAGATTAAGAGATTGAAGGAGGTTGAAGGTTATGGGTATAGAAGAATTAGTTACATTTTATATGATAAAGGATACAGATCAATTAGAACTGATTCAATTCTAAAAAATAATTACATCTACTCAATCTATAAAAAGGGTAAGATTAGAGAAGAAAGAATAAATAGAGAGTTTAAACCTATTATAAAAGATATTATAGTTTATGAGTCATTATAATTCTTAAAGATAACCTGATATTGAATTCTTTTATTTTGAATTAAAGATTCATATTCATTGTAATCCAACATAACATAATCTTTAAGTTTAGTATGTACAATACACAGTTTGTAATTATCTAACTTCTTAAAAAGATCTTCTTCATTTTTAGTAATCCCAAAAAACACTCCATAAGGTAATTTTTTAACACTTTTAGAACTGGTTGTTTTAATTTCAACTAAATCAAAATCATTTTTAGTAGTAATATTGTCAAAAGAATCAACATGGATAACAACACCATCCACACTTCTTGAGTATTTCTTATAATCAATATTTAAAATATTATAAAGAATTTTTATTTGATCTCTTGTTGGAACAATAAAAGAATCAAGTAAGGATTTTAAAATAATAATTCCTTCTTTTTCAGTCTTAAACTTTTTTATGTTTTGTTCTCTTAACATTTTGGAAAGGTAATCAATCAAAATTATCTAAATCAATAAGAACGGAACCAGTTCTTAGATACAATTACATCTACTCAATCTATAAAAAGGGTAAGATTAGAGAAGAAAGAATAAATAGGGAATTTGAAACCATAATTGGTGATATAAATGTCTATGAATGTTTCTAAATCAATATTCTATCCACTGTCTCAACAAATTCATATAAATACCTCACCAACAATTTAAAGTGATTAAATCATTGAATTCTACAAAAATCACTTTTGAGATTTTATCACATATTTATTATTAGTAGTACACATTATTACACAACATTCAGTTCTATCCTATCTCATTATAGATAAGGGTTTAGATATAGAGTGTGACTATATTATGTATATGGTTAGAATTTAAGAAGATTTACTCAAAGTACATCTTTAAATATTTCTATGTTTTAAAATGAAATACAAAAGTTAAATAATATGAATTATATAGATAATAAGGTTGATAATAGATACAGAAATGAATTAGGAAATTTTATAGGAAATCATCAGAAATGGGATTTTATAGTTGGATTGAGTTATAAAGATGATATGAGGAATGAGAAAGTAAGTAGAAGAAAGATTAGAAATCTATATAAGAACTTATCTAAATATGACGAAGATATTGATGGTGTGTTTGTAAATGAATATGATGGTAGTTACAATAAAATACATCATCATTTAGTGGTTAAGACCAATTTGAAGGAATATGATTTTAAGTATAGGTTGATACAATATTGGAAAAAAGTAGGTTTAAGTGATGTTGAGAGTTATGATAGTAGTTTGGGTTTTAGTCACTACATAACTAAACATATTGGAAAAACTGAAATCAATAGTTGGGACTTTTTGAGTAACTTAACATTTATAAAAACAGACCAATAAAAATGATGAATAAATTACTCTACATAGTCTTACTAATTTCCATAGGATGTCAATCTGAAATTTATAGAGATGAAAATGGAATTATAAAATGTCAGGAAGAAGTTGGGATTGGGTTCATTGGAGAAGTTGATGGTGTTAGTTATAAAGTTGTGGATAGTGTAATGTTATCTACAATGATTAAAAAAAATGAAGACTTAAGATTTATTTGTACAACCAAAATCACAGATATGTCATTAATGTTTTCTGACTCTCAATTCAATGGAGATATTTCAAATTGGGATGTGAGTAATGTGAGTAATATGAGTAATATGTTTTTTAATTCTCAATTCAATGGAGATATTTCAAAGTGGGATATGACTAATGTGACTAATATGGATGATATGTTTTTTATGTCTCAATTCAATGGAGATATTTCAAATTGGGATGTAAGTAATGTTACTGTTATGAATTCGATGTTTTTTGATTCTAAATTCAATGGAGATATTTCAAATTGGAATGTAGGTAATGTTACAGATATGAGTGGGATGTTTGTAGATTCTGAATTCAATGGAGATATTTCAAATTGGGATGTAAGTAATGTTACTAGTATGAGTGAGATGTTTGATTATTCTGAATTCAATGGAGATATTTCAAATTGGGATGTAAGTAATGTTACGGATATGTCAGAAATGTTTTATAAGTCTCAATTCAATGGAGATATTTCAAAGTGGGATGTAAGTAATGTTACTAATATGATTGGTATGTTTCATGAGTCTCAATTCAATGGAGATATTTCAAAGTGGGATGTAAGTAATGTTACTGATATGAATTCGATGTTTTTTCAATCTCAATTCAATGGAGATATTTCAAATTGGGATGTGACTAATGTGACTAATATGAGTACTATGTTTTGGATATCTCAATTCAATGGAGATATTTCAAAGTGGAATGTAAGTAATGTAACGAGTATGGAGGAAATGTTTTTGCAATCTCAATTCAATGGAGATATTTCAAATTGGGATGTGAGTAATGTTACTGATATGAATTGGATGTTTGCTAACTCTAAATTCAATGGAGATATTTCAAATTGGGATGTTAGTAATGTTACTAATATGGATAATATGTTTACTATTGCTCAATTCAATGGAGATATTTCAAATTGGGATATAAGTAATGTAACGAATATGGAGGAAATGTTATATAAATCCCTAATTCCATATTTAAATCGACCAAGATTTTAACTAATTAACAATCTTATATTTACCCAAAACATTTTTAAAATTCAAATCTGATTTGTTCCACAATGATGATATATCTGTTACATCAATAAAATCCATTATAACAGTCTCAATTATATCTCTTAAACCAAACTTAAGTTTATTGGTAGAGTAATCTGACCAATCTTGATTGAGTTTATTCATTATATCCTTTTTGATTTTATCTTCTTTACCCAAGTAAAATGACTTAGAACTACCCTTTATTTTTAAGACACATATCATTGTGTTACTTCTCTTATCCATTGAAAATGAAATAGTGGGTATAAAATTCTTATTCACATACCTAATATTGGGTAGGGATTTGGTTTGTTGTTTTTTGAGTTTTTTAATTAATTCAATAACATCCTTTGTTTTAGAATTAAGTTCATCTTTTACTGAGTTGAGTTGTTTGATTTGGGTTTTAGTTCTCCAATACAACTTCATTTCTTCTTTTAGTTCACTGGGAAGAGTGTCATAGATTTCTCTACCTCCAATACTTTTCCAATTAAAATCTGTCATAATTAATACTCTATCCAAACAAAGATAGTCATTTAAGTTTAGATATAGAGTTGATCTATCTTAGTATTATAATTAAAAAACAAAAACTATGGAAAATACAAAAACACAAAAACAAAGGTTAAAACTGAATCCAATGTCTTCTAATATGGAGGTATCAGATAAAGACAGATTGAAAATGGTAAAGGAACTAAGTTTCAACAGATTATTAGAAGGTTACAGAAAATTAGGTTTTAATAAAACATTCAAAAGTCTTATAACTTGTAAAGAAAATATCAAATGTTTAGATGAAATGAATCCTAAGGATTATTATACACTCATAGGAGGTTATTATGATTTATGGTCTATGGATGAAACATCTAATCCTTATATAACACCAAAAGAGTGTTTTAAAATAATCTATAATAACAATTTGGAAACTCTTAACGAATTAAGAAAGGTGTTGAGAAATTGGTATAAATGAGTGTATTTAAAAATTGAAAATTCAATCTCTATTATAATGTTGGAGATTGTTTTTTTATCTCATACACTTTATTGTAATTCATTCAATAACAATACATAATTCAATGTGTTTAGTCAAAATTGAATTTTTACATTTAGACAACTATTAAGGTAAGTGTCTAACTAATCAAATCTCAAAAATGAAAAAGTTAATAGGTTATGTAAGAGTTTCATCATTGATTCAAAAAGGAAAGGGGAATTCAATATCTAATCAAATAAGTAAAATCAATTCATACAGTCAGTTAAATGGATATGAGATAATAGATATACTTAAAGATGATGGTATTAGTGGGATGTCTAAGTCTAAAAGAAAAGACTACTTAAAACTGATTGATATTATTGAAGATCAAAAAATTGATGGAGTCATAGTCAATGATTTAAGTAGAATAGGTAGGAAAATGAGTGATGTGATAGAGTTTATTGATTTAATCAAATCTAAAAATGTTGAATTTTATTCAATAAAGGAGGGAATAAATAATGTTTCAAATGTGGGTGGATTGATAATCAATATTTTATCATCTATAAATCAGTTTGAAGTTGAAATGTTGAGGAATAGAATAAGTGAGGTAAAACAATATAAAAAATCAAATGACTTAGTCTATGGGAATCTAATTTTTGGTAAATCTAAAGATGGAAATAGGTTAGTTGATAATGTGAATGAGATGAAAGTGATTAAGTATATGAAGAATTTGAGGAAAAGAGGGTATTCATATTTTAAAATCAGTGATAGACTGAATGAGAGAAACATCAAATCTAAAAATGGAAATAAATGGTATGGTAGTGGAGTGAGAAATGTATTAAGTTATTATTAAATACAAATATTAAATGGATTGAAACCTCACTTTAATAAGTGGGGTTTTTTTTATCTTGTTACTCTATCCTAAGTAATAATTGAATTTAAGTTTAGATATAGAGTTAACCTATCTTAGTACTATAATTAAAAATAATAAAAGAATGAATAATAGAGAATGGATAGTAAGTCAATTAGATAGTTTAATTGAAAATATTAATAGAGATGTCAATTGGAATTATGTTTTAGATGAGTTGTCTAACATAATGAGTGAAATAGATGAAAACAATTAAAACAAATAATAAAATGAATAACACAAAAAATACACAACCAACTGAAATTGAATTTAACAGAGTTGTATCCAAATTCAGGAAAAACCAACAAAAAATACTTAATCAATTAGATGAAATAATTTCTGATTTACCTGACAAAACTTATGATGAAATGGATTCTAGAATTGATATAAAATCTGACAAAGATTTAATCTGTGGTTCTGTAAATGGAAAAATTAAAAAGGATGAGGATGTCTTTGTTTATTGGGATGAAGATAACAACACAATGGTATTTACTTTATGAAAACTAATATGAAAACACTTAACGAAGTACAAGATGATATTCGACAAATGAGATATGATAATATTAAAACTTTAAAGATGGAAAAAACATTGAAAGAACGTAAGATTGAATTACTTAAACTTAATATCGATCATATAGACAATTGTATCAGAATGACTAATGACCTAATAAGATTGAATCAATGATATAATATATGACACATCAATTAACATATATGACCTCAAAAATATGTGTGACTAACACTATGTGATTAAGATACAATGGTTTGTATATAAGATTGAAGGAATACTGAATGATGTGGTATTGTGGTATTTTTTATTGGTTATTAAGATTGTAATATTATAATGTATGACTATACACAATCATATATGACCTATATAATATTCGATATATAATATCAACATAATATAGTATACTACCACTCATAGTCATATAATAATAAAACAATAATTAGGTAGTAATACACACATAATACAATATATAATCATACATAATCATATAGTATATAGATGGTATGATGAAAATAAAAACTACCTCCACAATCACTGATGTCAATAAACAAAAATTTAATGGATAGTAGATTTTAAGTGTATTCAAAACACAAAAACAATCTCTATACTAATGAAATATATACTTATATCATTGATTTAAAGATAATTACATAATAATGTGGAGGAGATAAAGAGGGATTGTAGATTTATGTAATCAATGATGTTGATGTTAGAGGGAAAGTCTACTTATTTTATGGATTTTAATTCTAATGGTCCATTATAAAGGTAATGAGGAGATTTTGGGTAACCAAAATAGATATATGACTTATTCAATAATCTCTCATATGTATAAGTATATAATAATGTTTAATAAAAATTAATAGTATGAATGTGGATACAAAATGGATGAGTAAAACTGAACTCAAAGACTATTTGGGGTTTTCAATGGGTAAGATTGAGAATATGATGAAGTTAAATCAGTTACCCTATTATAAGATTGGTAAGAATGTAAAATTCAAAAGGAAATTAGTTGAAGATCAATTAGAAAATTATTTAGTGAAATGAAGTTAAAAATATTTGATGTAGTAATAGATGGTGATGATAATTTAGAAGATAGACAACTTTCTATGGATTCTATTTATAAGTATGTAGGTAGAAAAGTATTGAAGAGTTGGTTAGAAAAAGGTGATGAAATTGGATTGGTTGATGTAAATAATAATGAGGATGTTTGGGTGTGGTTGAAAAATATAGAATTGATGGATTGGGATAATATAAGGGACTCAATCTATAAGGATAGACTATAAGGGTTTTTGTTGTTAGAGATCTTTTTGTCGAACCAATTGTCGAACAAAAAACGTATATTTAATTAATTATAACGATGTTAACTTTCTTAAGAGTTATTTTAACTTAAAGACTTAATAGATGTATAGAATATTTTGTGTTTTATTTCTGTTATTTAACCTAAGTGTCAAATCTCAATCTAATATTAAATCAGTCGTACCAAATCAATTAGGTGATTATTTTCAGGTATTTAATCACCCAAAATCACTTAGTAACTTTAAATTCAAAACTCCCTATGGTTTTAATAAATATCGTGAGGGGAGAGATAATAGTGTTATTCAGATGTTTAGAAAAATTGACAATTACCAAAGAATAGATGTTTCTGGAAGAAAGATTAATAATGGTGTTATAGAATTTGGTTTAACTTGTTTGAAATGGAAAGATTTTTCAAAATATGAAATGATGTTATCAATGTCAAATTCTGAAATCAAAGAACTAATGATTAGTAATATGGAGTCAAGAAATAAAACGATTGACCCTAATGAATATCATGTTTTTTATGAAAAAAACAAATTATTTTGGATAATAACTGGGACTTGGAGTGAAGAAAAAAATCTATACGTTATTATGTCAACCTATTATACTAATGAACAAACTATTCAACTGTCTTTTATGACTACAATTAAAGGAAATGTTGAAAAAGATATTATGAACATGAAGAAACTAATTGACTCATTTCAGTTTCTTTAACCAATAAATTTTTTTCACTTCTTTAGTGACTACTTGTCTTTCCTTACAAAATTATGGTCCTATAAGAACCCGAACCAGGGTTTTGATTTAAAAATCTTTGATTTAAACACTTAAAATATTGAGTCACATAAGTATGTGAGTTTATAGAGATAATGTATTAAATCACATTTAAAACATATAAAAATGGTATAATCTATAGTGTTGAGTAGTATGGTTATTAAGATTTTTTAGGTTTAAGTAGTTTTGATAGTTTTTAGTGAAAAAAAGAACACAATTCAATGTGTTCTCTGATATTCAAATTGGTTCTAAAAGTAAGTTTTTATTTTTCTTTATCTTTATTAATATTTTCAACTTTATCTTCTTTAGGTAAATTATCTACAATTGAATCTTTGGAGAATTTGTGTTGAAAATCAATAATTGTGGAGATGGAAGTTTTGTTTTTGATTTCAAAATTTGAAATATGGTCTTCCAAACTACTATTGATTACTTCATACAATTTTTGGTTTGTGAAGTAAGAGATAAGTTTAATTTGGGAAAGAATAGTTGGATTCACTAAAGTGGTAAATCTTTGTAATTCATCTGTGTTTTGATCACTCATTTTTCTATCTGTTTAAAATTATTGAGTAAAATTATTTAGGGGTTTTTAGGAATCCACTAATTGTAATAAGGGTTGCGAATGGAAATAATAGAGATTAAAAATATTAAGGATTTTGAGAATAATGTTACAACAGAAATCCTATTAAACTCATTCAATGTGTATTGTAGAGTTTCAACTAAGGATCAAATTGAAAACACATCTTTAGATAATCAGAGTCAATTAGGTATTGATTATGTAAATAAAAACCATACAGAAAAATTTAGATGGGTAATTGTATGGAGGGAAGAAGGGAAAAGTGGAGATGATCTTTATGAGGATGATGATATTGGTGAGATGGTTAAAAGGGAACTATTGAATATACTGATTGATAGTTGGAAAAATAGGATAGTTAAAAATATTTGGGTCTATGATTTGAGTAGACTCAGTAGAAATGATGATACATCTAACCTATTGAAGAGTATCATATATAAGAATGGTATTGATCTATATCTAAACAATCAAAAATACAACTTTGACAATAAAATGGACAAATTATTGTTTGGGGTATTGTCCTTAGTAAATGAGTTTGAAAATCATCAAAGATTTGAAAAAGGTTTGATGGGTAAAAGAAGAAATTTAGATAGTAATAAATGGTGGGGAGGTAGTATACCAATTGGTTTTAAAAATGATGATAAAGGTAGATTAATAGAGGATGAGGATAGGAGTAAGTGGGTAAAAAAGATATTTCAGTGGTATAAGGAAGGATTATCAACAGAAAAGATAAGGGAAAGATTAAATAAAATTGGTGTTACAACTCAAAGAGGAAATAGTGATTGGAATACTAATCAAATAAGAAATATGTTACAAAATACCTTTTACATTGGTTATAAGGACTATGAGGTAAAGGGATTAAAGGGTAAATCAAAAGAATATTGTAGGGAAAAGGGATTGATACACAAACACAGATTTGAATGTGTTAGTATTATTGAAAAAGAGGAATTTGAGTATGTTCAAAAATTAATTAGTCAGAGAAAACAAAAACCAAACTCAAATAGTAATAAACACAAATTCTTACTCAAAGAAATGTTATTGTGTGGGGGTTGTGGGAACATTATGAGGGGAAAACATCAACCATCAATGAATGTTAACATTTATAGATGTGTAACTAATGAAAGTAATTGGAGAGATAACAGAATAAGTAAATGTGATAATTCTAAATCAGTTAATAGGGTTGGAATTGAAGAAATTATATGGATCAATGTTTTGAATATCTTTAAAAATAGTGAGTTATTGAAAGAAGAATTCAGAAAAGAGAACTTACCCAAAAAATTAGATAAGGAGAATATCAAAAAGAGAATAAAAGAAAATGAAAATAAGATTAAAAGGAGAAGGGTAAAAATTCAAAGTATCAATAAAAAATTAGAGGAAAACACCATAAAAAACATAACACTTAAAATAAGTGACAATATGTTTGAAAATATTAGAGTAAGTGTTGAAAAGGAGATAGAAAAAATAGAGTCTGAAATAAGTCAACTAGAGATACAAAATGATTTATGGATGAATGATAATGTTTGGGAAGATTGGTTTGATAGTTTTAAGTTATTCTTCAATAAGATATGTGATTACTCAAAGTATGAGGATAAAAGAAAATTTTTAATGGATTATGTTGAGAATGTCTTTGTTTATTGGGATGAGGATAATAACACACACAACATCAAAATCCAATTTAAATTAAATATTGTGAAGGATAAGGGAGAATTAGTGAGTAAGGATATCTATAAAATTAAAAAGGGTAAAAAGGGAACAGATATCAATGGACTCAATATTAGAAAATTCAACAATTACATAAATAAGAAAAAGGATTCTAAAACTTACCTTTTAAACTATTCAACTGTAACCGACTTAGCTAAGTTTCTTGGCTGATCAACATTGCAACCTCTAAGCAGTGCGATGTGATAAGACAGCAACTGCAAAGGGATCACAGACAACAAGGGCATCAAACATTCTGGCGTATCAG
>Ga0233444_10006873_pt1 | contig 10060 bp, 9 predicted proteins | sample SI_124_October20_6_FD_182792 | JGI IMG/M metagenome (GOLD analysis project Ga0233444, IMG submission 182792) | Seawater microbial communities from Saanich Inlet, British Columbia, Canada - SI_124_October2016_10_MG | ecosystem: Environmental > Aquatic > Marine > Inlet | place: Canada: British...
CAATCAATAATCTTATTGGTAATTGCATTATATTTTTCTTTTTCCGTTCTAAAAATTTGATCATTAAAATCTTTTCTTAACATTTTTCTATTTGTAGGAATAGAAACAACATTTAATTTATATATGTCATAAAATTCCTCAGCTTCAGTTATGGCCGTACCAGTCATACCTGCTAACTTTTGGTATAATCTAAAATAATTTTGGTAAGTTATTGATGCAAGAGTTTGGTTTTCCTCTTCAACTTCGACATTTTCTTTCGCCTCTATTGCCTGATGTAGGCCATCGGAAAACCTTCTTCCGTCTAAAACTCTTCCAGTAAATTCGTCTATAATTTGAACTTTACCATTTCTCACAATATAGTCAGTATCATTATTAAAAAGAAGATTAGCTTTTAAAGCTTGATTGACATGATGTACAAGATCTAAATTAGCCGGATCGTAAAAATTATTATTCTTTAATATTTTTTTTTGTACTGCTAATTTTTCAATTTTATCAATTCCTGCATCAGTTAAAATAGCATTTTTATTTTTTTCATCTAATTCATAATCATTTTTTTGTAAATGCTTAATAAATTCATTTGAGGTAAGATATAGTGTTGTTTTATCGTCTAACTTGCCTGAAATTATTAATGGTGTTCTTGATTCATCAATTAAGATACTGTCGACCTCATCAACAATACAAAAATTATGATTTCTTTGAACCATTTCTTCTAGCTCATATTTCATATTATCTCTAAGATAATCAAACCCTAGCTCATTATTAGTTGCGTAAGTAATATCACAATTGTAATTTTTCTTTCTTTCAATATCGTCAAGATCATTTGTGATGCATCCTATCGAAACCCCTAGATAGCCAAACACTTTCCCCATCCAAGCAGAATCTCTTCTGGCCAAATAATCATTTACTGTAACAATATGAACACCTTTGCCTGTTAAAGAATTTAAATATGCCGGTAAAGTTGAAACCAAGGTTTTACCTTCACCAGTTTTCATTTCAGCAATTTTACCGTTATGTAATATTAAACCACCAGCCAACTGAACATCATAGTGTCTTTCACTAAGAGTTCTTTTTGCTGCCTCCCTTACTAAAGCAAAACTTTCAGGGATAATTTCATGTATATTTAACGACCCGCTTTGAGCACTTTTTTTGAAATTGAATGTTTTTTCTTTAATTTCTGCCTCAGATAGCAACCCAACTTCACCCTCTTTTTCATTAATTGCTAGAACTATATTTTTAATATTATCTAATTCTTGTTGATTAGAGCTTTTAAATATTTTACTAAAAGTCCTTGTAAATAAATTCATTATACATCTATATATGTATTTATAATTTAAATTAAACTGTAATTATGACAATAAATATTAAAAATTTCTTAAGCGGTAAAACTAAATTATCTAAAATGGGAGAGTTTCAGAGTCTAAAGCAAATTGATGGTCTAGAAATGTCATCAATATCTGCTGATTTGTACGGTGACGGAAGAGATGATTTAGCTTTATTTTATTTTAGCAAAGGAGCTAATTATGCGACCTTAACCACTACAAACAGTATTACTTCCGAATTTATACCCTGGAATAATAATTCTCATAAAAAAATTATTAAAGGCTTACTTGTTAACACCAAAAATGCAAATACATTTACTGGAAAACAAGGAAAAGACAGCATTGATATTTTAGCAAAAAACTTATCGAGAGTATTAACAATTAAAGAGTCTAAATCTAAATCAGGAACAAGCGAGACTGTAAAAACTAAAGATTTAATATTTGCCTCAACTGGAGTTATAGGTGAAGAATTTCCCGTTGAAAAAATAAAAGATAGACTGCACGACTTAGTTGAAAAGTTGAGGAAAGAACATAATAAAATGTATTGGATAAAAATGGCCTCAGCTATTATGACAACTGACACAAAACCAAAAGTAGCCTATGAAGAAGTGATAATTGGCGACGAATTAATTAAGATCAGTGGAGTAGCTAAAGGATCTGGGATGATAGCCCCAAACCTTGCTACAATGCTGTCTTTTATATTTACTGACGCAGATATTAATTCTAATTTACTCAAGACTCTTTTAAAAAGAGCAGTAGCCAATTCTTTTAATGCAATTACGGTTGATAGTGATCAGTCAACTAACGATATGGTATCAATTTTTTCAACAAGGATGGTAAAAATAGGACAAAACATAACTTTAACTGATAAAAATATTCAAAAGTTTGAGGTTGCTCTAAAAAAACTATGTTTAAACTTAGCAAAACAAATTATTGTTGATGGTGAAGGAGCAAAAAAATTTGTAACTATCAACGTCATAAATGCAAAATCAATTAGTAGTGCAAAAAATATTGCATTTTCAATAGCTAACTCTCCATTAATTAAAACCGCAGTTGCAGGTGAAGACCCTAATTGGGGAAGAATAGCTATGGGTGTTGGTAAATCTGGGGAGATCGTAGATCAAAAAAAATTAAAGATAAAAATAGGAGAATTTCTTGTTGCAGAGAATGGAAAAATTTCTGAGAGTTATGATGAAAAAAAAATAAAAGAATATATGAAGTGGGGTTCAATAGAAATTGAAGTTAATTTAAAATTGGGAAATGATGCGTTCAAATGTTATACTTGTGATTTCACTCATGATTATATTGATATAAATGCCGACTACAGGAATTAAGAAATGATAAAATATAATCTTAAGTGTCATAATGATCATGAATTTGAAAGTTGGTTTTCTGACTCTGAAGAATTTGATAATTTAAAAAGAAAAAAATTATTAGAATGCATTTACTGTTCTTCAAAAAAAATTATTAAATCAATAATGGCCCCAATGATATCAGGTTCGAGAGAGAGCAATAATAAAAATATCAATAATCTAAATAAAAGTCTAAAAAATCAAAGAAATCAATTACTTCAACTAAGAAAATTTATTGAAAATAACTGTGAATTTGTAGGTGACAATTTTAGCAATAAAGTCAGAGAAGTTTTTTACAATAAGAAAAGTAAAAAGATGATATATGGAACTACTTCTTCAGAGGAAAGAAAAGAGCTGGAAGAAGAAGGCATTGATTTATTGTCAATTCCATGGGTAAGTAAGGACAATTAGTTTTTCAAACTACTTATAATATAATTTACAGATAAGTTGTTAGATTTTTTCCATTTATTTAATATTGGGTTATATTCAAGACCTTTAATATCTAAAGTAGAAAATTTTTCATTTTGTAAAAGTTTTTCAAGTTCTTCAGGCTTTAAAAATTTATTCCAATCATGCGTGCCAATAGGCAACCATCTAAGTATATATTCAGCACCTACAATTGCCTTTAAATAAGACATCAAAGATCTATTCAAGGTTGCAGTAAACATCAGGCCATCTTTTTTCAACAAATCATAACATGACCTAATATACAGACCAACATCGTTTACATGCTCAACAATTTCTAAATTTAAAATTATATCAAACTTTTCTTTATCATCTAATTGTTCAGGAGATTTATTTAAATAATTTATTTTAAGTTTGTTTTTTTCTGAGTGTATTTTAGCTACTTTGATATTTTTTTCTGATGCATCGATTCCAGTGACTGTTCCACCTAAGCGACTCATAGGCTCACTAATTAGGCCTCCACCACATCCGACATCTAATATATTTAACCCATTCAAGATGTTTATTTTATCATCCTTAATTTTAAAATGATTTTTGATTTTATCTGTAATATATTCGATCCTGATAGGATTAAACATATGTAAAGGTTTAAATTTTCCATTAACATCCCACCATTCGTCAGCTAACTTTGAAAACTTTTGAATTTCCTCTTTATTTATAGTAGTAGTCATTCTGTAATTATTTAATTTTAATACATTAATATCTTATTTATTATATTACATTCTTTAAAATGGTTAAAAAAGTACTAAAGTTTGGTGGAACCTCTGTTGGAACAATTGAAAGAATTCAACATGTGGCAAATATTATTCAAAAAGAGCACTTATTGGGAAACCAGGTGATCGCTGTTGTTTCAGCTATGTCTGGCAGAACTAATGAACTTTCCAATATTTCAAAAAAAATATCAGAAAAATTTAATAAAAGAGAATTTGATGTTCTGCTATCATCAGGAGAACAAGTCACTTCAGCATTATTAGCCGGAGCTTTAATTGAATTAAAAATAAATGCCAAATCCTGGATGAACTGGCAGATACCGATTTTAACTGAAGGAGAACATTCAAATGCACGAATAGTAAATATTAATATTAAAAAAATTAATGACTTTTTAAAAGATGAAAAAGGAGTGGCTATAATTCCAGGCTTTCAAGGTATTTCAAAAAATGGAGATATAACAACCATAGGCAGAGGAGGCTCTGATGCAACAGCGGTAGCAGTCGCAAAATTATTCAATGCAGATGCTTGTGAAATTTATACTGATGTAGACGGAGTATTTTCCACAGATCCAAATAAAATTCCGGTAGCAAAAAAAATTGATAAAATTTCTTATGATGAAATGCTTGAGTTATCATCATTGGGCGCAAAAGTAATGCAATCCTCTGCTGTTCAGACGGCCATGATGTACGATATTCCTCTCGAGGTAAGATCTACATTTACTGACAGACAGGGAACAAAAATATTTGATCAAGAAAATATTGATTATACTAAAAGTGTAACAGGAGTGGCTTACTCAAAAGATGATGCTAAAATTACATTAATAGGAGTAGAGGACAAGTATGGTGTAGCAGCAAACATATTCGAACCTTTAAGCAAATCACAAATTAATGTAGATATGGTCATTCAAAATATTTCTCCAGACCAAAAAACAACTGATATTTCATTCACTATTAAAAGAGACGATGTTTTAAAAACATTAGATATTCTAAAAAAGAATAAAGACATTAAATATAAAAATATTATTCATAATGATAAAGTTTCAAAAGTATCAATAGTAGGAGCTGGAATGGTTACGACACCTGGTATAACTTACAGAATGTTTAGAGCTTTATCAGATGAGAAAATAAATATTTTAGCTATATCCACATCAGAAATAAAACTTTCTGTCATAATCGACGAAGTTAATACTTTGAAAGCAGTAAAAAAATTACATACAATTTTTGATTTAGATTAATATGAATGTAAGACCACACAGAAAAATAAACAGGAAGAAGACTAGAGAAATAAAAGTTGGAAAAATTTCTGTAGGCGGCAACTCTCAAATAAGTGTTCAATCAATGACAAATACCTTAACCACAGATATCAAGGCTACCATTAATCAAATTCATGAGTTAGAAGAGGCAGGTGCTGATATTATTAGAGTCTCTTGTCCCGATGAAGAGTCAACTAAAGCATTAAAAAACATTATTAAAGAAGTTAATGCACCTGTGATAGCAGATATTCATTTTCATTACAAAAGAGCAATAGAAGCGGCTGAAATGGGCGCGAGTTGTTTAAGAATTAATCCTGGAAATATTGGCACGAATGATAAGATTCTAGAAGTTATTAAAGCAGCTAAAGATAATAATTGTTCTATTCGTATAGGAGTTAATGCAGGTTCGTTAGATAAAAATTTATTGGAAAAATATAAAGAACCATGTCCAGAAGCACTTGTTGAAAGCGCTCAACATAATATCAAACTTTTAGAGGATAATGATTTTTTTAATTTTAAGATAAGCGTAAAATCCTCTGATATTTTTCTAACTGTAAAAGCTTATAAAAAATTATCAGAAATCTGCAACTATCCTTTACATTTAGGTGTTACGGAAGCTGGAGGATTATTTACTGGAAGTATTAAATCTTCGATTGGTATTGGTCAGTTATTAATGGATGGAATAGGGGATACTATTAGAGTTTCATTATCATCAGACCCTGTTGATGAAGTGAAAGCAGGATATGAAATTCTTAAATCATTAGGAATTCGTTCTAGAGGAGTAAATATAATATCTTGCCCATCATGCGCGAGACAAGCATTCCCAGTTATTGAAACAGTTAAAGAATTAGAAAAAAAATTAGCTCACATTAAGAAACCCATAGATCTTTCTATCATTGGCTGTGTTGTAAACGGACCAGGTGAAGCAGCTCAAACAGATATTGGTTTAACAGGTGGGGGTCAAGACAACAATCTCTTATATCTTTCGGGCTTACCTTTTACAAAAGTTCCTAGTTCAAAAATTATTGATAGAGTAGTTGAATTAGTTGAAGAAAAAATAAAAGAAAAAAATTAAAATATGGTTCCATTAGAAAAGGTTAAGGATATAATTACTCAACACGACATTCTTGAAAAAGAGTTATCCTCAGGAAATGTAGAGCCTAAATTATTTGCAAAAAAATCTAAAGAGTACGCACGTCTGGGAAATATTGTTTCAACGGCAAGAGAATTTGTAAATTTTGAAAATGAAAAAAGAGACCTTGAAAATATGACTCAAGATAAAAATAATGATCAAGAGATTATAGATTTAGCTCAAAAAGATTTAATTGAATTAATAAAAAAAAAAGAACAATCAGAAAGTGAGTTAAAATTATTTTTACTACCAAAGGATGAAGATGATGACAAAAATGCTATAGTGGAAATAAGAGCAGGAACTGGAGGTTTGGAGGCATCTCTCTTTTGCTCTGATTTGTTTAAAATGTACGAAAAAGTTTGTTCTAAAAAAAAATGGCAACTAGAAATAATTAACATTTCTAAAAGTGAAGCCGGGGGTTTTAAGGAAGTAATTTTTTCAGTTAATGGCAACGATATATATTCATATTTAAAATATGAGTCAGGTGTTCATCGTGTTCAAAGAATTCCAGAAACAGAAACTCAAGGAAGAGTTCACACTTCGGCGGCTACGGTAGCAGTTCTTCCAGAGGCAGAAGATGTCGATATTCAAATCAAAGAGGCAGATCTAAGAATTGACGTATTCAGAGCAGGAGGTCCTGGAGGGCAATCTGTTAATACAACAGATAGTGCTGTTAGGATTACACATATTCCTAGCGGGGTAGTTGTTAGCCAACAAGATGAAAAATCCCAACATAAAAATAAAGCAAAAGCATTAAAAATTTTAAGGTCAAGAGTTTATGAGGCAGAAAAAAGAAAAAAAGATCAGGAGAGATCAAGCAATAGAAGAAGTCAAATTGGAACTGGCGATAGGTCAGAAAGAATTAGAACATATAATTTTCCACAAGGAAGAGTCACTGACCATAGAATAAATTTAACATTGCACAAACTAGATGAATTTTTAAGTGGAGAAATACATGAGGAGATGAATCAGGAATTACGTTTAAAAGAACAAAGCTTAAAGTTGGAAAATTTAAACTCATGAATGCTTTAGAATTAATAAATTTTGGAGCAAAAGAACTTAGACAAAAAAAAATTAATACATCAAGACTTGATTCTGAAATCTTGCTCTCAAAAATTTTAAATAAAAAAAGAGAGGAAATTTTAACTAATTTAAACCAAGAAATTACTAAATATCATTTTTGTAAATATAAAAAATTAATATTAAGAAGATCTCAAAAAGAACCTATAGCATACATAGTCAAGGAGAAAGAATTTTGGAGTAAAATTTTTTTTGTAAGTCCCGACACTTTAATACCAAGGCCAGAAACTGAGTTACTAGTAGAAAAATTGATTAAAATATTTAGAGAAAAAAAAATATCAATTTTAGACATAGGAACAGGAAGCGGTTGTATTTTAATTAGTTTGTTGAGTGAATTAAAAAAATCTAAAGGAACAGGTATTGATATTTCAAACAAAGCATTATTAATTGCAAAAAAAAATGCTGATTGTCACAGAATATCAAATGTTAAGTTTTTAGGCAAATCGCTAGAAAGTGAATTAAATCAAAAATTTGATCTTATTGTATCTAACCCACCATATATAAAAAGTAGTGAAATCAAAAATTTACAAGAAGATATAAAGAGATATGAACCCAGAATAGCTTTAGATGGTGGAAATGATGGACTTGACCTTATTAGAAAAGTTATTTACAAAACACCTAGTATTTTAAAAGTTAAAGGTATGCTCGCCTTAGAAATAGGAAATGAGCAATTTAAAAAAGTTTCAGAAATATTAATTAAGAAAAATTTTAGAATTGAACACATTATTAAAGATTATAAAGATAACGTGAGAAGCATCATTTCAACTTATATGAGCAACTAATATGAACAACAATAGAAGAAGAAATTTTAGAACTAGACCACAGAAAAATAACTTTAGAAGAAGACCAGGATCTATGAATTCTAATAATTCTAATGGTCTGAATAATAATGGTAATTTGAATTTTAATAGAAACGGGTCAATGAATAATATTCATAATGTGGAAAAAACAATGTTAAAGTTCCAACAACTTGCAAAAGATGCTCAAAGCAATGGTGATCCTGTATTATCTCAAAATTATTTGCAACACGCTGATCACTATTTGAGACGTTACAACGAACTCAATGAAAGAAAAGAAAACTCTTTAGAGAAAATTAAAACAGAAGAAAAAACTATAACTCAAGAAAATAATCCAGTTAAAGACGAGGTTTCAAAAACCGCAAGTTAATATAATACTATCTCAATGCAGCTAGTTTTAAATCAAGTTTAATTCTTTCTAATTCAAATACTTCTCTTGCTTTTCCTTTTAATATTTTTCCAGACGGCAACTTTAATCTTTGAGAATTAACTTTTTTACCATTAACAACCACTTCATAATGTAAATGTGGACCAGTAGACATTCCTGTTGAACCAACATAACCAATTACTTGTCCTTGTTTAACTTTTCTACCTTCTTTAATTCCTTTTGCAAAAGATTTCATGTGTGCATAAATAGTTTCATAAGTACTGTTATGTTTTATTTTTACACAGTTACCACCTCCGCCACACCATCTTGCTCTTGTAACTGTCCCAGAACCGGAAGCCATGATCGGTGTACCACTTGGTGCAGCAAAGTCAGTTCCTTTGTGCATTTTATTGTAACCTAAAATTGGATGCTTTCTCATTCCATAAGAAGAAGACAAACGAGCGCCATTAATCGGAGTCTTCATTAAAGATTTTGTAATACTCTTTCCTTTAATGTCATAATATTCTTCTTCATTTTTATATTTAAAGTTATAAAGATTTATTTCTTCTCCATTCACATACATTGATGCATAAATAATTTTTCCAGTATCCCTAACTTTATTATTGTCATCTTCAAATTGTTCATAAAGAATTTCAAACCAATCTCCTTTTCTGATATCTCTCTGAAAATCTACTTCAAATCCAAAAATTCTAGCAAACTCTACGATAATATTTGGTTCTACACCCACATCAACTGCAGAGCTATATAGATTATTTTTTATAACATTTTTTACAACAATTTCTTTTTTATAGAGTTGCAAAATATTTTCTTTTACTATGAAAGCATCTTGAGTTCTTCGAATTTCTATTTTTATTGTATTATTAACCGGGTAGGTAAGATTAATGACAGTATTTTTGTTATTCTCAAGTTTTTTATATATTAAAGAGAGTTTTCGACCCGAATAAATATTTGAAAGTTTTTTTTCTTTAAGTTTTGTTGAAATACTTTTTATATCTTCATTTTTAATAGAATAATTTTTTAATATTTTTTCTATAGTATCACTATTTTTGATTACATATTCAACTTCCTCATAAGGACTATTAATTTTAGAGATGAAATAGTTGGTTAAATTAGAAAACTCATTTGATTTAGTAATTTCTAATAGATTATTTTTACTTACTTTACTTTTTGTATTTACAAGATTTGAAATTATTAAAAATAGGACAGAAAAAAAAATAATGAAACTTAAGAAAATTATAGGTTTAAAATTTAAAATTTTAGTTTCACGTATTCTTTTCGAAGACGAAAATTTCAACATTTTGTTATAAAAATTACTGATAAATTGAATTACCGTCATAGTTGTTTTTTATAAAAATTAACCGAGCATTGCAACGTAAGAAGGGCAAAAAAGCCTTATTTTGCTTGGTAATTTTAACAATATACGCCTTGACTTATAATAGAATTGTACTAAAACCAGCGCTCACCTCTACGAAATTATATTTTAACGTAGCTAGAGGTGTGTAGATTTTAAAGTTTAAAATCTTAGCTTTTTTAAATTGTAAATTTTTAAGAAGAGAAGTGTGGA
>Ga0233444_10006882_pt1 | contig 10047 bp, 10 predicted proteins | sample SI_124_October20_6_FD_182792 | JGI IMG/M metagenome (GOLD analysis project Ga0233444, IMG submission 182792) | Seawater microbial communities from Saanich Inlet, British Columbia, Canada - SI_124_October2016_10_MG | ecosystem: Environmental > Aquatic > Marine > Inlet | place: Canada: British...
AGTAGTCACTCCGTTAAGTATAGAAGCACTTCCTGAAGCAGAACCAGCCTGTGTTACCACAATTAAACCAGCAGCGTCTGTTGTAAAGTCTTCAGCAGCGAAACCATCTGTTCCGTCAGTTTCATTGATAATCTTATCGTCTGAATCCTCTAACATCATAACTCTTCCAACTTGTGTATCAACACCAAAACCAGTTCTATATGCTTGAGTTCCAATAACACTTGTAGCGCCATCAGCACCTTCAGCAGTCATTGAAGCAGCATTTAGTTCAGGTTTTTCACCAGCATTTGTTTGTAGATTTAGTACTATATTATCAGCAACAGTAATTGCTTCGGAAACTGTAAATGCAGTTTGAGAAGCTACAGCTGTAATAGTTAGTGTCATATCTGTACTAACATCTGTATTACCAGCGTCATCTGTAATTGAAGCAGCACCACCTTTAACGGTAACTACTTGTCCAACAACAATAGTATCACCACTAACAGTATCAACTACGATACTTGTAGTCGCTGTTGTGATTGCACCATTAATTGTTGCAACAGTACCATCTGAACCATCTAATAATATACTATCATCAGCAGTTTCATCTCTTATACCTTGGATAGTTTCACCGTCAACATCTTGCATAGTAGCAGATCCGTTTAAGTGAAGCATACCATCAGTAAATCCTAAGTAACCGTTAGCAGTAGTATTTAATCTACCTCTAAAAGTTAATGTGTTTGTTCCTGTTCCTGAATAGTATTGACAAGCAACAGTACTGTCTTCTACCATGTCAGTTGCACCTAATTCTGATAACAGAATGTATGCTTTGTTTGTAATCGTTTGGTTAGCAGTTGCAGCTGCACTTGTAACCGTTACCTCTTCGTCAAATGTTAGTACCAAATCAAAGTCTGCAGCGTCAGCGTAAGCGCCTGCTGTATAATCGATTGATAATAAGTTTGCGGATTGTGTAGATACTGATAAGTTTCTAATAGCAATTAAAATCTCTGGATCAGCAGCAGTGTTATCATTACCTGTTGCAGCACTTGCCAGACCAGGTTGAAAAACCCATCCTTTTTTATTTGCAGTCACAAACTCACGAGAATATCCACTATTAGAATCCATAGGTAAACTCTTAGGTCTACTTTCTGCATTACTAGTTTTTCCCCATAAAGCCATTTTATCTCTCCTTATTAATAAGTTTTAATCTTGTTTTGTTAATTAACATTACTATTTATCAAAATCCTAATCTCTTAAGCTCTGAAATTGTCTTTGAAGCACTAGTATGATGTATACCAATACCCCCAGCTGCTTTAAATTGATCTACATTTCTTTTGAAATCATCAATTAACAATGCAGGCTGTCGTTTACCACCACTTTTCATTGCAAATTTTTGCTTATCTCGTCTTCTTACCAAGTTAATATTACTTGTAGAGATACTAACATTTCTTCTTAACCAAGTTCTTTTACCTGGTTTACAATTAGGATCTTCAACAGTATAAGCAGATAATATATGTGGTTTATATTGTTTAATATAATTCCATAGTTGTTGTCCACCAGGCATCCAAGGCATATTTGACCAGAATTTAGGGTACTTTTTAATTACTTCCCAATGTTCTTTTGCTTTATCTTGTGTAAAGATAACGCCTGTTGCTTTCTTTGCCTGTACTATAAAGTCGCAAAGTACACCGTCCATATCACAATAGATACGAGGTTTATCACCTTTTGCTTCTCTATAAAATTCTTTATAATCTCTCACTGGAGAGTACCTCCATTAAAAATTGTTGTCTATCCAATGATTCAAACTGTAAAGTCCATAGATACATAAACCTATTACTAATATTAAGTTTATAGTATCATAATCCATTAGTGTAGGTTGCCGTTATTAGTTCTCATACCACCAGAGAAATTACCAATATCTTTGTCTGGATTAATTTCTATTTTAGTTTTTCCACCAACTTTGACTTCAGTTTTTTTCTTTGATTGTACCATATCTTTAGTGTCCATCTTCTTATCTAGTATCGCATTTGCTAGTCCTGTTCTTAAAGGTACTTCTCCTGTTTCAGGATTTGCCTCAGGTTTAACAACTCTATTCTTTTCATTCTCTAACTTTGTCATAGTAAGAGCTAATCTGCCTTTTAAGTCAACAATTTGTGCCTCTAAAGCGTCTGTATCTTTTTCTTTTGCAAGAGCAATCTTACCTGCAGGACCAATCTTACCATCTTTTCCAGGTTCTTCTTCTTTTGCTTCGTTTGTTATCTCTGGATTATTTTCCATATAGTGACCAACACTATTCATATAATCTTCAGCAGTAGTAATTTTAGATTGAACCCATGCCTCAATATTATAGTCAGAACCTTTTGCTTCTAATATTGAAATAAGTTTAGTAGCATATTCGTTAATTGTTCTTAATTGACCAATAGCCATAGACACTTCATAATCTTCTTCTAGTGATTCTGCTTTTACTGTTGCACCATAAAAGTTTTTAAGATCAGTAGCATACTTGTTAAGGTCTGCACCTTTACCATCTACTTTTAAAGCGTCTTTATTTCCAGTAATAGTAAAACCTTGTTTTGCTAAATCAGTTGAAGCTTTTGCCATAGCGTCATGCGATTTAAAAGATACTGTCATCTTTTTAAATTCATTAACTACTTTAGGTTTTCTAACTTCTTTTAATGATTCAGCAAATGATTTAGTATATTTTGTCATTATATTCCTTACTTAATTAATCCTCTTGATTTCAAAACTGCTTCTTCCAATGAACCAGGTTTTGTTTTTAAGTATTTAGCATGAGTTTCTTTATTCATTTTGTTTTTACTTGCAGCCATGTTAGCATATGTTTCAGCAACTTTATTTACTTCTGTCATTCCATATGTAGCATTGATTTTCTTCATTGGATCACCCATAGTAGGTTTATCTTTAACTGCAGCCATGTCAGCACCACCATTGTTCATAACAGGTGCTTTTACATTTGATTTCATGTACATAGCATTCATGTCTTTCATAGGTTTATCTGTCATAGATTTATGAGGGTCTTTAACCATTGCGTTAAGGTCTTTCATTTTTGGTTCTGAATCAGTTTCTTTAGTCATAACTGCTTCACTTTTAGTTTTTCTTAACATTGCAAAGTCTTTTGCGTCAAGATCACCATCTTTATCTTTATCTAATTTCTTTTGACCGCCTACTAAATCTTCTTTTTTAGGTTTAGGTTTAGGTTTTGCTGGTTTCTCATCATCTTTATCGTAAGCGTCTTCTTCTTTAACTTCTTTCTTACCTTGTTTAGCAAGAATTGCTTTTTGTAATGCAGGTGGTAATTTCTTTTGACCTGCTGATAGTCCTTCTTCTAAACCATCTACATAATTGAAAAATGTTTTTTGATCTTCGTCTTTTAATTCTCCTAGGGAACTAATTTTGTAATGCTCCATAGCAGAAGTTAGTCTTTTTTTGTATGATTCATTCATTTTAAGTTCTCCCTTTTTGATGAATTTATTATCTTCGCCTAGACCTAATTTCTTTTTGACCATGTTAGTTGCCGTTGCATAACGAACAGCGTCACCATCTTTACCATATCTTTTCATAAAGTCTTTTTTAGGTAAATCATCGGCTTGTTTGTGTACTTTTTTAATTTGTGATTTAGATAAATCTGCTTCTACTATTTGTTTTTCTTCTTTATCTTCATAAGTAGATTCAGTCACAGGTATTTTTCTTTTTATCATTCTTGATAATGCAAGACCTGATATGAAAGGTATCTTTTTTTTTCTTAAATCGTTTAAGGCATGATCTGGAATTCCGTCTACCATTTTACCTAATTTTTGTGCGTTAGAAACTGATATAGTTCTATCTTTCATAACACTATATGCCTTTGCAAGTCTATCAAGTTGAGAAGCACTAAAGTATTCTTTTAGGTCTTTATTTCTTCTAACTAAAACTCTCATCTCATTTTCTTCAACAATGTTATTAAAATCACTTACAAGTTCAAATTCTTCTTTTTCTACTTCTTCAATTAAAGCAGATATATATTTGATATTTGCATTTTTAATATCCATTTGAGAAAACTGATCTAAATTCTTAACAAAGTCTTTTGTTCTTTGATCTACATCTGAAGCTTTTTTAGTTGCCCAAGTTTGTTTCATTTTAGCAAGTTGTGCTTTTGTAAATTGACCTTTGTACATATCAGCAACAGATTCATAAACATAATCTTTACCTAACAAATTATCAACAACTTCCTCTTTGACACAATTAGGAACCATTCGGTCACCTTTTTTCTTCATGCCAACTTTTTTATATCCTACCCAACAAGCTTCTTCTATACCTTGTATATCTTTAAATGTTTTTGTCATTTTGATTTTCTATCCACTACTTTATATGGTATCTTTTCTAATTTATTTGAGAAAACTTTACCACCTTGTTTTTTAATGTTATCGGCATACATATCAGCTTCACTTTGTTTTTTAAATACAACAACCATTCTCTCTTTGTCAGCGATTCTTTGAAATCTTATAACATAAGCCATGTCTTCTTTGATATATAATTCTTCTAATTCTTTTTCAGCAGTTTTTAATTGCTCTTCTAAATCTTTTCTTTGTTCTTCTAAATCTTTTTCATCTGAAATATCTTTTTTCAGTTGTTTCGCTTGTGCGCTGTGAGCTGCAACAGATTTTTGAAGTTGTTTTATAATAGGTTTAATTGTCTTCTCATCATCTTTATCCAAGCCTTCTCTAACTTGTTTTAAAGCTGATGTCATGTCTATCATTTTTACCATTACAGTTCCTTTTTCATACGCTCAACGGCTTTTTCTAGTTCTTCTTTATACCGTTCTTTGTATCGTTTCTTATATTTATCTATTGTTTCTTCTTCATTTCTAAATTTTTCTATATCTGCCATTTTAATCGTTTCACTATATTTTCTGAAGTTTTGAATAGGTTGACCTGGTGTCATACTCATTGTGTGATTTCTGTATGCGTCTGTACCTATTTCATAAGATTCATCTACTGATATCTCTTTTTCAAGTGTATCTATTAGACTTTCTTTCTGCATTTCTTTAGTTTTTTCTTTCATCTGATTTATAAACTTACGATATACTGCCGCTTCAGCAGACTTACCCATTTCTTTTGCTCTTTGTTCCATTGCAACAGCAGCTTGAATCTTATGTGCATGAGTTTTACCAGAGCCTTTAATCTTACTTACACTTGCCTTTGCAGTTTCAACATCTTTAAAACCAAGACCTTTGATAGTGCCTTTTGGATTCTCATCTGTATATAGGTCACTATGTTTATCTGAACCTGCAGGTTGACCTTTCTTTCTAGGTATTCTAGGTGCTTCGTCTAAAGGTTGTAGATCATATAACCATGCCTTCTTTATAAGACCATCATCTTCATATGATACATAGTTAGAACCTCGTCTAACAACCATACCTTTTGATCCGTCTGTATGTTCTACAATATCACCTATATTAAATATCTTTTCTTGATGATATTCTTCTCTTAAATCATTGTTTACAAAGTCAGTAAATTTACCTACATAACTTTCTCTAATGTCCATACCTTTTCGTACAGCAGCAAATAATGCCTTTGTATCACTATCAGAAAGATTTACGACACCTCTTTTAAAATTTCTATAATCATCATTCTTTGCCATCTCTCTCATTTTAGAAGCAGACATTCCTGATACACCTTCAGCGTCAGGATCTCTTTCACCAGATGAAGCAACTTTGATTGATTTGTAATTGTATTCTTTGCCATTGTATTTATCGGCAAGTGTTTGAAACTCCCTCATTCTATCACTACCAGCGACCATGATTATTTCACCGTACATTTTATCATAGAATTTTAATATCTCTATAAATGTTCTTTGAGTACCACCTGCTGCCTGAATTTTATTTCTAGGAAACATCTTCTTCATAAATTTAACTTTAGTATTTACATCTAATGGATTCTTTCTTTTGTCTTGTGAGGCGCTAGCGTAAACAATGTGATTAGCATTGTTCTTTCTAGCTTGTGTAATCACTTCTCTCATAAGTTTATCGTGCCCGGAAGTAGGAGGGTTGAACCTACCGAAGGCAAATATCAGTTTTTTGCTATTATCTAACGCCTCTTTGACAGCCCTCGTTTTACTTTGGGCTAATTCTTTTCTATAAGGTCCATGACCTTTGTCTTTCCAATTTTTATCTTGAATATTTTTAGCACCGACAGATTCTACATAACCACCTTTTAGTGAATCTATCTCATCATCTGAAACTTCACCATCTGCTAATATATTTTTTAGATATTTAAAGAAAGTTATATAGTGATATTTCTCTAACATCTTGTATATAACTGCTTTAGGTAATCTATTCTTGATACCGTATTGTCTTATCTCATCTGGTGTCATATCTTTATCAAACGCTGCTCTTCTTTCAGCGTCAACTGTATCACCAATGTCCACAATGTCTTGTATGTCTTTTTCTATTTCTTCTAACTTACCTTTAATTCTTTTTTCTAAATCTTTAATATCACCTGATTTTAATTCTGATAGTTCATCATAATCTATAATATCTCTTTTCAATTCGCCTTTGATTACATCTATCTCTTGTACTTTTCTTTCAAAGTCTTTTAGATATAAGTTTACATCAAAGGTAAAATCTTCTGGTCGTTTTACAAACTTGTTATTCTTAATGTCAAATACAGCGTCTGCCTTTTCATTTTGATCGTCATATGTTTTCTGATCTGTAATTAAATAATAGTTTACAGGATGCTTTGTGCCTGATATTAACTTACCTTGTATGTTGTCAGGATTTTTAGATGATAAAAATTGTTTTGATAATCTCAATCTTTCGTCTTCTTGTTTTTCTTCTGGCACATCAAATAGAACATTGATGTCTAGGTCAGCGTCATTTCTATATCTTTTAGTCAGTATAGAACCAATCAAAGTTATTTTTAAAACAGGATACTCTTTCTCAAAGTCCTTAACCTGTTTATCAATCATAGCTTTGACGCTAGACTTGATCTTTGGATCCTTACTGTCAGCGTTATCAAATACACCAGGTGCATAAGTGCTTCTAGGTATATCAATAATTGATTCTTTTAACTGTCTAAATGTTTTCATTTTTTACTCGTAAACTTTTTCTCTTACATATGCTTGCTCGTGTCTACCTGTAATCTCTAGTATTTCCCACTCGCCATTTTCTAATACTCTTACTTTAGCATTTACTTTATCACAAGTCATATTGTAAACACCTTCTTTATCTTGATTTTCTTTATACTTTCTTTCTGCCTCTCTCTTATTTTTAAGGCAGTCCATAAGGTTCTCACTTGCAACATGGTCAACTAATATTCTTGTACCGTCTGCTGAAATTTCAAAGATACATACTGCAAACACAATACCGTCTTCAGGTGTTGATTCTGAAGTCTTATGTTCTTCTTTCATGTAAGTTTTGTGTGTATGTTTCTTTTCAATAGGACAAACTTGATGACCGTCATCACCACAGCCAGTACAATCTGCCTGTGCTTTAAGACCTGCACCTAGTAATATAAAGAATAAAGCAACGATTAATATTCGTTCTAGTTCTCTCATTTGATCTCTCCTAATCTAATATTTTTAATAGTCTTATACCATATTTTGCTTGTTTGTCTTCTTGTAATAATGCTTTTACTGATCTACAAGCAAATATAACTCTTTCTCCACCTACTTCTCTACTAGCTACTCTTTTAGATTTTAAGCATTGACTTATATTTTCTTTGTATACCCACTCAATCAATTTACCGCTAAGCGTTAGTGTTAGAGCGACCACATTGTCTTTCTCATACTTCTCTCCGCCAGTATAAAGTTTTTGTGCAAATACGCTTGAAGCAAACAATAACAAGAATAGTGCTGTTATTATTTTTTTCATTGTGTTGTTTTCCCATTTCCGTTTTGATAGATAATATTTCTATTACTATCTTTTAGTTTCTCTACATCTTCTCTAAGGATTTTTACATCCTCTTGTAGTCTTTTAATATTTACGCCATTGTTCATCATTTCTTCCATTCTATCACTTACAGCCTCTAACTGACCAGCGATATGTTCAATAAGCATAAATTGTTCAGAATCAGCAGGAGGCGAACCTAATTCACCTCTTGGCCATTTGATTCTAAATTCGTTATTTTTTTCAATATCAGCACTTAATGTTTCAGTCACCTGATTCAAATCTTTGTCTGATAGTTGCGCTTTTGTTTCTAGCATGGTTATTCTCTCTAACACACCAAAGTATGCCCACACGCCAACTGAAACTGCGGCTATAATAGCTAACAGATTTTTCATTGGCATAGACACAGCCGTTTGATCTGATATATCTAATCTATTTGCCATTTTCTATCCTCTTTTTTTCAATTTGTTAATTGCGTCTTGATTTTCTTTTATTCTTTTATCTTGTAAATCATCTATCATCTTTTGTAGTTTCTCAGCCTTTTCTTCTTCTGAATCTAAATGTAATTCTGGATTGATAATCTTTTCTAATTTTAAATTAGGTATTTTAGTGTTAGGCACATATCTCCATGTGTATCCTTTATCAGAATATACACCGAATACTGTTTCTCTTGCACCTATCTTAACTATCAAAGCGTCATTGCCATCTAGTATTACTTTATCTCCTTCGTTAAAAGCAGAATTCATACGAAACTTTAATCCGATCATAAAGTTTTGAGCAAAGTCTTTCAACCATAGTGCTATCATTATAGATAACAGTATTGATATCCATGGTAATAACAGTTCAGTTATTTTCATTGCTTCGCCGTCTATAAAACTTTGCATATTATCCTCTTACCCAATCTTTTGCTACATTAAAGTTTGCTTGACTAAAGACTAATCTATCTACTAGTTTAACAGCACCACCTTTATTTATCGCAACATAGCCCTCAGGATTTGTCACTTTGTAGCCATTACCAGTTCTCATAAAAGAACCTATACTTTGTATTTTATTTAATTTACTTAACAACATACTCTTTGCTGTTTGTAATGTAATGTATGAAGCAATAGCAAAGTATAAACCTTGTCTATTTGGTCTTAAAATTTTCATACCTGCTTCTAATATCTCTTTGTATTTTTGTTTTGACTTATCAGTTTTTTTACTATCTATTTCTTTTTTTATTTTCTCTATAAAATATACTTCAAAGTTATTTGTTAATACTTTTGCATTACCAATCTTTGAACCTGCTCTTATATATGTATTGAAAAATGTTTTAAGTTGAACACCTAATGATAGAGGTCCTTTATCTCTCTTAACTAGATCAATAAAAGCACCTGCTTTGTAAACTGAACCTTGTGCCATATTTAATACAGCGTCAAATCTTTTTTCTTCTCCTTTAGAGAACCCAGGATCTTCTGCCTGTTTGTATCTTGCGTCATCAAAGAATACATTTTTGTTTTGCCTTAATCCACCAACACTTGCACCGAAACTAGCTTTCATAGTTGCGATTGTTTTACCTCTATATGATGTATGAAAAATGATACCAATCTTTGCTGATCTTATTCTATCGTACATAGATGTACTAGCAAGTGGTACAGCATAAGTTATTGTGTTGGGTGTAAATACAACTGACTTCTCTCCATTAACATTGGCCATCTTCTTGTCATCACTCGTAAACAATAAGTCACCTTGTATTACGCCTTTGATACCTAACGAAGGCAAATACTTTAATGCAACAGCAAGTTTATCCGCTAATGCGCCGCCGTGATTTCTGGATATATCCGACACGGTGTAGTTTATTTTAGGCGTTGCATTAAATATTGATTTCGTTCCTACGAAAAATCTACCATTCTCTGGATTGATACCACAGAATATAGCAGGTGCACCATCCCATTTTACTGAAACAGTTGAACCTCCCTTGCCTCCCTGAAGCATTTTTTTGATAGACTTTAAAAACTCAATCGAAGTTTTTGCACCGCTTGTCCCATTATTAATAATCTCGTCTTCTAAATGTTCAAGGTGTGTATTTCGATCTTCATTTAAGACCTTCTTAAAACCCTGCATTATGCACTTTCTCCATTTAATATTATATGATTATTTATATTATATCACACTTTAGACAGGCCGTCAAGTGTTCATATTAAGTT
>Ga0233444_10006884_pt1 | contig 10047 bp, 19 predicted proteins | sample SI_124_October20_6_FD_182792 | JGI IMG/M metagenome (GOLD analysis project Ga0233444, IMG submission 182792) | Seawater microbial communities from Saanich Inlet, British Columbia, Canada - SI_124_October2016_10_MG | ecosystem: Environmental > Aquatic > Marine > Inlet | place: Canada: British...
TCTATTAACGACTTTAGGCTTTATGTGGTCTTCTACCACGTGATATAAGCTTTGTTTGTACATTACTTAGATCTTCCTTCAGCAAAACCCTTGAAAGTTTCTACTTTCTTTTCTGTTGGTTTTTCGTTTATTATATTATCTTCTTCTTCTATTCTAGATAATATTTCAAAAGCATCAAATATAGCAAGTTTTTTAGTAGCGGCAGCATTTTTAAGTCTATCAGCTGAGATGTCATCTTCTGAGTCTACGATCTTTTCTTTAGCTACCTTTATTAATTCTTCAACTGCTATTTGCCCAGCTTGGATTATATTCAGTTTCGTTTCCTTTATTTTCATATTTAATTAAAATATCATTTGATTCCATACAGTATAAAACTTGTCCGTCGATTAAAAACTCAAATTCTCTATTTGCTTTAAAACCTACAACGTCACCTACTGTCATTTTAAGAGCTTCTAAGGAGTTATTACTAAACTTTACTATCCCAACACATTTCTTTAGTTTATCTAACGTAGTGTCGTCTTTATTTATTATTGGTTTTATAAAACAATAATCTCCTAAAGTTTCCCAAGTATCATCAACTTTCTTCATATAAAGTTGGTCTATTGAAGCAAAATACAAATCGTCTTTAAAGTATTTACTACTATTTACAGATTTACCTTTCTGATTGTAATATCTTCTAAATATATTATGATGTACTATTACTTTGTCACCTTTTTTTAAACCTGTTTTAAAAGCTAAAGGAACAGCAACTATTTCTGCTTCTCTATTAACAAACTTATGGCTGGAGATACTAGAGTTGATGGTTAGTTTTTTATTACCAACCTTCAACTCATTATTATATCTTTCGCCTATCGGTTTTATTATGAACTGATAAACACTATTCATTAATATTCTAAATCGTATTCAACAGATATTGCCATGTTTTTATTGAACTTTTTCCAAGGCAAAACTTCATTTTCTTTTTTTATATGAATATTGTAAGACTGTTCTTTAGTTTCAAATATTATATCACATATAGTATGGCCGCCATAAACTTGCTGACCTACAGCATAATGCATAGCATCATTTTTATAGTCAGAGCCTATACTAATTTTTCTTATAATATGTTCCACATTAATCTTCTTTTTCAATAACAGTATAGCTACCGTCCTCTATATTAATGTTTATAGCACCATATTCTTTTTCTAGTTCTGCTTTATATTTTTCAATATCCTCAACTAAACCAGCATACTCATGAAGTAAACCGTGTTTTTGAGTTTCTAGAAAACCAATATTAGTTAAAGACTTGTTTAAGTCTTTTTGATGTTTCGTGATTACTTCTAATTGCTCTTTTGTAATCTTAGTTGTTTCTTCTACTTTTTTCATTTGATTTAATTTAATTATTTTACTTTATCTTTTATTTTCTCGTATGTTCTTAGTCCGCCAAGCCCGAGCATTCCTAGCAGTACCGTCATTAAGTGTTCCATTTGTAATGGTGGTGGAGCATCTGTTGTTTTTGTTATCCAAATAAATAAATCACGTATAACAAAATTATAAGCTAACGCAACTCCGCATATCCATCCTATAAAAGGTCTCCAGCCAGCAACGAACAATGTTCTATGCGAGGCTTCAACCATATTTATTTTAGTTTGTAGTTCTATTAGTTTTTCAGGATCAAGTTCTTTACCTTTAATAGCTTCTCTTATTTCCCAAGCTAAGTTACCAGCTACAGACTTTCTACCGCCTCCGCCTTTTAATAGCCCTAATAAAACTTTCCACATTATTTTTCCATGTTTTTATCTATAGCAGCTTGGCGTTTAGATTCGTAACCGCTCATTTTACCGTCTTTATCTAAATCACCTTTCATATTTAAAGCGCTAGCTTTATCATCAACAGGCATATATTTCAATAAGTTCGAATGTTTTGACATGAATGTTCCCATAATAATTATTTTTTAGTTTTAGTGTATGCTTCTTTTTCCCAAGGAAGATTTTTAGCACCTTCTTTCATTTGTGCTCTTGAGTATTTTTTACCTTTCCAATAAACATATTTATCATCATAATTAAGATCACCTCTTTTCATTTGATCTATATGAATCATTTCGTGATCTACAACATCATCTATTTGTTTAGGATCTTTAATGTCTTTGTTTATGATTATAGTGCCATTATTGTTAGCTTTACCTAGAACACCATCTTCCATATCTACATGATATATAGGAGTATTATCACCTCCATATGGAGCACCATTCATTTTAAAAGCCATATTTATTGTTTATAAGGAAAAATATTATTTAATTTTTCTTTTCTTTGTTGACAACCGCAAGGTATATTTAAACCTTGAGATACGTTATCTACAACAGTTTTTATGCCTGTTGCTTTGGTAAATTTTTCAATGCTATCGCCTAATCCTTTAGATTCCATATTATTTTTTGTATCCACATGCTCTCATATACATACCAGATCCAGCTGTTTTAGGACCTAATCCAGAGTTTTTTGCTGGTGAACCTTCTTTCTTACCATACATTGTAGCGGGTGAATCAATAGGATATTGGTTATAAGAACCAGCATCTCCTTTTATATATGCTCTGTCTTTTATTCTACTTGCTTTTTTCTCAAGTCTGTTAGCTGCTATATGCTTTTTTTGAGATCTTTTTAAATCTGCTTTTCTTTCTGCTTTACCTAATCTTCTTTCTCTTCTAGCTTCTCCTGTTGGCACGTAAGAAGATCTTGATGTGGATGTTGAAGATGGTTGTGAAGAACTACTTGGAAAGTTTTCTTTAAAAGTACCAATACCTCCAGCTGCTTTAGATATATCAACTCTACTGTCAGTTCCAATAGACATTATAGAAGCTTTAGGTTTATTATTACTAGGTGTTTGAGGTTGGTATACATCAGAACCTATACCGTCACTTGCTGAATAACTTCTATTAGCTGGTGAATCGTGTTTGTAATCTTTATCAGCTCTATGTAATTGTTTTTTAGCATCATAGATTAATTCACGATCGTGAATCATTTCTTCTTTTCTTGAGTGTCTTGCGTTTCCAGTGTATTGTCCGTAATGTCCTTTTTCCATAATTATTTATTGTTTAGCATTTCCATCTTTTTCTTGCCGCTTTACCTCTTTCGCTGGTCCATGATTTTGATCTAGCGCAGAAAGCTTTACGTCTTTTAGCAGCTTTGCTTCCTGGTTTAACATCTCCAGTTACAGCGGTTTTTAACTTACTACCTGGATTTTCTTTTCTGTATTTAGCAACACCAGCAGCAGTCATTCCAGCACCTTCTTCTGTTGTTCTGAAGTTTCTACCTTTACCTTTAGTAGTTTTTCTTACTTTTAAAAAGGGTGATGAATCTTGTATGTATGCCATGTTATAATTATTACTTCTTTTCTTTGAGTTTTACCCACTTAGCTACTGTGTATCCGATACTTATAAGTAACAGAATAACTTTTAATGTTACTTCTATATGCGTCATGCTTATCGCTAATGTTATTGCATTGGCTGCCAGTAGTTTAATATCTCCTGTAGCCATTTATTTTCCTTTTGCTCTTTGAGTTATAGGTGTGTCGCTATAACTACAAGGATATTTAGATACTTCCATACCTGTACTACCCGAACTACTGCCGTGTCCCATTGGAAATCCTTTTTTACTTAAAGGACCGTTCCAAACAGCGCTTTCACCTACTTGACCATCAAGTTTAGGGTTGTTAATTATCATTTCTCTTTTATCCATGTTGCTATTTATTTAGATTTTTTATATTTAGGGTTTGTAGATATGTTTCTTTCAGCATCACCCCAACCCATTTTAAACTCTTTTCCTTTTAACGGTCTTATAGTATCTATTTTAGTTGGATTATAATCTTCATTTTTAGAAACCATAAATTGACTTTTTTTGTCTCTTTTTATTGCTCCAACGTCTTGAGTGTGAAGCTTAGGGTAAGAAGTTTCCATATCGGTTTCATCCATTAAGTCACCTTCTTTGTAAGACGCTCCTTTTTTTCTATGCGTATGGCCATCATAATCATCAGGATGACCCTTATCGTATAAAGGTCCTTTCATTGCTAACATAGATGCTCTTTGACCACTTCCAAACAATTGAGAAGCTATATTAGTATCTCTTCCTATTGATTGATTAATAACTGGATTTGAATCCATTTCAAGTATTCTGTCTCTACCGCCTGAATAAGAACCAGTCTCGGCAACTTGATTTGGTGGAGGTAAAAACGGGTCTACACCAGTAGATCCACCTGCATCAGCTGCTCTTTGCTTAGCTTGATTACTTATTCGTTGACCAATACCCGCTATTCCGCCAGTTAAAGGATTTGCATTTTCAATTGATCCAACAGCTCCAGGATCATGCTTAACCGGCGAACCCTTCATTGTATTTGGTGAGTTAGATTTAGATCTGTTTCTCCAGTCAGAAAAAGACGTTAAATTGTTATTAATATCATAATCTTCATCTCTTTCTTGATCTATATTTTTAGTATTATAATTTCTTACGTATTTTTCCCAATCTCTACCACTACCGCCTTTAAAATCACCAGTAGGAAGTGCTTTACCGTCTTTACCTTTTTTTAATTTATTAAAACTTTCATCATAACCAACACCTGTATTAGCTTGATCTGTTTTTATTGTTCGGTATCCAAGCCCAGTACCTCCGTTAGGTTTCTGGCTAAAGTCATGTTTATAGGGCGGCACTGTAAACGCTTTCGGTTTTGGACCAGCTTTAAAATCAAATTGTTCTTTAGGCTTTTCACTTTTTGCTTCAATAGCTTTAACAGTTACTTCAGATGCTGTTTTAGCAATTTGAGCACCTACTTGAGCTCCAACTATAGGTTGAATTACAGTAGATGGATGTCTATAGGTAGATGTACTACCTTGAAATATGTCTATTTTAGCTTTAAATGGTGATCTTGATTTCATATTATCTATTCTTGTCTTTGTTTACGTTTTTTATAGCTGTTATTAAAACTTTATCTATATATGTTTTACCTGACATTATGCTATTTCTTTTACTTGTTGGAATATCTTCATCTCCAAGCATTATACGATACATCCTTGCTATTAGTTGTTTACACTTTAACGAAACTTTGTAGATGTTATATCTTTGCGTTGTCCTGTTGTAATTTCTATAAACTACAATCCAACCGTCTTTTATCAACTTGTTCCAGCGTCTATTATCCCAACTGTAAGCATATGTACCGATTTTATAATCTTGTTTCGTAAACATTCCCATGCAATCAAAGTATATAAGTAACTCTAATTCAGCATCATTAAGCTTATTATTCTTACAAGCCCACTTTCTTACTATTCTATAATGTTTGAATAGGTTTAAGTCCCTAATGTCACTAGCTTGTAATTTTCTCACAAAACAACTACAACATCCTGTATTTTAATTACAGTATATTGTTCTTTTTCAAATTCTATTATATGTCCAGCATGTCTATCATAATATATCTGGTCACCAATACTAACAGCTTTTATATCTTCACTAACCGTGGCTATAGTAGCTTTGGTGTATCTTATATCTTCTCTATCTTTTTTAACTAAAAGTAAACCACCTTTAGTTTTATCTCCTACAACCTTTTCAGGTATAATTATTATATTGTTACCTATTGCTTTCATCGATTCTCAAGTTATTGATTACACAATCAGTTGATAAAATCGTTGTTGCTACGGAAGCTGCGTTACGAAGTGCGCTTTTGGTAACTAATAGAGGATCTATAATTCCTTGCTTAATCATATTTACCATATTGCCTGTAACCACATTAAGACCTCTACCTTTACTCTTTGGTAATTCATATTCTAATATACCAGCGTTATCTAATATTGTCTTAAAAGGTGCTCTAATTGCTTCTAGCAGCACTTCTTCTCCAGTTGACTTAGCAACTACGTTTTGTGATGCATTTAATAATGCAATTCCACCTCCTGAAACAATACCTTCTTTAATCGCAGCTTTAGTAGCACATATTGCGTCTTCTACTCGATCTGTTTTTTCTTTTAACTCTATATCAGAATTAGCACCAACTTTAACTACTGCTATTTTAGCTGATAATCTAGCTAATCTTTTTTCTAAACGTATTACAGCACCTGGGTTTTGAGTTGTTGATAAATCTTCTTTAATCTGCTCTATAATGTTTAGTATCTCTTCAGAAGAATCTTCAACTTGTATAATAGTTTCTTTTTCTGTAGTAACTGACTTAATACATGTACCTAGTAGTTCTGGCTGTATTAAATCCATATCATCACCTAAGTCTTCGTTAATAACAGTTGCTCCTGTTAGTAGAGCTAGATCATCTAATATTTCTCTTTTGTTAATACCAAACGTAGGAGCGTTAATTATATTGACTTTAATGTTACCTTTTGTTTTATTCATAGCTAATGTAGATACAACTGAAGGTTCTACATCTGCTATAATAAGTAGTGGCTTTTCGTTTTTAATGACATACTCTAATACTGATTGTATTTGTCTTATGCTTTCAATAGGTGACTCAACTAGTAGAACTAAAGGGTTTTTTAACTCTGCAGATCTTTTAACATGATCTGTCATGAAGTGTTGATTAGTCATACCTTTATTGTATTGAACCCCATCAACTATTTCTACAACTGTGTCAGACTCAGCAGACTGCTCCATCATTACAACACCTGTATCTCCTACCGCTCTAAAAGCATCACCGATTATTTTACCTAAATAATGATCGTTATTGGTTGATATAGTAGCTATTTGATCTATCATATCACCTTTAACGCTTGTACTTGTTTTTTCTAGGTATGCCACTACTTTTTCGGTTGCTTCTTCAATACCGCTTTTTAAGTCTCTAGAACTTATATTAGCTTGAACTTTCTGAGCTTCCTTTAGTATGGCATGTGCTAGAACTGTTGCTGTAGTTGTACCATCGCCAGCTTCTCTTACTGTTTTACGTGCAGCTTCTTTTAAAAGCGTAGCACCCATATTTTCAACTGGATCTAATAATACAATTGTATCTGCAACTGTAACACCGTCTTTTGTTATTAATGGATTTCCTGATCCATCTTCTAGTAACACACATTTACCGCTAGCTCCTAACGTGGAGCTAACGGCTTTTGTGAGTTTGTTTATTCCTTCGAATACCTTATCTTGAGCTTCTTGCCCAAAATTAAGGTTTTTGACTATTAAGTCCGACATATTTAATTTAATTTAATTGAATTTATTGTTTTACTTGAAGGTTTTAACAACTTTTGGTCCATTGATAAACTCTACTTTTTTAGAATAATGATCTACTGATTTATCTATAGCAGTTTCAGCACCATCTAAAGTTTCTCTACGAGTTACATCAATCCAGGTGTCCTTGTTGTTTAGGTCCTGATATTCGGTTTGAAAGAAGCCATTTGGCAGTTGAACGATCCTCCAGCTTGATTTTTCTGAAATGTGTTTCCAGAGCTTAATGGTTTCTTCGTTTGGTTGTGGTTGACTACTCCACGAATGAGTCTGGTAATAAAGTGTCATATGGTTTTGGTTTATATGTTAGTATGTTTTATATTATCACTTGTTTTTTGTTAAATTTCCATTTAAAACTTCTGTTGCCGGTGTTAGTCCATCTTCTCATTCTTTTTCTATTTTATACCAATCTGTTCCATCAAAATATTCTACAGTTTCAGTAGTAGAATTAAATATAATTTGTCCAGTTGTAGTTGTACTTGGTCTATTACTTGTTGTAAAAACAGGTAGTTGAGTAGATTTAGTTGATTCACCTAGGTTTAATAAACCAGGTTTTGTTATTTTTGTTAGCGCCATATTATTGTTGGTATCCGTTAGAAACTATGGTATCTATTTCTTCTTGTCTAGCTACACCATCATATATATTAAGACCCGACCAACTATCTGTTGACCAATCTGTGTAACCGCTATTAGTACCTATCCAAAATCCTGTACCGTTTGAGGCGTTTGAAATTCCTGTAGGAAAATTACCACTAGATAATGTAGTTGTATTTATTAAAGTTGTATTAGTAGATCCTTGAACGCCTACGTAAGTTTTAACAGTATTTGAAGAAAATGTTAAAGTTATATTATACCAAGTACTAGTTGTTATTCCATCTGCAAAAGTAGCTATAGATGAATTTCCTGAATATATTCTAAGTGAAGAAGTTCCAGCGTTATTTCTACGTGCTAATCTTATGTTGTTACCACCAAATATATTAAAAGACCATATAGCTCTTTCTGAATTATATCCTGGGTTACTTGGTTTATTTCCCCAATAAGAAATAGTAAACTCTGTGGGTCTAGTAAATCCAGCTCTTCTACCGTGAGATCCACCGCCGTTTAGTACCCAATATTTGTTTCCAGCTACATTATTAAACGATCCATAGAAAAAAGCTCCTGGGCTTCCACTAGAATAAGGACCTAAAACCAAACCGCTAGTCACGTCAGTACAACTTGTTCCGCCATTAACAAAAGAAGCTGTATCCCATGCTCTCCATGAATTAGTTAAAGTTACTGTAGGTAGAGTTGATTGTGAAGAAACAAATCCCGCAAATTCTGTTCCGTCGCTTATAGATAATTTTTGTTGATCCGTATTGTATCTTATAGAACCTGTATTAGAAACATCAGGAGTAGGCTGATTAGCATCATCTCCAACGGGTATTCTTAAACCAATTTCGTTGTTTTGTTGATTAAGATCTAACAATTCATTTGAAATAGAAGTTCCATTAAAAGGTGGTGGAGGTGGAACTGTAAAAGTTATAGAGCCTGTGCCTACAGTTGTAAAACTAAGTATAGTGTCTGTGCCGTCTATAGTTTCTGTTGGTGTTAAACCTGTAGCTGTGTAATTAGCATCGGCTGTAGCGTATCTAAGTATAACTATTCCAGATCCGCCGCTACCTCCTGTTGCTGTTGTTGATTGCGATTGTCCTGATGAGCCGGTTCCACCGCCACCACCTCCGGTGTTAGCCGCACCGCTTGTAGCTGTGTATCTACCTCCGTTTCCTCCGCCACCAGAACCTCCTGTTCCGCCAGTTCTATTTTCCCAAGCGCCACCTGCACCTCCACCTGCTCTCATTACGGAAATTCCTGTGATGCTAGATGCTAAACCATCACCACCATCTCCTGCTGGTGTACCGCCAGGTGCAGCGCGTTGGCCAACTTGTCCAGCGCCGCCGCCTCCACCCATTCCCCAAGTAGGGTTGTTATCTCCATCTCCTCTGCCTCCATGAAAGCCTTGACCGGAAATACCTGTTCCATAATAAGTTGTATCGTTTGCTGAATCCCAAAATCCTTCACCACCACCAGATCCACCGTTTCCAGGAGGTAAACTTACTGCTCCGCCGCCACCACCGCCACCAGTTGATGTTATAGACGCAAAAGCAGAATCATCTCCACTATAATTGGCTCCGGCATTAGCCGATCCACCTGGAGTTCCTACGGAACCTGCTCCAACAGTGACTGGGTAAGCTGTGTTAAAGCTCATCGATAATGCTGTCTCTACAGGGCTATTACCTCCTGATATATTTCCAGTACCATAAGATGTTCTATAACCTCCTGCGCCGCCTCCGCCGCCGTAATTATTTCCACCGCCGCCTCCAGCAATTACTAAATAATCTATATTGAAATTTGACATATTATGCGAATGTTATAGTTGCCGAAGCGTTACTAGTTGCGCTTGTACAAGTGAATTTAGTTAGTTTATCAGTTCCGATAGGTGATAATTGAGTCATGGTAATATTACTCGGAGATGTAATCGACACGGTAAAAGAATTAGGATATTTAAGTATTATAATGCCAGATCCTCCTCTAGCTCCAACTTGGCCTGAGGACCATGATCCAGCACCGCCTCCTCCACCTAAACCATCTGTGCCAGATTGCGCAGCTGTAGAAGAACAGTTGTAAGCTCCTGGAGCTCCATTTCCGCCTCCACCAGCACCTCCTTGTGGAGTAAAGCAAGGTCCATTAGCGTTTCTAGCGCCACCTCCACCACCTGCGTAAGTTATAGAGTCAATCCAAGTAAGTCCATCTCCTCCTTTACATGCTAAAGAACTATTGCTATTTCTATCAAAACCAGCTTGAGATGCACCACCGCCACCGCCTCCTCCGTAAT
>Ga0233444_10006887_pt1 | contig 10045 bp, 7 predicted proteins | sample SI_124_October20_6_FD_182792 | JGI IMG/M metagenome (GOLD analysis project Ga0233444, IMG submission 182792) | Seawater microbial communities from Saanich Inlet, British Columbia, Canada - SI_124_October2016_10_MG | ecosystem: Environmental > Aquatic > Marine > Inlet | place: Canada: British...
CGACCTTGGATTATAGGATTTAGCGGAGGAAAAGACTCTACCGTATTACTCACATTAGTTTGGATGGCTTTACTTAAATTAAAAGAAACCATCCCAAATTATAAGTTTAAAAGAAACGTATATGTGGTATGTAACGACACATTAGTTGAAAACCCTATAATAACCAGCTATGTAGATGATGTATTACTGGCTATTGAAAAGTCAGCGGTACAAAACGGACTTCCTCTTTTTGTTAAAAAAACAACTCCAAAACTTGAACAAACATTTTGGATTAGTGTCATTGGTAAAGGCTATCCTGTGCCAAATAATGCATTTAGATGGTGTACTGACAAACTAAAAATAAGACCAACAAGTTCTTTTTTACATGAACAAATTGATGAAAAAGGAGAAGCAATTGTTTTGCTGGGTACAAGATATAATGAAAGTGCATCAAGAGAACGATCTATGAGAAAACATGAGGTTAAAAACCAAAGGTTATCTCCGCATAATATTTCACCAAATACAATGACATATGCACCAATTAGAGATCTTTTTTTGGAAGAAGTGTGGTATTTAATTAACGCATTCCCGTCACCTTGGGGATTTGATAATTCAATATTATTTAAAATTTATTCTGATGCAAGTGCTGATTACTATGAATGTCCTACTGTTGTAACAACCAAAGAACATAAGAGTTGTGGTCAAAGCAGATTTGGATGTTGGACCTGTACTGTAGTTACAAAAGATAAATCAATGACCGCTTTAATTAATAACGGAAAAACATGGTTATATCCATTATTAAATTTCAGAAATGATTTACAAAAAGAAAGAAACATAAGTGAAAATAGATTAAGCAAAAGAAGAAATGGACAAAATGCTGTGAATGAAGAAGGAATGAATCAAGGAAATTACACACCTGAGTATCGATATTCTATTTTAAAAAGATTGCTTGAAGCTCAAAAAGAAGTTCAAAAAGAGAAGCCAAATTTAAACCTAATCACTCACCAAGAATTAATTGCCATACAAGTGCTTTGGAATAGAGATCTAATATTCAATAAAAATATTTCAGAGTTATATAGAGAAGTTTATGGAAGAAATGCTGTAGCTGGAAACTTTAGATCTATTGGTGCTCTTGAAAAAAGAATAGTAAAAGAGGAATGTGAAAACGATAGTAAAATGGTAGGATTAATTGAGAATCTTTTATCAGTTCAAGAAACAAAATCGCTACTAATTTCTAATCATGGTTTAAATAACGATTTAGAAAAAGTAATTGAATCCCAAATCAAAGTTCAAGCATGATCATAAAAAATATTAAAATATCAAATTTTAGATCATATTTTGGATTAACCAATATTGACTTTAATGTTGTTCCTGATAAAAACATTACTTTAATTTCTGGAAAAAATGGATTTGGAAAAACTTCTTTTTTAACCTCTTTAATTTGGGGGTTCTATGGAAAATTAATGTCCAAGGTTGAGGATAAATACAAAAGGGAAATAACTGGAAGTGGAGGATATCAAAAATATATTCGTCAACAATTCAATAGAAATCAAAAGAAAGAAGATGAGTTAAAAGTTGAAATTACTATTTCAGATGTAATGATTCCATCTATACCTTGTGAAAATATCACAATCATAAGAACCTTTAACGTAACCAGTTCAAAAGAAAATTTAGAAATCCTAATTGATGGAGATTACAATGAACTCACAAAAAAGGTAGGCTATGAAACCTTTATTAATGACTTTATATTACCTAGAGAAATAGCAAAATTCTTTTTCTTTGACTCTGAAAAAATTGTGTCTCTTGCTGAGGCTAAAACTAAAGATGAGTTGAAATCTCTAAGTAGTGCTTACTCTGAAGTTTTAGGTTTAAAAAAATACGACGATCTAAAGCATGGATTAAAATCTTTGGTCTCTACATTAAAAAGAAGAGGAGTTAAAGACACTGATTTAAAAAAGTTAAATGCATTAATCAAAGAAAGTCAAAGCTTAAAAAAAGAAATAGACTTTAATAACGAAACCACTGATGACACCAATGTTCAAATTGAAAGTTTAAAAATAAAAAGCGATATTTTACAAGAAAAACTAATTCGAGAAGGAGCTACTATTTCATTAAATGATTTCAAGGATTTAAAAACTCTCTACTCTGAAAAACAATTAGAAATTAAAGAAGTAAGAAAGAAACTTAGTGATGTTTTGGAATTCATTCCTTTCATGCTTTCTGGTAGTATTTTTGAAAAATTAATCAAGCAAGTAAATAAAGAAATGAGCTCTGGTTTAGCTCAATTGAATGAACAAACCGTTGAAGAGTTAAACACTGTACTTAAAAAAGTATTGAAAGATTCTTCAAAAGAAGTGGCTAACAGATATGTTCAGGAGTTCAATTCCGAACTAAGCAAATTTGGTAAAGAAAATAAAACTGGATTTCTATTGGATTACACTGATGAGAATTATAGGGCTATTTTAGCTTTAGACAACAATATTAAAAACTCTTTAAAATCTAGATATACTGAAATTATAAAAAAAGAGAAAGACCTTAGGTTTGAACTAAATAAAATTCTCAAAAAAACAAGATCTTACGAAAACAAAAATACCAATCCACTTAATGAAAAGTATAGAGCGGAAAAGTTTGAAATTGATTCGCAAATTGAAAAGTTATTAGTTAAAAAAGGTGAATTAAATCAAGTAAAAATGGATTTAGTCGCAAAATCCACAATACTAAACAAACAAATTTCAGAGCTTGAAAACAAAGAAAAATTAATAGGAGAAGACAGAAAAAAATTAGCAGTAACTCTAGAAGTATTAGAAAAAATTGAAACAATTACAAATAAAATTAAAATTGAAAAGAAACATTCTTTAGAACGTTCTATCCTTTTAGGAATGAATTCACTAATGCATAAAGTTGATTTTATTGAGAAAGTCAGAATTGAATTATACGATGATTATTTAGATATAAACTTAGTAGATAAAGACGATAATATAATTGACAAAGAATCTCTATCTAAAGGAGAACAGCAGTTATACGCTACATCTATTTTAAAATCTTTAGTTGAAGAGTCGGGTATTAGTTTTCCTATTTTTGTTGACAGTCCATTACAAAAATTTGATAAAGATCACTCTAAGAATATTATCAAGAAATTTTACCCATCTATTTCAAAACAAGTTGTGCTTCTTCCACTACTAGAAAAAGAATTAACCTTTGATGAATTTAAAATGATGGAATCAAATGTCTCAGCATTATATAAGATTATTAATAAAAATGGTAATTCAAAAATTATAGAATTTGACAATAAAAGTTTTTTAAATGATTAAAACATCAAAAGAAAATAGAGAAATAGTAGCTAGGTTGTCTCGAAAGCTAGGTTTAGGATCTGAAAATCATATTTCTAGAATTGCTTTTTCATATTCAATAAATTCTGAAAAAAAACTTAATGTTTCTAAAATCAAAAATTCCTCTGGAAAAGTATATTCAAAATCTGTATTTTTTGGAAATAACTTTGATCTTTACATTGGAATGGTTTGTATGAAATATGGTATTCATTCTAGTGATAACGACATCTTAAAGTATATAAAAATGCACGTTGACGACGGGCTAGAATCATTAAATGAGTTTGTGGAAGATCAAGGAATTCAAAATGGATTTGATTTGATAAAATCAATAACCTAAACTATTTTCTTTCTGATATTTCTGTCATAAAATCTGAGAATCCAAATGAAATACCATCGTCTTGCATCTCCCTAATAATTTCGAATCCTCCATTTGCATAATTAGAAATTTCTTCGTTTAATTTATTTTTATCTGATAATATTTTATATCCATCTTTGTTTAAAGAAATGACAGATAAAATTACTGATACTAAAATTTTATGTCCTTGGTTAAAAATTACTTGATAATTAAAAACATCTCCTGACTTATTTTTATCGTTAGGTCTATTTTGAAAAGGAACTCTTCTTTTATTGATTAGTCCTAAAATACAAGCATACATAAAAGGTTGCCATCTCATTGTGAACGCCTTTCCACCATAATCTGCACTCTGGCTTTGTTTATCTGAAAAGGGTTCCATAATTTCATTATAGTTTGATTCATAAAAATTTGGGCTCAAACTAGAAAGTTCTTGAAAAAGATCTCCGTGTCTCATTATTTTATTTTTTCAATTTTTGTATATGTATTTTCAAGGGCAGCTTTTTTAGTTTCATCAATATTAACAGGTGTAAAATTAAAAATAGCTGGAATCTTAGGGTTTTTCTTAAGCCCTTCAATGTTCTCAGATAAATCTTTTGATAAAACTATACTTTGACCAAATATGTTAGAAATTAAGTCAACATATGATAATGTATCTTTTACACCAAGGTTTGATGTTGGAGCATCAGTCAAAAATGGATATGGCTCATTCTTATATTCGGAAGATTTAGATATTATAGTATTTATAATAGACATTTTAATAATTGTTTTATGTCCTGTATTTAGCATACTTAAGTCTTCGTTATTTTTATCAGTTATCTCAATAATATTAGATTTTGAATCAATTTCAACCTTAGCCTCAATTGAACTGTTATGCTCTAATATTGTAGAAATATATGTGTTTGATCTTTTTTCAATATCCTTTATTAATTTTTCATATTCAGTTTCCTTAGTTAACTTAACCGCTTTAATTAGAACTTCAGATTCTTTTAAATTCTTCTTTTCAAGAGTAGAATCATTTTTGTCGCTACCCGCTAATTTAGATAGAATAGATTTGGAGCTCTTTATGTAATTTAACGCATTTCTTTCTCTACTTTCAGATTGTTTCAAGTCAAATTCAATTTTTCTATCTCTAACTTCGTATTTATCAAGTTGATTTATTAATAAGTTCGAATTAATAGAGTGCGAATCTATTTTTAATCCTTCTTTTTTTTCAAAGTTTGAAATGTCCTTGTCAATTTCATCTTTTTGTTTATTAAGAATCCTTAATTTTTTTGTTAGTTCAAAATCTTCATCTCTGTATTCTTTTATCTCATCATTTATAATACTAAGATCATTACTAAGGCTTTGGGGGAATGATTTTAATGAAACTACATACTTATTCATTCTTTCGGTTTCAGGATCAAGCAAAACAGATGTGTTTTTCCTGTTTAATTTAGATGCTATGTGGGCATGTTCCTCAGAACCAGATTTTGCTGGTCTTCCACAAACTAAGCATTTTTCTTGTTTAAGCATTTTCTCAAGATAAATATCTCCTGGGACATCTTCAGGAAGTTCTCTTTCCTTACTAATTTTTTTATTTCTCCAATCCTCAAACTCTAATAATTTGTAAGAAGAGTCTTTTAGAAGCGGAGACAATCCTTTCAACATCCAGCTTCTTGAAAACATTTGCTTAGCTCGATTATCCAAATTTTCAGTATCTCTTATTACTGATTTTCGCATATCATTAATTCTATCTCTTTTGGAAAGAAGCTCTTTTGTACTATCATAACCGCGAAGTTTACTTTTAATTTCGGCTTTCTTTAAAATAATTTCTCCTTGCTCACTATTTAATTTCTTTTGAATTTTTTTTTCGTCAACTACAATTTTTTCATTTCTTTTAAGTCGTTGTTCTTCATCATTAAAGGCTTTTGTATTTGCGGTTGTAGATCTTTGTTTTATTCTTAATTTTTTTTCAAACTTTTCATTAATTCTAGTTAATACCTTTAAAACTTTATCGTACATATCAATATATGATATTGAGTTGACTACATCCTTAAAAGAGTTTGAATGATCCAAATCTAATAACTTATCAATTGATTCTCCCTGAAACCAAATATATTCGGATAAAATTTCTGGAATAAAACACTCCTCCACATACAATTCAGGTGGATCTAAAAACTCTGATCCTGTCTTATCATTAAAATGAATTTCAAATTCAGAATTTACAATATCAATATTTCCGTTGTTGTTTTTTAAAACAAAACTTCTTGTGATCTCATAAATATTGTCAATTGATTGAGTCATCCTAACAACTTCTTCGTTTGGGTTTTCTATCGTTAATTTGACATAACATTCAATCTCTTGGTTTTGCTTTAGAAATTTTAAGCTTGAATAGTTAACTATATTTTCAAGATCTGGTTTTTTTTGCCAGCCTTCATCTGTGATATATATTTTTTCATATAAACACCAATAAAATGCATTATAAAAACTTGATTTTCCTGAACCAATGTCTCCATTAAATAAATTCAATCCCTTCTTAAGTTCTACTGATTGATGTCCTTTAAAGGCAATAAAATTATTTGTTTCAATGGACAGAATTTTCATTTATTTTTCTCGTTTAAAAAATTTTCAACTATTGGAAGAACATCCGAAATAAGTTTTTCCTCTCCTTTTCGTCTAATTTCAATAACAATTTTTTCAATAGTTTCTTTAGATGTATGCTCTAAATCTACTTTGTCTACATTGTCGTAAATAGATTTCACTAATTTATCTGTCTCATTCATAATCACATTGTTGATCTTTCTCAATATTTTCTTGGATTACCGAATCTAAATCTATTTCGTGTATTTTACAAATTTTTGATAATTCAGAATCTTTAAAACTATCAATATTTTTACTTGAGTAAACAAAATTAGCTACTCTGAGTATTTCAGATTTTAAAATATTTTTTTCCATATGATACTCTTTATCATCATCCACGTCTGATATCTTTGGAATTACAACCATGTCCCAAATATTTGCATGAGATTTATTTTCATAAGTTCTTAAAACTCTACCTCTTCTTTGAATAAATTGCCTCGGGTTTCCTGTACTTGAACAAAAAATTGCATTTTTTGTAATAGGTATGTCAACGCCTTCATCTAGAATTTTCATTGCTAATAACATATCAATTTTTCCTTCTTTAAATCTATTTAAACTGTTTTCTCTGTCATTTTGAGTACCAGTTACTGTTTTAGCTCTAAATTTTAAATCTTTAACAATTTCTAAATAATCACTTATAATTTTAACATCTTCTGCATCCTCTATAATATCTTCTTCATCATAACTGACCTCTTTCCCCTCTGGGACATATATAAAAGTATATTTAAAATCATGATCCTCACTTAATAAGTTTTTTAACTTAATTAATTTATCTTTCGCCTTGTGAACTATCCTTTTCCTTTCAATTAATAATCTTTTACCTTCCTCATTAAACTTTTTAGTTTTATCATTATAATTCATAATCAATCTTTTTGAGTATGATTTATAGTGTTTTAGTTCATCTTCGTTTAAAGAACAAAAAATTGGATAATAATTATATTCACATAAACTTTCATTTTTAATTGCTTTAAACATGGAGTAAGAAAATGTGAAGCAATCTGGATATGCATTAAAATAAGCATACATTTTTTCACTACCCTCTAAATCATACTTTCTTTCAGGTGTAGCTGAAAGTCCAATTCGATATGTTATATCATTTGGTAATATATTGATTAATGCATTTGATCCAACGTTGTGACATTCATCTGCTATTAAAGTAACTTCATTTTTATCTATTGTTTTAAATAGGGTCTGAAAATTTTGCCGATGAAAAGTAGCGTACGTTGTTATTAAAATAAAACTTCTGGTTTTATTTAATTTTTGAATATCATAATTTATTTCTTTTAATTCTTCTCTCCATTTTCGATCTTTTGTGGTAATTAAAGAATCTGAAAAATTAAATTTTTCACACTCAACTTTCCATTGGTGAAGTAAAGCAACAGTCGGAACTAAAATAAATACTTTGTAGTTGCCAGATTTATTGAATTCGTTCAAGATAAAATTTAGAGATGTTATAGTCTTTCCTGTACCTGTGGCCATGTTAAAAATTCCTTTTTTACCATTTTCAATCCACTTTTCATATGCTAATTTTTGATAATCTCTAGGACCTTTTTTGGGTTTACTTTCTAGTTCAATAAGCATGTCAAATTTCTTTTCATTTCTCTTTTCTCTAATTCTTCTAATATGGTCATTGTGATCCCCCAATAAATCAACAGAGTTTTTAATTAATTCGTTTTTCTCTCTATCTGTTCCTATTTTATCTATAACTTCAAAAACACTATTCGAATCCAAATATTCATATCTATTGTTTTTTTTATCAAAGACGTTATTAAAATCCTCATAATCTTGCATAATAGCTTTTTCAAAATAATCTCCATGCCAACTTTTTGTTACTGAAAATCTTTCTCCATTAATTGTTAAGCCGCTTAAAGTAAAATTCGTGCTGCCATCAGTCGATAAATAGTTTTTCCCGTCGAACAGAATCATATTTTTTGTGTGCGCATTCCCTCCTTTCCATTTTACTGGTTGAATTTTTAATCTATCATGTTTTTTTAAAAATTTTAAACAATCAAAAAAATGTTTGCCATACTTACTTAATTCAACTTGTAATTTTTCAATATCTGAAATAATATCAAAATATTTGTCTTCATCATTTAATTTGTCATTAACAATTAAATTTTCGTGATCGTCTTTGGAGTAAACATGATTTGTTATTATTCTTATGTCTCCTTCGTTAATAATAAATGCTGAAAAAGATAAAGCCAGTTCTCTAATTGCATTACTAGAAAAATACCCCAGAAATAAATTTATTTCTTTAGCAACAGGAAATGTGTTTTCATAAAATTCAAGAGGAATATTTTCAGAACCTGAAAAATATCGAGGCTTTATGTCTAAGTCTTTAAATGTTTTCACTAATCTAAAACTAATGAATTGATTTATAATTTCAAATTTGAAAAACTATTATAGTTAACAAATATTGGTACAACTATTGTTTCATAGCTAATATGAGAATTTTATTAATTATCCTTTTACTATTCATTTCTTGTGATAATGATAATTGTGATTTAGGTCATTATCCCAGTGCTCCTTACGGCACTGCTGATGACACAATTTACGGAGATAACTATGTTAGGTATTTATACGTTTGTTATACATCTTCATATAATAAAGTTGTCACTTATGAAATTGTAGGTGATTGCTGGGAAATGTATGTTGATGAGAATTATAATATTAATTGTTAAAAATTACAATCACAGACAATAGATTACATATTTAGCACAGATATTACTTATAAATAAATTATTACCACTTTGTTGATACAAATCGTTTATAATTAACTTTTTATAAGAGAAAATTATTGTCATTGTATGTATACCTGTTTTGGGTAATATATATATTACGGGGCTTAGTCAAAAATAAAAAAGAAGCTAACAAAACACAGGGGGGGTCTCTTTTTTAAAAGCTTACACTAATGTTTTTAGCTTATCTAAAATCTTAACCATAGCAAACGTATCCAATCTACAGTACTCCTTAAGGTCTTTTCTGACTGATAACTCGTCTCCTTTAAAAGTATTATTTACCATTGAAAGAAATGTCGAGGAAGCCATTCCTCCTTCATTAATATTAAGAGTGCTGTATGTTAGTTCTGGAACAAGAGCTGGCAACACATTTTTTATTGAATACCTGCCTTTCATTTCTGGTGTATAATACCACTTTTTTTGAAATGGTATCATCAAATCTTTTAATCTTAACACTATGGATTGAAGTGATGATTTATAATTTGGAAATTGGTCAATCAATTCATTTAATCTTCCTCTTTCAAAGCTTATGTTGTAAACTAGTATATCGCCTGAACTTCCACAATCATTTATTAATTGTTCAATAAATTCAATCCTAGGATCTTTGTTAGGATCTGCTAAATATTCTTTGTGTACTAGTTCTGAATTTTCTGATTGTTTAACGTGTAGAGAATACTGAAATAACACTTTTTGATAAGGTTTTGTTCCTTGATATTTAGGAATACTAGGACTAATAGTTTCAAAATCTAAATAATATAAAGGATAGTTAAAGTCATTAATAAAATTTGAAATCTTTTCACTATCTATATGCGAATCTCCATTAACTTCTGAGTTTATCTGTAATACTTGATTAGCGCTTAGTTTAGTATTCAACAGATCAATTTGATCAATTGTAATAGTTCCTTGATTATATAAATCAAACTTTTTATCCTTATTTAATCCCGAAATATCAAACACAGAGTAATCTGGAATATGTTTCCAACAAGTTCCTTTAAAATCACAATCATAGGGTTCAAAACAATGTT
>Ga0233444_10006895_pt1 | contig 10037 bp, 10 predicted proteins | sample SI_124_October20_6_FD_182792 | JGI IMG/M metagenome (GOLD analysis project Ga0233444, IMG submission 182792) | Seawater microbial communities from Saanich Inlet, British Columbia, Canada - SI_124_October2016_10_MG | ecosystem: Environmental > Aquatic > Marine > Inlet | place: Canada: British...
TGTCACGCCCTGTTTTTTGAGCGCGCGAAGAATATCAAATAATTGACTGGTTTCCTGTGGGGTCAGCACGCCGGTAGGTTCATCCAGTATTAAAATACGGGCATCCCGATAAAGCGCTTTCAGGATTTCCACCCGTTGCTGCAAGCTAACGGGCAAATCCCCAACCTGCGCGTCCAGATCAACATCCAGCCCATATTGTTGCGACATACTGCTCAGCATATGCCGAGCCTGATCCATGCTTTTTGACAGCTGTTTATAGCCTTCATAACCAAGGATAATATTTTCAAGAACCGTAAAATTCGGTACTAGCATGAAATGCTGATGCACCATGCCAATACCAGCGGCGATAGAATCCGCCGGAGTATTATGGGTATATGAAATGCCTGCGATTTCAGTCGTGCCACTATCGGCAGTATAAAACCCGTAAAGGATAGACACTAGCGTGGATTTGCCCGCGCCGTTTTCGCCAACAATGCCGTGAATATCACCAGATAGCACATTAAGATCAATATGATCATTGGCAGTAACCGCACCGAACCGTTTGCAGATGCCAGACATAGAAACGGCGAAAGGCAAGTCTGCCCTGCTTTTCGCCAATGGTGATGATACTGTCATAACAGAATGCTAATCAGTATTAATATGGGCAGGCGGAATCACTCTCATAGTTATGAACAGTTATCTTGCCGGATATAATATCGGCACGCGCCTGTTCTACCGCTGCTTTCATTTCTGATGTGATCAGGCTGGCATTATTTTCATCCAATGCCCAGTCAACACCGCCTTCTGCTACGCCAAGCATCTGAACGCCAGCGGTAAAGTTACCGTTTTTTGAATCCATAAAGGTTTCATATGCGGCAACATCAACACGCTTTAGCATGGATGTCAGAATGGAACCGGGGGCTATGCCGTTCTGATTGGAATCAACACCAATGGCCAGCTTGCCTGAATCAACGGCGGCTTGAATCACGCCGATCCCTGTTCCGCCTGCGGCCTGATAAATAACATCAGCGCCACGGTCAATCTGGCTTATGGTTAGCTCAGCGCCCTTGGCCGGATCATTCCACGCAGAAGGCGTTGTGCCGGTCATGTTCTGAAAAACATCTGCTGATGCATTAACGGATTTGACTCCGCCAACATAACCACATGCAAATTTACGGATAAGCGAGATATCCATGCCACCAACAAAGCCGACTTTTCCAGTCTGGCTAGCATGTGCGGCGGCAACCCCAACCAGATAGCTTCCTTCATGTTCCTTAAAGGCATATTGGCGCAAATTCGGTGCATCCAGCCAGAACACATCAATGATAGAAAACTGAACCTCCGGATTTTCTGCGGCAACAGTGGCAATAGCGTCAGCCTGTGCAAAGCCGACACCCAGAACAATCGTTGCGCCACGATCTACCATACGGCGCATCGCTTGTTCGCGTTGCGTTTCATTGGTGACTTCGAATTCCATGACTTCGATGCCGGTTTCTTCGGTGAATTTTTTAACACCGTTCCAGACACCTTCGTTAAAGGATTTATCAAACTTACCGCCCATATCATAAATGACAGCAGGTTTTATATCCGCCGCTTGCGCGGTGATGCTGCCGATTAAAAACAGCCCACTCAAAGCGGTTATGATCGATTTATAAAGTGAAAATTTCATATTCTCCTCCAGCTTGTTGTCGCGTTGTTTATTGATAATTATTTATTTAAGGCCGATTTCCCGAAGTCGTTGTTGTAAAAACATATCGGCAGTAAAATCCGGTTTCAAATCGACATCCGGACGCGGGTGTAAAAACATTGGCATAGAAAATCTGGGCTCATTGGCTTCTTGATCCGGATTGGTCACGCGGTGTGTTGTTGATGGATAATATCCATCAGTTGCTAATGCCAGCATGTCACCATTATTAATGGTAATCATGCCCGGATCACATGGCACAGAATGCCAGTTACCGTCTGTATCCATCGCTTCCAGTCCCGGCTTTGATCCGGCCAGAAGTAAGGTAATAAGGTTGATATCTTCGTGGGCGGCGGCACGGATAGCATTTGGCTCAGGTGCTTCGGCCAGTGCCGGATAATGCAGAATCCGCAACAGACTTTGCTGGCTTTCTTGCATCATATCTGCCAGCGGCAAGCTCAACGCTTGGCGCAAATGATCTGGTAGAGCATCATCGAGCCAGCCCAAAAGCTCAATCCCCAATGTGGTGAGGTCTTGATACAATCTGCGCGTGATATCTTCCAGTTCTGGCGGTACACGCCCCCATGGATAGACGTGGTAAAACTCTTTTAAATCCTTGGCCAGCGCACCCTTGGCGTTCTCAGACTGGAATGGGAAAAACCCATCCTGCCGTTCCGGATCACGAAGCCAGTCATGCTTGGATTCATTGGCAAAAAACGCCGCCCAGCTAGCATATATATCTTCAATGCGTTGTGGTGTAACGGGATGATTGACTAAAACCGCAAAACCGGTTTTACGCAGTGATTCGGCCAGATCAGCACCTGCATTGGAAGATTGATAATTAACGGTCTTTACAATCATGTCTTTACCTTGAGGAACTGGCTAATGATGTTTTATAGCAACATAAATTATGCTTTTGTTTATGACTTTATTTTGTCGCATTGGCTACATATGTCCAGAAAAATTTTCCGGACGGTGGCGGCATTCACCTGTTTTGCCACTTTTACTGGTCGTCTTGCTTTACCTGTTCGAATAGTGGCGCCAATCTGCTCACCAGAACAGACGACTTCCAGTGGAATTGATTCATAATCGAACACAGCGCGATTGGTGATGCTGATGACGGCCGACGGATCATGCATCAAGCACACATGACGGCCGATGACGCCATGATAAAACGTGATATAAAATTGCGAAATACGATCCAGAAATCCCCCAATATCTGGTGATTGGCTGGCTAGGGTTTTAAAATCGCCAGCATCACATGAAATATGACTAGTCACATCAAGCCCGATTAATTCCATGTCCCAGTCAGCGGCGAAAACGATATCTGCCGCATGGGGATCATTCCAGATATTTGCTTCGGCATATGGCGTGACATTGCCGGGGCAATCCACCGCGCCACCCATGATCACGACTTTTTTGACCAGTCCGGCAATCGCCGGTTCATGTTCCAGCAACTGCGCTATATTTGTCAGCGGGCCAATAGGACAGAGAATAACCTCACCCGGAAAGGCGCGAATGGTATCTGCCAGAAAAACATGCGCTGGCCGGGGATCAGCTGATCGTGATGGTGTTATTGCTGGAAAATCACCAAACCCTTCATCGCCATGAACATAATGTGATGGCGCATTTGCCGGTATGGATAATGGGGTCTTTGCGCCCTCGCAGACTGGAATAATCCGCCCAGCCTGATCCGTCAGAACAATAGCGTTTCGTGTGGCCTGTTCAACAAAAACATTTCCGAAAATGGTTGTTAGCCCGATCAGATCAAGGTCTTCGTGAGCAAAGGCGTAATGAATAGCCATAGCATCATCAATGCCGGGGTCAGTATCAATAATCAGTTTCTGCGTTGGCATAAGTTCAGCTTTCTATTTGGCTGGCTGGCTAGCCTGTGTTTCTGCCATATCCGGAATAGCGGCACTGGCACCATGGCGGGTGACTTGTATGGCGGCGGCGGCGGCGGCAATTTGCATCGCGGTTTTCATTGGTATGTGTTGATCCAGCTGTGCCAGAACATAGCCCAGATAGGTATCTCCGGCACCGGTGGTATCAACAGCGGCCACTTGAACAGCCGGAATATGAAACTTGCCATCCATACCAGAATAATCTGCGCCAGCCGCGCCATGGGTGATAATCAGATGCGGAATATTCAGCTGATCAACGGGCTTGCCGGTGGCATGACTTAACGCCTCAGCCTCAATATTGTTGACAATCAGCACATCAATAATCGGCAATAGTGCTAGCGTGGTATCAACAACAAATGGCGCCGCGCTATAACAGATGTTTAGCCCTCTGGCCTTTGCGGTGGTGAGAAAATCAGCTGTCAGATTTGTTTCATTCTGTGCCAGCGCCCAATCACCAGCCGCAGCGGTTTGAAGCAATTCCCCGATGAGTGCAGATGGCAGAACCTGATTACTTAACGGGGCAAGAATAATCTGATTTTCCCCGCGATGGTCGCTGTCGTCATCAACCGCAACAATAGCATGACCGGTCGGGGTATCGCCGTGCAAAACAGCATTGGTATCAACACCTGCTGCATGTAATGGCTTGAGCCAGCCGGCATCATCACGGTGGATCATGCCAGCATGGAAAACAGTACCGCCGGCTTTGGCAATGGCAATGGACTGATTAGCGCCTTTGCCCCCCAGCACCGCATCATACCGCGCTGCCGCCAGCGTTTCGCCAGCGGTCACCAGATGCGGTAATCCATATATATAGTCAATATTAATTGAACCCAGATTATATATAGCCATGACAGTACATGTATATTCCATTTTGCAGATACATACATTTATGTACAGAACATAAGCCAGATGACAAGACCCTGATAACCAAACATGTCTAGCAATCTTTTTTTAATTATATATTATTAAATTATAATATTCTTATATATTTAATATAAAATGCTTTAACAAAAAATTAGTGTGTGATGAGGTAAGTAGGATGGCAACAGAAGCAAGCAAGACAAATGCGCTCAGATCGCCAGAGTTTTTCAAAACCTATCTATCCGGCCGTGTCATTGATATAGGTGCTGGCGATGATCTGGTTGTTCCGCACGCGGACATCTTTGATCAACATCAGGGTGACGCCAATCATATTCTGGACTACCGCGACGCCGAACAATATGACGCTGTGCATTCTAGCCATTGTCTGGAACATATGCATGATCCCAGGCAGTCGTTAAAAGACTGGTGGAAACTGGTCAAACCCGGCGGCTATATGATCACCGTTGTTCCACACGAAGACCTCTATGAGCAATTCACCTGGCCATCCATATTCAATGGTGATCATAAAGCCACGTTCCGCATGGGCGGTGCTGATAGCTGGTCACCGGTATCTATCGATATTCTTGCCGAAAGCAAATCTTTGCCACATGCTGAGATTGTTGCTAAACGGCTTTACGATGAAAACTATGATTATGATCTGCTATTTCCGCGTGGGCAGACGCCAAAAAATCACCGTAAATTTGTTAACCGGCAGATATCAAGCATTGCTCGGCGGATCAAAAACCGGTCACTTCGCACACGGTTGTTAAAGTTCCAGCTTTCTCGTGGATATCCCATTGACCAGACAGCGAAAAGTGATGCGCTGGCTCAAATTGAAATTGTTGTCCGGAAGACGCGCTGAATATCTTGACTAAGCATCCGGTTTCGTATCATTTGTAAAAAATGATACGAACCGCATATATCATTTCAGCAAAGTCCGACCAGCAGAAACGCATGGTGCTTCAAAAACGGTTTCATGATGTGGGACTGGATGTGCAATTTGTTGACGCGGTAATGGGCAATGAGTTATCCGCCGCCCAGAAACAGGATTTTCTGAACTCAGACCGGCAAAACTGGTTACCCACGGTGATGCAGGATAATGCCCTTGGCTGTGCATTAAGTCATCATAAGATATGGGAACAGATTGCACATGGTGATCAGGATTACGGGCTGATATGCGAAGATGATGCTAACCCATTGCCAGCAACATCACCATATATCGCGGCTGTTCTGGATCAGCTGACCGGACTGGATAAGCCGATAGATATTCTGTTTCTGGGAAACAGACGGCCGGACCATAAAGCGATACCTGTCTGTTTACTGGAACGTGTGTCTGCGGATCATGATTTCCGCTTGGCTGCAATCAAGTATAACAGCATTGGTGCTGAATGTTATCTGTTGTCCAGACATGCCGCCAGAGCATTGCTGAAAAATAATTACCGGTATATTTTTGAAGTGGATTGTATGTTGCATCACTGGTGGCTTCATTCCTGCCATGTTCTGCATCTTGATCCACCACTTTTTGCCGAAGAAGGCCGGCCGTCTACTATTGGCTATACGCATATTAAGTCATGGCCGCGTGATCGTATTCATCATAAGCTAAAACGCAAATGGCGCCGTATTCGCACGTCCTATATCAAGCGAATACATTATCCTCGCGTCCTGAAACGATTGCGGGCATATTTTGGCTGATGCCGATAAATAAGTTCATCCGGTAAAGCGGGTCTGGTTTTTTTGCTCAATCCAGTTGCTAAAGGTTCTATCGGTATCAAGCCGATTGGCCATCTCGCGTCTGATGCCTATCCAGCGCAAATGCATGGAGTTTCGCATGATTTCTTCGTCCAGTTCCTTAAATTCATCAACAACAGGTGCCCATGTCATGAAAGCATCCGAGCTGTGGGAAAACAATCCGTCACCTTTGGCATGGGTGCTGTAATCGGCTGTTTTGGCTCTGGTTTTTAATTGCTTGATCATGGCGGTGAAAACCTTTGGGTCAACATCGGTCTGTTCCACTGATTTGAGAATGTTGCTACCAAGCTCAATCGATATGGCGGCACAGGTCGGGTCATCGGCGTGGTCGGACTTCCGGAATTGCGCGGCGGCAAAAAGCGACAGATCACAAACAGATGCCGAAAAAATATGCCAGCGCGATATGGTAAGTGATGTTAAAAAATCAGCATTTTCGAACATTTTAGGAAATGACGTACCGGCGCGTGCTTTCACATAAGTATAAAGTGTGACTTGACTCACAAAGGCGGAATTTTGATCAATAAAGGCACTCAAATCAGCTATTGAACCGATTTCAGGCATTTTTTTTAATCCTAAATGTGAAAGAATATTACTGAAATTAAACAATATTTTCTCTTTCCTTCAACAAAATATGGCGGAAATGTGATAAAACTATAACAAATCTATATTCTAAATGTTATATTCTTATTTCGGCTTTTGTCGAAATAAATCTGTGTCGGGGATATGTCGACACAATTATGTTGATCAATTAAGGGGGATATTTTTTATGTCAGCAAAATCTGATCAACAACAGCATTGGGCGGCGACAAAGCGTTTGACGTTTTTGACGCTGGTCATCTGGGCTGTTGTCTCATTTGTTATTCATTGGTTTGGGAGCTCTCTGAATTCAGAGTCATTTCCCGGCGCCTACTTTATGGCTGGAATGGGGTCACAGGTAATATTTGTGATTCTCGTATTCTGGTTTTCTGTTCGTCAAAATTCCATTGACGAAGAGTACGGCATGAGTGAAGGAGATTAGTCATGAAATTAGAAGGTGGTTTTATTAATAACCTTGGTCGTGTCTATGGAATCTACACTCTTGGATTTCTAGGCTTTGTCATTTTAATGGGCATCTGCGAAGCCGCAGGTGTTGCCAATACCTATATCGGCTGGATGTTTGTTGCCTTTACGGTACTGCTTTATGCATTGATTGGCGTGTTATCGCGAACGATGGATTCCAGTCAGTATTATGTGGCCGGACGTGAAGTTCCAGCGGTGTATAATGGTATGGCAACAGCGGCAGACTGGATGTCTGGTGCGTCTTTTATCGCCATGGCCGGCGGGATTTATCTCAAAGGTTATCCATATATGGCGTTTCTGGTCGGGTGGACAGGCGGTTATGTGCTTGTTGCATCGCTGATTGCGCCATATCTCCGCAAGTTCGGATGTTATACGGTTCCTGATTTTATCGGAACACGTTATGGCGGTAATCTGGCACGTTTCTGCGCTGTTGTGGTTCTGGTTGTTGCATCATTTACTTATGTGACAGCACAGATCAACGGTACAGGTACTGTTGCCGCGCGAGCGCTTCAGATTCCGTTTGAAGTCGGTGTCTGGATCGGTCTGGCCGGTATCCTGTTCTGTTCCATGCTTGGCGGCATGCGGGCGGTAACATGGACACAGGTGGCACAGTATATTGTTCTGATCGTTGCCTATCTGATTCCGGTGTTCTGGATGTCAAACAAGCTTGGCTACGGGTTGATCCCGCATCTGGCACAGTTTGATGCAGTGCTTCGGGTACAGGAACTTGAATCAGCATTAGGTGTTGGCACATTGCTACCAACAGCAGAAGCACAAGCCGAGGCTGGTAAACTGGCCGCACTGAAAGTCGGCATTAATGATGCCAGCGATGACTGGATGGCACGGTGGAAGTTCTTCACGCTTGTGTTGTGTATGATGGCTGGTACAGCGTCATTGCCGCATGTTTTGATGCGTTACTTCACCACATCATCGGTTAAAGCTGCGCGTCAGTCTGTGGGCTGGTCACTGTTCTTTATCTCCTTGCTTTATCTATCGGCGCCTGCATTGGCTACCTTTACCAAGCTGTCACTTCTTGATCCTAATGTTGCCACAAGCATCATTGGTAAATCAGTTTCTGATGTGATGAGTCTGGAATGGATACAGCAGTGGAGTAATGTTGGCTTCCTGAAAATCGTTGATGGAAATGGCGATGGAATTGTCCAGATCAATGAATTCTTCATGCGTGGAGATATCGTGGTTCTGGCTACACCTGAAATGGCAGGTCTGCCATATGTGATTTCCGGTCTGGTTGCTGCGGGTGGTCTTGCGGCCGCCATGTCAACAGCTGACGGTCTTCTGCTAGCTATTGCTAACGCTCTATCACATGATCTGTACTACAAGATCATTGATCCGAAAGTTGATACAGCTAAGCGTCTGCTTGTTGCACGTATCCTGCTCTTGGTTATTGGTGCGCTGGCGGCCTGGGTGGCTTCTATGAAGCTGACCGGTATTCTGGGTGCAGTGGCCTGGGCGTTCTGTTTTGCCAATTCTGGTCTGTTCTTCCCGCTAGTCCTTGGCGTCTGGTGGAAACGGGCTAACCGTGCTGGCGCTATTGCCGGTATGATTGGCGGCTTTGGAACAGGTACATGGTATCTGTACATGGTTCAAACAGGCATGGAGCCATGGTATGGCATTGACGGTCTGCGCTTTGGCATGATTGGTATGCCAGTCAGCTTGATCCTCATGGTTGTCTTCAGTCTGATGACAGAAGCACCGGATGAAGAAACCCAGAAAATGGTGGAAAGCATCCGCGTACCAAAAGGCAAGACATATGTAAGCTGATTATTTCAGCACATATTTAAATCATGATAAGTCGGGGCAGGTGCTTTTCCTGCCCCGTTTTTTATGGCAGGATTAACAATATCTAACCGCATGTTGCATGCTTCTGGGGGCATAATATGGATCAGGTAACTTTGGCCTTTCCTATCTGGATTATCGTTTTGGATTATCTGCTTGGCGCGGCCATGTGGACGCTTATCGGGCGTTTCGGGATGAGCCTGTTTTTAAGACCGGATTCCGATTTCTTTTTTAATAAAGCCTTTCAATGGCTGACCGATCCGTTGTTGCGGATATGGGCACCAATCACGCCCGCCTTTCTGGTGGTGGTGATGCGGCCGCTTTATGTGGCGTGGTTTATCTATATGTTACGGTTTTATGTGGTGCCGTTATTATTTGGTTATAGCGTCATGGGGGTGTTGTCGTTTCCGCTGGAAAGCGAGGTAGCTCATTTCATCTATGATCTTGGCAATTTGTTGACGACAAAGAAATAAAGGTAAGCACATGACCATATCCCAAACCCGATTAACCCCGCCTGTGCGCGGATTTACCGAAACCGAATTCGCAAACCGCTGTTCGGCCGCGCAACAAGTGATGGCAGAACAGAATCTGGATGCCATGCTATTCGCGTCAGAACCGGAGATCCGGTATTTTACCGGTTTTATGACTCCATTCTGGCAAAGCCCGACCCGTCCATGGTTTCTGGTATTGCCGCAATCCGGCAAACCGATTGCTGTCATTCCGACCATTGGCGTGCCGTTGATGGAAACCTGCTATGTGGGCGATATCAAAAGCTGGGCATCACCGGCGGCAAGCGATGATGGCATTAGTTTATTATCAGAAGTCATCCGCGCCCATGTGCCGGATGCTGGCCGCATGGGGGTTTTGATGGGGCGTGAGGCCACGTTCAGAGCGCCGCTGGCAGATATTTTTGTTTTGAAAGATGATCTGGCACCGCGTCAATGGGTGGATGTTACCTCTGCTATTCAGTATATCCGCATGATCAAATCCCCGGCTGAGATTGC
>Ga0233444_10006898_pt1 | contig 10035 bp, 9 predicted proteins | sample SI_124_October20_6_FD_182792 | JGI IMG/M metagenome (GOLD analysis project Ga0233444, IMG submission 182792) | Seawater microbial communities from Saanich Inlet, British Columbia, Canada - SI_124_October2016_10_MG | ecosystem: Environmental > Aquatic > Marine > Inlet | place: Canada: British...
TCTATCAGCTTGTGATGCTGCTTGTCATCTCGATGACAGCTACGGTTTTGACAGCCGGACATGCCCCCTCTGCTAGCGCCGATGTAAAGGACAGCGATAAAGCGGCCTTTGAAGCTATCATCAGGGACTATATCACTGCGAATCCGGAACTGTTGCGCGATGCGTTGATGGATCTGGCCAAACGCGAAGATCAGGCGCGCCAGGCAATGGCCATGCAAATTCTTTTTGATGATGCGGGTGATCCGGTCATGGGCAACCCCGATGGCGGACTCGTGATTTACGAATTTTCCGATTATAATTGCGGTTATTGCAAACGCGTTTTTGAACCGATTCAGCAGGTTTTGCGCGACGATAGTGATATCCGTTTTGTGATCAAAGAATTCCCGATTCTCAGCCAGTCGTCACTGGTCGCCGCACAGGCTGGGATTGCTGCCGAAAAACAGGGGAAATTTATCGATTTTCATATCAATATGATGACCTATCGCGGCAAAATCACCACCCAAAGCATTATCGACGCCGCCACCGAGGCAGCTATCGATATTGACCAGCTCAAAACAGACATGCAAAGCCCTTACGTTGAAAATATCATCGCACGGACACGGCAAGCCGCCGAAGCGTTGCAACTAACCGGAACCCCTGCATTGGTCATTGGTGACACAATTGTGCGCGGCGCGGTTGATATTGACGAATTCCGGCGTTTAATCGCTGTTGAACGTGCCAAACAAGGCTAAACGCCATAACATGCCCCCAAAAGATCACCAAAAATGATACCGCAAAACCGAAATCAGACCCCCCCGCACCCTCGGCCAGAGCAGATTTTGTTCTAGGGCTTTCCCAATTGGCTCATTTAAGTGTATTGTGACGCTCATGACGAAATCGAAACACATTTTGGTCCTGAATGGCCCTAACATAAATATGCTTGGCACGCGTGAACCTGATATTTACGGGCATGTGACGATGGCTGATATTGTGGCAGGATGCGCTGAACGATGTGCCAAAGCTGGCATGAGCATGGATAGCTTTCATTCAAATTGCGAAGGCGAGCTGATAACCAAAATTCAGAATGCATCCGGAAACTATGACTGGATCGTCATCAATGCGGCTGGTCTGACACATACATCAGTTGCCTTGCGTGACGCGCTGGCGCTATTTGATGGCGACGTGATTGAGGTGCATGTTTCAAACGTCCATGCGCGTGAATCTTTTCGGCATGTGTCTCTAATTTCCGCCATTGCAAAAGGTGTTGTTGCCGGTTTTGGCGCACAATCTTATTACATGGCTATTAATTTTATCGCTGATACGCTTACGGAGAGCTAAAATGGCATCTGCACCAAAATCAACATCGTCCAAATCCGAAACCAAACTGGTCAAGGAACTGGCTGACATTCTGGATGCGTCTGGACTTGCGGAAATCGAATATGAAACCGAGGCCGTGTCGATTCGCCTGTCACGTGTAACGGGGGTAATGCCTGTCACTTCGGTTGCGCCGCCTGTATCTGCGCCTGTTGCACCTGCCGCAACACCTGCCGCCGAAGCGCCAGCACCCGCCAATCTCGCCAGCCATCCTGGCGCTGTCACATCACCCATGGTTGGCACTGTCTATACCTCGCCAGAACCTGATGCCCCTGCCTTTATTTCCGAAGGTGACACGGTAAAAGCTGGCCAAACATTATTCATTGTCGAAGCGATGAAAGTGATGAATCCGATCACCGCGCCAAAAGCAGGCAAAATTTCCACTATCCTTGTGCAAAACGCCCAGCCAGTCGAATTTGGTGAAGCGCTAGTTATTGTTGAATAAGCATCATGTTCAAAAAAATTCTTATTACCAATCGCGGTGACGTTGCTTTGCGGGTACTTCGTGCGTGCAAGGAAATGAAGATTCCCAGTGTTATTGTCCATTCAACTGCCGATGCCGATTCAATGCCTGTTCGGCTAGCTGATGAATCGGTCTGTATCGGCCCGCCAAGCAGTGCTGATTCCTATCTGAATATTCCGGCCATTCTCTCGGCAGCGGCTATTACTGGTGCTGATGCTGTTCATCCGGGCGTTGGCTTTCTATCTGAAAATGCAGATTTTGCCGAGATTGTAGCTGCACATGATCTAACCTTTATCGGTCCTGAGCCGCACCATATCCGCGCAATGGGTGACAAGGTCGAAGCCAAGATTACTGCCCAAGCGGCTGGTTTGCCCTTGGTGCCGGGGTCTCCGGGTGCCGTGCATACAATTGACGAGGCCCGCAAGGTCGCTGCCGATGTAGGCTATCCACTTTTGGTCAAAGCCGCGTCTGGTGGTGGTGGCCGTGGCATGAAAGTTGCCGAAACCGCTGACAACCTTGCCGAAGCCTTCAGTGCCGCCCGAGCCGAAGCCAAAGCTGCCTTTGGTGACGACACCGTTTATCTGGAACGCTATCTAGGCCTGCCACGCCATATCGAGGTTCAGGTCATTGCCGACGCACATGGTAATGTGGTGCATCTTGGTGAACGCGAATGTTCGATTCAGCGCCGACATCAAAAATTATTTGAAGAAGCGCCTTCACCTGCGCTCACCGCCAAAGAGCGCGATCAGATAGGTACAGTTGCCGCCGAGGCAACCCGCAAGCTTGGCTATCTTGGCGTCGGCACCATGGAATTTCTTTATGAAAATGGAGAATTTTTCTTTATCGAGATGAATACACGCTTGCAGGTCGAACATCCGATCACCGAAGCGATCACGGGCATTGATCTGGTGCGCGAACAAATCCGCATTGCGGCTGGCATGCATCTATCCTTTACCCAAAAGGATGTAACATTCACTGGTCATGCGATCGAATGTCGTATCAACGCCGAACATCCCGAAACCTTTATGCCGACACCTGGCAAAGTCACCGCCTTTCATGCCGCTGGCGGTCCTGGCGTGCGTGTCGATTCCTGTCTTTATTCGGGCTATTCGGTACCACCTTATTATGACAGCCTGATTGCCAAGCTGATCGTATATGGTGATGATCGCGACCATTGTCTTGCCCGCTTAAAACGCGCTTTGCAGGAATTTATTGTCGAACCAATTCCGACAACCTTGCCGCTTCACATGCGTCTTGTTGACGCCGAAGGCATCAAAGACGGAAGCTATAATATCCGCTGGCTGGAAGAAGTCTTTCTGGCTGACTAGCTTCGCGTTATATGGGACTTTGTTCGGGGAATAGCCGGATGTCGCAGACCTATGCTTTTGCACCGGAAACATTGATCAAGGCGTATGCGCTTGGTGTCTTTCCTATGGCCGACGCGCATGACAGTGATGACATACGATTTTACGACCCTGAAACCCGCGCGCTGATTCCGCTTGATAACGCCATCGGCAACGGCATTCATATACCGCGTCGCCTGAAACGTACGGTCCGAAAGCAACCTTTCAAAGTCACTATCGATCACGATTTTCCTGCTGTCATCAGCGGGTGCGCTGAACTGGCCAATAATCGCACCGACACATGGATTAACAAGGATATTCAGACTCTTTATATTGCCCTGCATAAAATGGGCTTTGCACATTCGATTGAGGTCTGGGACAAAGACAGGCTTGTTGGCGGCCTTTATGGCGTGGCCTTGCGCGCGGCATTTTTTGGCGAATCAATGTTTTCACGTGCAACCGATGCCTCAAAAATAGCACTAGTGCATCTCATAGCTAGGTTAAAGGCAGGTGGCTTTCAATTACTAGATGCGCAATTCACCAACCCGCATCTGATACAATTCGGCATTACCGAAATTTCGCGTGACATATTTCAACAGAAACTAGAAAAAGCCATGCAGGCATCAGCCGATCTTGGGCTTGGCATCACGTCAGACGAAATAACAATGCGGTTTCTGGACACCCTTCCCAAGCCGACAGATAGCTAGCTTATTTGGCTAGGCATGACAGCAAGGTGATGTCATATACGGGATGTTCCATTGCCGATACCGCAGGGCTAGAGGAAAACATCCAACCGGTAAATACTGGTTTCGGTTCTGCTGACAGATCATGTCCACGATCAAGAATCGACAGAAAAGCAACATTTTCAGGGGGTTCTTCTGGTGGCCGGAAAGCACAGCGATTGACTGTAAATTCCAGCGTCCCAAAGCGCAAAGGCACATCTATAGGCGTCGTCAGAGTTGTGATACGGGCGGTGATTTTATCCAGTCCTTGCAGAACAACCTTTTTGCCATCTATCCAGTCAGCCGCAACAGGCATGACATAACTGGCATACAGCGCCATTGCCACAACCAAAAGTTTGGCTTTTCGCATTTTTAGACACCGCGGCGCGGCGCTAGTTCGTGCCACCATCTGCCCCTGCGAAAACAGCTTTGCCCAGAAGATCGGTAAGACTCACAGGATCGCGTGTGTCATAAATAACAGCGCCTGGCGCCAGCATGTCTTCGTCGGCACCTGGCATAAGCTCTAGGTAATTACCGCCAAGCAATGACGCCGCCGTAATCCGTGCGGAACTGTCAGCTGGGATCGTAATATCTGGATTAATTGCCATAGCGATGCGCGCGCTGTAGGTATCCGGATCAAGCGTCTGGGACGTTATACGGCCAATCTTGATGCCCGAAATACGCACATCATCACCAACCGACAGCCCACCAGTCGCTCCAAATTCGGCCTGAATTTCATATCCGTTGGTGCCCTGAATGTCAGCTGCTTCATAAGCAAGTGTGACAAAGCCTGCGGCCGCAAAAAGCACCACAGCCCCCATAATCATCTCAAGTGTATTGCGCTGCATTTACCATCTCCCTGCTTTATTAGGGCTCCCTGCTTAATAAGGGTTATCCATCAGCAACGACACATCAAATGCGCCATTTTCATTGCAAGTCAGCATTATCAAACAGGCGTCCATGGTTCATAATCACCAGTCGCAGCCTGACGTTTGCCACTTTTCAGCACATGACCTTCAGGGCGATGCGCAAATTTCGTACCTGTCAAATTTGGCATATGATCGGCTTGCCAGTCATGACGTTTATAACCTCCACTTGGTGGCGGGCTATCTTCGGTATGATGCAACCAGCCATGCCAATCGGCAGGTACCTTTGACGCCTCCGGCATTCCACTATAGCGAACGTAACGACGTGGCGGCTTACCTCGCCTAGCTTTACGCTCTTCAAAATAACGGTTGCCATGTTCATCACCACCAACTTCGCGGGCGGTAAGCTTCAGCATCATTAAGGTTACAATATCCATAAGTACGTTTCCTCTATTCGTCGGCTGAATATAGTCCAGAAGTTACTTCGGCGTCCATAGGTGTGCCGACACAGGCGGATATATATTTTTCGATTGGTGGCATTTTTTTGCCAAAACAAACTTTGACAAAGCAAAAACACAAAAAATATTTAGAAAATAAAACGATCACCAGCCATACGCGCCTAATACAGCAAAAAAGCAAAACTCTATGTCTCTCATATAGTTGTGATGAATCATTGAATCAAATGTTTAAAACCTATCGGGGAGTCACACAAAAAAAATGCCTTCAGAAGAGCTTTTTTGGCATTTATCTATTTACCATGTTGGCCTACATAATGTAGTCTAATAGCTCACTGGCCGCTACATGTAGTAGGTAAGTGCAAAATTATTACGATGATTTCATAACATAAAGAAATCACAAGAAAAATTGCCATCGCGCATCAACCTAAACCCATCAAAGGACTTTTACATGCATTTTGAAAGACGATTCACACAGGACGGAACGAACCCATATGACAATTTATCTTTTCGGTTCGCCACCAGTGAAATTCGTAATCCAGACGGGACAATTGTGTTTCGGGCTGAGAAGGTTGAGATTCCAGAACAATTTTCACAAGTTGCTACCGATATTCTAGCCCAGAAATATTTTCGTAAGGCTGGTGTCCCTGCTGCCCTAAAGCGCGTTGAAGAAAGTGCTGTACCGTCATGGCTGTGGCGTTCGGTTCCTGATGAAGCTGCCTTAGCAAAATTACCCGAAGACGGGCGTTTCACAGGTGAGACATCTGCCAAGCAGGTATTTGATCGTCTGGCTGGCACATGGACTTATTGGGGCTGGAAAGGTGGTTATTTCACTACTGAACAGGATGCACAGGTCTATTTTGACGAGATGCGTTTTATGCTGGCCAATCAGATGGCGGCACCAAACTCACCACAATGGTTCAATACCGGTATGCATTGGGCTTATGGCATCGATGGCCCAAGCCAGGGGCATCACTATGTTGATTTTGAAACTGGCAAACTCACACGCTCGGCAAGCGCTTATGAGCACCCACAGCCCCATGCCTGCTTCATTCAGTCCGTCAGTGACGATCTGGTCAATGATGGCGGCATCATGGATTTGTGGGTGCGCGAAGCCCGATTGTTTAAATATGGTTCAGGCACAGGATCAAATTTCAGCCGCCTTCGTGGTTCGGGTGAAAATCTGTCCGGTGGTGGCAAATCTTCTGGCCTGATGAGCTTTTTGCGCATTGGTGACCGGGCGGCAGGCGCTATCAAGTCTGGCGGCACGACCCGCCGCGCCGCAAAAATGGTGACTGTTGATATCGACCATCCGGACATTGAAGAATATGTCGATTGGAAGGTTGTTGAAGAACAAAAGGTTGCCGCGCTTGTTGCTGGTTCGAAGCTGGCGCAAAAACACATGGGCGAAGTCATGGCAGCCTGCCAGATTACCGATGGGCTGGATGATGACGAGCGCTTTGACCCAAAGATCAATAAAGTTCTGCGCAAGGCAATCATCTCAGCGCGCAAATCGATGATTCCGGAAAATTATGTCCAGCGCGTGATTCAGTTCGCTCAGCAAGGCTATACCGAAATCGAATTCAAAACCTATGACACAGACTGGGATTCAGAAGCCTATCTGACTGTCGCTGGTCAGAATTCAAACAACTCGGTGCGGGTCAGCAATGACTATCTTCAGGCTGTGCTTGACGATGGTGATTGGAATTTGATCAAACGCCGCGATGATGGTGTTGCAAAAACCATAAAGGCCAAAGATCTATGGGGAAAAATTGCCCATGCAGCGTGGGCTTGTGCTGATCCGGGCTTGCAATATGACACCACCATCAATGACTGGCATACCTGTCCCGAAGGTGGTCGCATCAACGCATCAAATCCATGCTCGGAATATATGTTCCTTGATGACACTGCCTGTAACTTGGCGTCATTGAACCTGATGCAATTCCGCAAGAAAGACGGCACATTCGACATCGACATGTTTGAACATGGTTGTCGTTTCTGGACGCTCACTTTGGAAATTTCGGTATTAATGGCGCAGTTCCCGTCAAAGGAAATTGCCCAGCTATCCTATGAATATCGGACATTGGGTCTGGGCTTTGCCAATATTGGTGGTTTGCTGATGGCGCAAGGTCATTCATATGACAGTGATGAAGGTCGTGCGATCTGCGGTGCTATTTCGGCGATCATGACCGGCATATCCTATGCCACATCTGCTGAAATCGCGGCTGAGGTTGGCGCCTTCCCGCAATATAAGAAAAACGCCAAACATATGCTGCGGGTGATGAAAAATCATCGTCTGGCCGCGCATAGCAAAACATCTGGCTATAAGGGTCTGGCGATTCTACCAGTGCCGCTTGACGCAGACTCATGTCCTGACCAGAATCTGGTCACCGCCGCAAAGGCAGCGTGGGACAAGGCTGTTGATCTGGGCACAAAGCATGGTTATCGCAACGCGCAGGCCACCGTTATCGCCCCGACAGGCACCATTGGTTTGGTCATGGATTGCGATACCACGGGCATCGAGCCGGATTTTGCGATCGTAAAATTCAAAAAGCTGGCGGGCGGTGGTTATTTCAAAATCATCAACCGTGTTGTGCCTGAGGCCTTGGCCAAGCTTGGTTATGACAAGGATCAGGTCAAAGACATTATCAATTACGCCGTTGGTGCGGGGTCATTGAAAAACTGCCAGTCGATTTCGGTCAGCGCGCTTAAAGACAAAGGTTTTGGCGATGCCGAGCTGGCAAAAATCGAAGCCGCGATGGAAAGCGCCTTTGACGTGAAATTCGTCTTTAACCGCTTTACCCTTGGCGATGCTTTCTGCAAAGACACGCTGGGCTTTTCTGATGCACAGCTGAATGACTTTGAATTCAACATGCTTGAGTCGCTTGGGTTTGACAAAGACGCTGTCGAAGCTGCCAATATACATGTCTGCGGATCCATGACACTCGAAGGCGCACCACACCTCAAAGACGAGCATCTGCCTATCTTTGATTGTGCCAATGTCTGTGGCCGGATTGGCAAGCGTTTCTTGTCCGTTGACAGCCACATCACCATGATGGCTGCATCCCAGCCCTTCATTTCGGGTGCCATTTCGAAAACCATCAATATGCCAAATGCGGCCACGGTTGAAGAATGCGGCGCGGCCTATATGCTGTCTTGGCGTCTTGGCCTGAAAGCCAATGCCCTTTACCGTGACGGATCAAAGCTCAGCCAGCCTTTATCATCTGGCCTTGTCGAAGACATTGAAGATGATGATGATGAAGCTGTTGCCGCCCTTGCAACACCGATGGCCGCAGCCGCGCCACAAGTGATCGAGAAAGTGGTCGAGCGCATTGTTCGCGCTGAACGTGATCGTCTGCCTGATCGCCGCAAAGGCTACACCCAGAAAGCCAGCGTTGGCGGGCACAAAGTCTATTTGCGGACAGGTGAATATGAAAATGGCCGGATCGGCGAAGTCTTTATCGATATGCACAAAGAAGGCGCTGCCTTCCGCTCATTGATGAATAACTTTGCTATCGCGGTTTCAATTGGCCTGCAATATGGTGTCCCGCTTGAAGAATTCGTCGAAGCCTTTACCTTCACCCGTTTTGAACCACAAGGTATAGTCACCGGTAATGATGCGATCAAGATGTCAACGTCGATTCTTGATTACACCTTCCGCGAGCTAGCGATTTCATATCTTGATCGGCACGATCTCGGGCATGTGAATCGCGAAGATCTTGACGTAACCACAACCGGAAGCGGCGAAAACCAATCCGAGCTTGTAAACAAGGCCACCAGCCGTGGCTTTATCCGCAAACAGGGTCTGGTTGTTTATTCAAATAATGGCGCGGCGGCTATCGCTGAATCGGTTAATGAACCTGTCTCAGAAACCGCCAGCATCACAACTATGCGAACCTCCGAAGCACCGGCGGCCAGCACCCAATCAGGCACCGTGACCAGCGATGGCAAGGGATCAAATGTTGCTATTGAACGCGTTCAGCAAGCCCGTATTCAAGGGTATGAAGGTGAAGCCTGTCCTGAATGTCAGAACTTCACCCTTGTTCGCAATGGCACCTGCCTGAAATGTAATACCTGTGGTGGCACCACGGGATGTAGTTAGTCTCTCCCTGCAGAGCAACCTGCAGAACTGGCCTCATACCTCCGGGTATGAGGCTTTTTTCTGATCTGATTTAGGGCAGAACAGGCACCAGAATGGCTTGTCCTTAGCCAATGTTTATGCGACGTTCGACATATAAATTATATCAGCCTCATCGAAAATAAGGGAACTTGAAATCATGGCAAGCAAGGTCGAAACACGTTTGAACGAAATGGGAATAACAATTCCCGATGCACCGGCACCGGCGGCAAATTATGTCCCCTTTGTGGTAACTGGCAATCTGGTTTTCGTGTCTGGTCAGGTGCCTTTTGTTGATGGCAAACTGACAGCCACCGGCACTGTTGGAAAGAATGCCACCCCCGAAGATGCGATTGAACAGGCGCGTATTTGTGCAATCAATCTGATTGCCCAGGTTAAAGTTGCCTGTGGCGGTGATCTGGATCGCGTCACACGCGTGGTCAAACTTGGTGCCTTTGTGGCCTCGGCTGATGATTTCAACGGCCAGCCTGCCATCGTGAATGGCGCATCAGATCTGATGGTCGAAGCCTTTGGCGATGCTGGACGTCATGCACGTTTCGCGGTTGGCACAAATGCCCTGCCGCTGAACTGCCTTGTCGAAATTGATGGCGTTTTTGAGATTGCATAGCATCATCCGACCGAAGGTCGATAGATGATCGCGGTATCAAACATCATCCGACCGAAGGTCGATGGATGATCGCGGCATCAAGCATCAT
>Ga0233444_10006900_pt1 | contig 10034 bp, 12 predicted proteins | sample SI_124_October20_6_FD_182792 | JGI IMG/M metagenome (GOLD analysis project Ga0233444, IMG submission 182792) | Seawater microbial communities from Saanich Inlet, British Columbia, Canada - SI_124_October2016_10_MG | ecosystem: Environmental > Aquatic > Marine > Inlet | place: Canada: British...
AGCAGCAAACATCGGACCAAATCTATTCCACCAAAACCGAACTGTTTCGTGGCTGATCTCAATGCCTCGTTCGTGCAGAAGATCTTCCACGTTACGGAGTGAGAGCGGAAAACGAACGTACAGCATTACTGCAAGTCGGAACCCAGCACTACGCCTCCGTCCTTAGCACCCAAGATCGCTTTCATGATCAGGCGGAACAAAAGCTCTGTTCCGCTTTCACCGACAAAGATGTCCCCCTCGGGCGCTTTGAAGAACACCCACATGTCGTCCTTGGCGCGATTGATCGTATCGACCAGATCATGCGCCATTTCATTGTCGCGCCCCTGCTTGTCCGGGATCGCAGCGTAAAGAAACGAGGTCTCGACTACAGATATCAGTGTCAGCGCGCCACAAGCCAGCTTGCTCTGACAGAGCCCAAGCACGATGCTCTAACAGCAGTCTTAATGGCGGGGTTGATTTGATGACTTATTTCCGGAATGCTATGGTTGTAGGCCAGACCGAAAGTGTTGGATGTTAAAATGAATGTTATTACAGTGGTAAAATACATGGTGAAGGACGGTTTTGAGCAAGACTTTGTCGATGCAATAAATGCTTATGACTATTCAAATTCATTAAGTATGCGCCTTATCTCTCTTCCAAATAATGAATACTTGAGCATTATGGAATATGAAGAAATAGATAAAACAAGCGATGACGAGGTGACTGGTGTAAATTGGCTCGATACTGTTCAACACATGCTTGTTTTCTTTGGGGAAAGCAGAACTGAGTCATGCTCAGGAATCGTTGTCGCAGATCACGACCAAAATTAGTACCATTTTTCTAAATCAGCAGCAGTTTCAAAACTCTAACATGACCATGTTTGCAACAGACACACACCACTGCTCTACCGCCATTAAAAATTAACCGTACGCACAAATATCTATGGAAGTTTAAAGTCCCATATTTTCGCCATGTGACTTATTTTACCATCATCAAATTTTAACACATATACGTAGTCTGTTTTCGCAAACATTGGTTCAGGACCAAGTATCAAATTTCCCCTAATTTCTGCGTAAATCAACACAATGTCCCTTGGCCTATCATATGCTTCAGCCTTAATTTCAATTTCAACATTATCATCGAACATATCAATGGCATCGGTCATCCAATCGCAATATGTATCTAATGTATTAATTGCAGAAAGCGTTTCTGCTTCTGTTTCAAAGGTTGCATCTTGCCGACAGTATATCTTGCAGGCATCCCACCCTTTTCCATAATCGCATTGTTCGAAAAAGTTGCGAGCAGTCTGTAGATTGTCCATAAACACCTCCGATCTGTAATATCAATATCATAAAAGTTGCAGTCGACATATTTCTAAAATTGAAAACGAAAAATCACTCAATCTCGTAGCATTTTAAAAATAACTTACGCAATCGATATTTTGGTATTAATCTTCTCTGGAGGTAACAGTCCACAGTGAGGTTTCGAATGACAAAACATTTCATGTGTACCCACACATTTCATAGTGAAGAAAGTAAATCAGCATTTGACGTTTCTGCGCAAAACATGACTGGTGGGCAAATGTTTGCAATGATGAAAAATGATCATGCCGAGTTAATGGGCCATTAGCGTGGAGATAATGAGTTCTTTTATTGCCATTGGTATGCTGATGATGAGGATGCTATTATTGATACATTAGATGCATTAGGTTTTGGCGATTTAATGATGACACTCCCAAACGAAATGAGAATGTTCATCGATACTAATAGTGATCTTGAAAAGACATATTTCGAGTATTTAAATGCTGAACCTGAAGCCGTCTAAATTTTTCAAAAAAACAACTATGTCCATCAGTTCGATTAGTTGGTTTTGTAACATTATAATAGTTAAACCCTGTATGATAAATTAAAAATTAACAGAAATTTATAATTGCTCCACAATTTTATGCCAGTTGCACTTATGCGTAATGTGGCAGAATTTGTTCTAAGTAAACCTCTTTCATTTTGCTTTGAAGAACGACATCAATTTTTCCCATTTGCTCGATCTCTGCGATCATTTCCTCTTTTTTAGATTCTTGAATGTTTGAAATTAACCACGAATATGATTCTAGAGACCCTGAAAAATCTATTGCAAGCGTGGCAGCATACAGAACAACTTGTGCGGTGTATCTAGAAATTTCTGACGCTAGTTTCAGGCCAAGTTCTGGACGATCGTCTAATAAACATCCAAACACAGCATCACTTTTGCGTTTGTCGCTATTTGTTTGGCCTTGTGCTATTGGATCGTATTCCAATGCAAGTAACATCAAATCGCAGCCGTTGGCGGTATCACCTGTCTTCAGTAATACTTCACCATATTGTTGCAATATTCTTGGATCATTAGGAACAGCCTCATAAGCTTTTTTTCCGTGTTCTAGTGCGGCTTGCATGTTACCCATCATCGTATTTACCGCACACTGCAATCGATGACATTCAAAATCGTGAGGATCAATGCTCAATGCAGAGGACATGAGTTTTTCAAATTCACTCATGACTTGTGGCATAGGCCTATCATCATAACCACGAACCATTGCTTGCCCGAGTGTACAGGCCTTCCACGCATAAGCCTGAGCATTATTTGGATCTGCTCCAATTGCAGCATCAAACATTTGCAATGCCGTAGCATTCGCTTCCGCACTTAATGCATGATGCCCCTCTTTGCCTCTAAGCAGATATTCATAAGATGTCATATTCTCTGTGGGCTTACGCTTTGATCTGTTGAGACTTACTAGCTCTATTTCTCCCAAGACCTCGGCTGTCACTCCTCGTACTATCTCGTCTTGGACTTCAAAAATATCATCAAGAGTTTTATCAAATTTTTTGCTCCACAAAATTTGCTGGGTATCAGCTTGGATCAAATTAGCGGTTACTCTCACTCTTGAACCTGCTGAGCGAACTGATCCTTGCACCAAAAAATCAACACTGAATTGCGAAATGAAACTTTCTAAATTAGCTTCACTTTCAAAAAAGTTCATACTTGACTGCCGTGAGACCACGGACAATTGCCTCACCATGGAAAACTCAGTCAAAATATCTTCAAAAATACCATCAATAAGAAAGGCGCTATCCTCATTTGAATTTAAATTTTTAAAAGGGATCATTGATACAACGGGCTTTTTCGTTTTCAATTCGCTTGCTGTAAAGCTCTCCTTGACCTGAGTATTTAACTTAGCTGTCTTCTCTGTCGAAATTGAAAAAACTTCAAAAGAATCCGAAATATTCTTTAGTTTTTTCTCACCTGCAGCTTTAGAAATTGCACTTATTCTTTCGACAACTTGCTCATTTATCGCTCTTGAAACTAAGATTTGTCCTGCTGGGCACTGCGACTCGAGCCTAGCAGCAATGTTAACGCCGTTTCCATACACGTTTTGTCCTTCAAAAATTACCTCATCGCAGTGAATCCCAACTCTCCATGTTAATGCTTTTTCAATTTGTGAATTAACAATTTCATTGCGTTCAAAAATTCTATCCTGAAAATTGATAGCACAGTTTACGGCTTCAATAGGGCTTTTGAACTCTGCCAAAACAGAGTCACCGGCAGTATGGAAAATCCTTCCACCATGGTCTTCAATGTAACCATCAATTATCGACCTACAACTTTTTAAACTTTCAAGTGTTTGGTCTTCATTATCAAGCATATGCTTGCTGAATTCGACGCAGTCTGCAGCAAGCACAGATACGAACTGTCTGTTGACTTTAGTCATGATGATCCCCTCGCAGGAAGCAGCCTAGTTCAATTAATATTTTTTTACAATTAGCCAAAAATTGAGTTAATATCTAATTAAAGGAAACAAACAACGAATACCGAAGGAAAAGAAATGAAGTATAAAGCCCAATGTACATGTGGATCTGTGGAAGTTGAGCTGAAGACAGACCCATTTCAACAATTGCTATGCCATTGTAAAAATTGCAGATCATGGTCAGCTGCACCCGTCACAAGTGTATGCTTGTTTAAGCCCGAAGATGTAGAAATTAAAAAAGGGAATGAACTAGTAAGAAGATATGAACCCAACAAAGGTCATTTAAAATGTTGGTGCGCCAATTGTGGCGGACATTTAATGAATGATCATACAAACGGCTATGGTTTCATTGATGTCTACGGCTCTTTAATTGAAAATTTTACCTTCGTACCAACAGCACATCTAAATTATGAAAGCACCATAATGAGAATGAAAGATGGTTTACCTAAATTCAAAGATTTTCCGAGCGAATTTGGTGGTAGTGGTGAATTTCTTGACGATTAGAAATAGTAAGTAGGGATTAAAATGGCATTTTGGTCTATCGTTAAATACACTCCTAAAGGCGGTTGTCTTGAAAGGTTTTTGACAGAAGCGAAGCGACTCGAAAGGGATATTTGGGGCGATAAGCAGCAAAGACTTTCATTTTGGTTAAAAACAACCACCGACGAAATTGTGCAATTACGTGCCTCCCCTAATATGGAATCTTTAATTGCATCCCAAGATAAGGGATTGGATTGGTTAGATAGTGTTGATCATTTACTAGAGAAAGATGAGAACGGAAGCCGAACGCAGGCATATTCAGGATTTGAAATTGAAGAGTTGACAAACTTGGGTTGTGGACGGTTTGATTTTTCTTAACTTAAAATCAGACATTTCAAATTAATTCTGGCAATTTGGAGATAACATATGCATGAGAAAACCTGTTTTTGTGGTAATTTAAATATTAAAACACCAGCAAAGCCTTTGCTTCATTTCGTTTGCCACTGCAAAGACTGTGACGCTTTATGGAACGGTCTCTACATGGGCTTCGTATTTCCAACCGATGAAATCAAACTTTCAGGAGATCAACGAAACTACAGTTACGAGGCCGGTAGTGGTTTAAAATTAGAAATCGATTTTTGCGAAACATGTGGCACTAGAATGGCGTCAAGGCCAGAAATTGTAGATGGATTGACTTACGTACCTGCCGGACTCTTGAAAAATGAAATTGAGTTCACCCCTCATGTCGAAATATTCGCCTACAATAAATATAATTGGGTCGGTAACGCTTCATCGCTGAAAGAAAGCTTTGATCACAACGGAACAGTGGAGCGAATATCAGCAATTATCGAAGCCATGGCGTCCGATAGTTAATACTTGAATTAGGCCGCATCATAATTAAAGGATACTTTAAAATGTCGATTGCGCGAGTAACAATGTTAGAATTTTTGACGAGAATGGCTTGGAAAAAGTAGAGGAACTTTACGGTAAAGTAACAGACCAACTGTTTCCAAATCCTCTATAAGTTATCAATATTCAGACCGGCCCTACTCAGTAATCTTTAGTGCGCTTTAACCTTCGTTTGAGAAGGCAGAAACAAATCTCGATGGCAGAATAAAAATGCTGGAATTAATGGGACCTTATGCAAAAGATAGTTTTTATTACGGGATTGAAGTGACTCATAACCACGTCATCGCCTCAGGGCTTCAAAGCTGATCTATTTTCAAATTACAATACTCATTCCGCCCTTAGCAAAAGCAACACCTTCAGGTAACGATCTTGCTAAGTTATCTAATTGTGCGTCCGTTCTTGATGGATCATGATGTGAGATAAGCACATTGCTCACGTCAGCAGATTCAAAAAAATCTAAAGCTTGTTCTATGGATGAATGCCCCCAACCTTTCTTTTGTGAAAGCTCATCGTTAGTAAACATTCCATCCCAAATTACGAGATTGGCACCTTTACAAAAATCCACCAGCGCCTCTGATTGAGAAGTTTCATATTCATTATCACAAAGATAGCAAAATTTTTTGTTTTGGTAATGCACACTATAACCTGCCGAACCCCCAGGATGATTAAGTTCAAGCCAATCTAATTGAAAATTCGTTTTATATTTTTGCTGGAGTTCAGAAATATTTAAAAACTTCAAATTTTTTAAGACAGTCACAATATCAACTGGGAAATAACCGCCAGAAAAATAAGTCTGCAGGGTATGACGAAAAGGTCGTTTAGTTGATAAAGCACTGCAAAGTGCAATCTCATTTGCACTATTAAATATATCGCCATTAAAAGGTAGACCTTGAATATGGTCGTGATGCCAGTGGCTATAAAGAATAATTTTTTCTAAATCACGGTCGAGCTTTACAGTCCTGAACCCACTGCCAGTGTCTATGATTAGTTGAATGTTATCAAATAAAATTTCGTAACATGAAGTATTACCGCCATAGCCAACGGTCTCCGCACTACAGCTCGGAATTGACCCCCTGCACCCGTGAACATTAACCTGCAAACTCTTTCTCCTAACTACTGCAAATATAAATGTACTTTTGATTCATCATTTTTAAACATCGCGAATATTCCATTGGAAAGCTTTGATTAAACCATCTACTCCCTTGGCTTTAACATGACGCAATCTTAAATTCACAGCATCGTCTTGCAGTAATGCTGCAGTCAAATCTGAACAGAGTACCCCGTCCTGTTCACAAGCTTTCTCTAATCTCGCTGCAACGTTAACCGCTCGTCCAATTGCAGTATATTCAAGCCTGTGTTTGCTTCCAAAATTACCAACACTACAGCGCCCAGAGTGTATGCCAATCCGAATTCTTAGGGATTCATGCAGTTTGAAATTATCTTTAATCTGCACACGATAATTTTCCAGCGTTTCCTGCATCCGGAGAGCCATGCGAAAGCATTTTTTTGCATCTTCAGACTCACCATCAGTGTCAGGGTCTCCAAAAAAGACCATTATGGAGTCACCAATATATTTGTCTATTGTGCCACCAAACTCTATCGCAATATTACTCATTTCTGTCATATAGAAATTTAAAAAATTCTTCAATTCATCTGGTGACATACGCTCTGATAGAGCTGTAAAATCAACAATGTCAGAGAAAAAGATTGTCAGGTTTTTCTTACTTGTTTCTAATCCTGAGAACTCTTCCGCACCCAATATCTGTTCACAAATTTGAGGCGATAAATACTGCGATAATCTTTTTGAAGCCTTCTCGAATTTTACACGTTGTTCTTCAGCTTCATCACGAGCTTTTTGAACCAGGTTTTTTTGTCGCTCCAATTCGTTTGCAACAGATTTTCTTAACTTAGCTTCGAGCTGAAGTTTACTTACTTGCCGTTGCAATTGTTTTATTTCGTCTGCGTCCATAACTGCACACTATCAAAGATTTTGAAAAATTAACCCAAAAAATTAATTTTGTAGATAAAATTAATTTTGTAGATATTCTGCCCGGTGTTTAGGTGTTATTGGTACAAAACATCATTAGGAAATCCCTATGGAGAAAATGAACTTCGCACCTAGACAAACGATTTTTAGGAAAGGCGATAAGGCCGATGGCCTATACATAGTTGGAAACGGCAGAGTTGGTATATTTTTTCCTACAAACCATGAATTAATCGAACCAGACATAACACTTGGACCGACGGAAATATTTGGAGAAATGGGGGTAATCGATACCGCTCCAAGAATGGCTACCGCCAAAGCATTGGAAGAGACCACTGTCATTTATTTTTCGGAAAAAGATTTTGAAGAAAGGCTCGCAGAGTCGGATGTAGTAATCAGAGGTGTAATGGCGATACTTTCAGACAGGCTGAGAGAGTTACAAAAGCGGCGTTAAATACCCGTATATCAACGCTGCATAACTAGAACTCGCGGAGGTGCTGTCAAACTAATGAGAACTCGCATCGGATTGCTAGCACAGCCTAAATCTATGCGCTCAATAATTGGCACCTTACACAGTCACGGCGTCATAGAGCGTTTGACGATCCAGGCCATCTACGCGTCTGATGAAAGATACAGCACCGCGTTTCATAACCGTGAATTCATCTTCTGTTGCATCCAGCAGTAATCAGCTAACTCACAATCTTATTGAGAGTTTAAGATGGGTTTGTCATTCAGTAGACCGAAATTGGTACTCGATAGGGGCTATTGCATTTGGTAACAAGCTTATCGTTTTCGGGGGTGCTAAAATATCACCCTCATAGATTTCTTGAAATATTTCGTAAGCAGTATTCCGTATAGTATTAGCTGTTAAAACATCCATCCTTGTTGCGGAAATCAATATGAGGGCATTCTTAGTTGATACATTGTTGATTGAGGTACCAAATAGTTTTCCAAATAATTGAATGTCTCGCAATCTGCGCGTTCCAGCGCCTGTTTCGTCACTTATATTGCCACGAAACTCAGCCAGCGGCACTACAGGGCCAAAGGGGATATCTATAGTCGTTTTATATTTTATTTTCTGTGCAGTTAACATACTTGTTTTCAACAGGTTCGTTGCTTCAGTAGTATTTTGAATGCTTGTGATTTCACCCTCGCTAACTGAAACATCTAAACTTACAAATTGGTCGCCAATTTCGTTAGCACTCATTTCCAACATTAAGCCAGTTTCAAGGAAGCTATCTGCATCATCTAAATCACCGGTGGTGTCATCATATGTCAGAGCAAACGTCTCTGTGATCGCACTAAATTCAGTGCTTTCGCCTTCTTGTAAAATCACCGTTGGTGCAGTTTCTAAACGAAAGGTAGAGTCCGCGTCTCTAAAAATGTTAAGACCATAGTTGATTGTTTCACCGAGTGAAAATTTTAATGACTGGTCACGGCTCGCTGATCTATCACCACTGATTAAATCGCGAGAGCTTTCATAATTTAGTATGTCGCCACTCACCAACAGGTTGAGTTGACCCAGAGTATCCATGCCTCTTGATACGAAATTTATCTCTTCGTGCAACAGTAGCAGAACATCAACTCGTACCTTTTGATCCAAAGCGCTTTCATCTACGTCGGGTATATCTGACGACAATTGAAAATCTGTATCTACATCTACCAGATTGTTAATTTTTATCGAGCCGCCCGTAAATGCTTCGTTCAATCGCGCCAGGTCTACTGAAGATTTTGCATGCTTCAACGCGGTGTAAGACATTGGAAAGTAACCAGCCCTAAATGCCTTCGCAGCAATTTTATCGTATGCAACTTCACTCTGTGGAATAAGTTGCTGACTTCTTAAAAAGGCCAATAAGCTGCCTTTATCATCACCCAACTGCTGAAGTGTGGCTGCAAGTGCTTGATAATAGTCTGGTTCATTGGGATTTTCGCGCAGCGCTATCTGGAAAGCTACTTTTGCCAATCGCAGGTCACCCTCGTTCCCGCTATTGAGCAACTCTACACCCTTTTTATAATGGAGTTCACTGTTTTGTGGGTCAAATTTGATTGAGGTGTCTGTACTTAGTTTTGTCTCAGGCGTTGTGTTTTGTGAGATGGTTTCCATAGTAGTACAGCCTGACAAAACCAAGCAGGCAACGCAGATACAAATAATTTTACAGCTCATATCAATACTCGAATACAGAACTACTTCCGGTTAGGTTGAATGGAAACACTGCAATTTTTCAAACTTTAAATCGAACAACTTTGACGATGCGACCACAACTCCACAATTCAAGCCAAATGTAACCCCAAAATTCAAGCCAAAAGTATACTGTTAGAATATTTTTTTCTCAAAAAAAAATTATTCTTTTAAAAAAAAAGATGGACAAAACTTTATTTCTGCGGGCCAATAGAAGCCGATTCTCCGTTGAACACGACTGAATTCGATACGCCCTAACGAAAAAATTAAGGAACAAGACATGTCGATCCTACTGTATTTCCGCTTTTTTTTGATTACATTTGTAGCTTTTGTGCTTTCTGCTACCTCCATTTTTGCGGAGCCAAACAGAAGGCTTACAGGCTACTACAGTATTGAAGGGATGTTGCCTGATGGCAACAAAATTGATGGGTTTGCTATCGGGTTTTTGTATGAAGAAAATCATAAAGATCCTGAGCACAGGGTCGATAGCAGCAAAGCCAGAAATGCTATTGATAAAATTAAGCCTAAGTACCTAACGCTCAAAGATGAAAATGGGGATAAGCAGAGAGTAAAACTAAAGTGGAAAAAAGTGGGCGCTGAAACTAAGTGTGAAAAAATAGGCGAACATTTTAAAGGTCAAGGCATTAAAAAAGATATCTGCGACGAAATGGCACCAAGCAAAACAAGTTTTTTGTTTAAAAAAGCTCCAAACAAAAAACTTGTTT
>Ga0233444_10006902_pt1 | contig 10029 bp, 7 predicted proteins | sample SI_124_October20_6_FD_182792 | JGI IMG/M metagenome (GOLD analysis project Ga0233444, IMG submission 182792) | Seawater microbial communities from Saanich Inlet, British Columbia, Canada - SI_124_October2016_10_MG | ecosystem: Environmental > Aquatic > Marine > Inlet | place: Canada: British...
TATTTTTAAGTCTTATACCTTCAATACTATTGTCAAAAAGAGACTGATGCGTAATTTGAATATTTTTAGAAAGACTATTTTTAATAACTTCAAATCCATGATTTTGACTTGTTATTTCTACATTTCCTTTTATTAAATTTTTAACAGGATGATTAGCTCCTCTATGACCTAGATTCATTTTTTTTGTCTTGGCGCCTAAAGTTAGTGCTAAAATTTGATGTCCTAAACAAATCCCAAATATTGGTAAATTATTTTTTATTAAATCTTTTATGATTGGAATTGCATATTTGCCAGTCGCAGCAGGATCACCAGGGCCATTTGACAAAAATATACCATTGGGTTTCATTTTAAGAATATCTTTTGCATTTGTCTTACAGGAGACTACTGTAACTTTACAATTAAAGTCTGAAAAATATCTTAAGATATTTTTTTTAATTCCATAATCAATAGCAACAACATGAAAGTTTTTTTTATTATTTTTGATAAATCCGTCTTCTTTTTTCCATGTTTTTAAATCTTTCCATACATAAGTTTTTTTTGTTGACACTTTTTTAGCTAAATCTAAATTTTCTAGTCCACTCCATTTTTGAGTATTACTAAGTAGATTTTTAATATTGAATTTACCTTTTTTTGAAAAAGATACAGTTCCTTTTGTAGCACCCTTGTCTCTAATAGTATTTGTTAAATTTCTGGTATCTATTCCAGTGATGCCAACAATTTTATTTTTTTTTAACCATTTATTTAAGTGGTTTAAAGATCTATAATTTGATGGTTCGGTAATATCAGAGTTTATTATTACACCCTTGGTCCAAATTTTATCTGACTCGTTATCCTCTTTATTAGTTCCGACATTTCCAATATGAGGGAAAGTGAAGTTAATAATTTGCTCAGCATAAGATGGATCTGAAATAATTTCTTGATAACCAGTAACTGAAGTGTTGAAACAAACTTCACCAGTGGCTGTTCCTTGATAGCCTAAACCCATACCTTTAAAAAACTTACCATTTTGAAGAACTAAAATAGCATTGGAATCGATCTTTTTAAGATTTTTTAATGAGTTTATATTTTGAATTTTTTCTTTCAAATACAACTCATGAGTTAAAGTAAAAAACTTATAAACATGATTTTGCGAAACATATGAAATAGAAATATAATCGTCAAGAAAGTTCTTTTTATTTTAGGTAAGAATTGTGATTAAAATAAATTTATTAATTATGTCACTAAAACAACAAATTGAAGATAAATTAAATGAAGCCTTAAAAGCCAAGGATAAAAATATCTATCCTACTTTGAGGCTGATAATATCCTCAATAAAAGATGCAGAAATAGCGGGACGTTCAAAAGGGCTAAAAGAAATTACTAATGCCGACACAATTTCTATATTAAAAAAAATGGTAAAGCAGAGAAAAGAGTCTTGTGAGGTTTATAAAAAAGCTGGCAGAACCGAACTGCTAGACAGTGAGTCAAAAGAAATAGATATAATCAATAGTTTTTTACCTCAACAATTAAGTGATGATGAAACAAAGAAAATTTGTCAAGAGGTAGTAGAATCTGTAGGTGCTACATCGCTAAAAGATATGGGCAAGGTTATGGGGGCATTAAAATCAAAACATGCTAACACAATAGATTTCTCAAAAGTAAGTTTGATTATAAAAAAACTTCTGAATTAGAATGAAATATCCTAAAGAATATCTTGATGAAATTAAATTAAGATTAAAAGTTTCTCAAATAGTAGGTAAATCTGTTCAACTTAAAAAAAGAGGTAAGGAGTTTGTTGGTCTTTCTCCATTTAAAAATGAAAAAAGCCCATCATTTACGGTTAATGATGAAAAAGAATTTTATCATTGTTTCAGTAGCGGGGAACATGGAAATATTTTTGATTTTTTAATGAAAACGAAATCAATTGGTTTTGGTGAAGCCGTAAAAGCTCTAGCAGCTGAAGCCGGTATGCATCCATATAGATTTTCAAATTTTGATAAAAAAAAAGACTTACGATTTCAAAATTATAAAAACATTTTTAAAGACTATTCTAGTTATTTTTATCAACAATTATTTCAAGAAAACAATAATGAAGCGTTAAGTTATTTAACAAACAGAGGATTAAATAAAGGTATAATAAAAGAATTTAAACTAGGGTATGTGCCATGGAAAAATAATTTTTATGAAGAGCTTTTAAAAAAATATACTGAAGAAGATATTAATTTAACAGGCTTGTATTATAAAAATGATAATACAGGAAAATATGTCGATAGATTCAATTCTAGAATAATTTTTCCTGTAAATAATATTGCAGGAGATACAATTGCATTCGGCGGAAGAATAATTCGTGAAAGTAAATTAGCAAAATATATAAATTCTCCTGAGACAGAGTTTTATAAAAAAGGCAACATGATTTTTAATTTAGATAAAGCTAAAAACTCGCGTGCGGAAACCGACGAAGTTGTAATTGTTGAAGGTTATATGGATGTTGTTAGCGTTTATTCATCTGGAATAAAAAATGTTATTGCAAACTCTGGCACAGCTCTCACAGAAAGACAGATTGATTTAATTTGGAAATTTTTTAGTAATCCGATAGTTTGCTTGGACGGTGATGAAAGTGGTCAAAAAGCTGCTTTTAGAATTGCGGAAAAGTTATTTCCTTTAATTAATGAAAAAAATAAAATTTATTTTTCTATTTTGCCCGAAGGGAAAGACCCTGATGACTATATAAAGCAAAATGGAAAAGAAGGTTTATTAAATGTTATTAAAAAAAAACAAATAATTCAATCTTATATTTGGAACTATCATTTAAATAAGATTAATAAAAATGATCCCTTTGAAGTTTCAAAATTTGAAAAAGAAATTAAGAAATTGTCCTACGCGATTCAAGATGAAACGTTAAAGAAGCATGTGCTTGAAGATTTTCTTGAAAAAATAAAAAAATTAACCCCACTACAATCCTCAAAACAACAATATAATTATAAAAAATTTAATTTTAAAAAAGATTATAAAGTTCTTAAAGAAACAAAAATATTACATCAAAAAAGAAAAGATCTGTCAAAAAATCAAATTATAGAATTTTCTATTTTATTTATAATCTTAAATTATTTTGAAATTGCCTCTAAAAAGTTAGAGGAATTATCAGAGATTGAATTTCTTGCAGATAAAAGTGAAAGTTTAAAAAATATACTTATTTCCTCTATGACGGAAGGAACTATTAATGATGATACAAGTAAAAAAATTGATAGAGAGTATAAAAATTTCTTAGAGGAAATTAGTGAAAATTCCAATATTGAAATGATGACTAAAAACAAAACTGATCAAGAAATTTTAGATTTATTGATTGAATTGATTTTAGATTTTAAAGAGCAAGGTAACCTAAAAAAAATAGAATCCCTTGAAAAAGAATTGATTAACAATCTTGATGAAAACTCATTTTCAGAATTAATCAAGCTCAAAAGTCAGCTAAATAGGGAATAAAAAAAGATAGATTTTTTTTATTCTGTGATTATATATACGACTCTATTCTATTATGGCTGAAAAACTTATAACAAAATCTTTCGAAAGGCTTCTGGACAAAGGTAAACATAGAGGTTTTATTACATATGAGGAACTTGGAAAATCTCTAGGAAAAAGAAATAGCACTAATGAAAATATTGAACGTGCATTTATTATTTTAGTAGATGAAAAAGTAACTCTTGTAGAAAAAAAATCACAGTATCAATCAAATAAAAAGAAAGACTCAAGTTCTTCAGGTGAAGAAAAGACATCTGATAAAAGTGATGACCCAATTAGAATGTACCTCAGAGAAATGGGAGGTGTCGAACTTCTATCACGAGAAGGTGAGATTGCTATAGCAAAAAGGATTGAAGCAGGAAAAGATGTAATGATAAATGCTTTAACCCAAAGCCCAATAGTTGGAAAAAAAATATTTGAATGGAAAGAGCAAATAGAGACCCAGCAAATGTTGGTTCGAGATATTATTGATATTGATTCAACTTATGAAGATTTTGAAGCTTTAGACGATGACGATGATTTAAAAATAAATAAGAAAGAAAAAGAAAAAAAAGATAAAAATAAATCAGATGATATATCAAAAAAAGATGAAAATGCTCCTAGTGATGATGATGAATTTAATGTTTCCCTTGCAAAAATGGAAGAGGAAATTAAACCTAAAATTATAAATATACTTGATTCACTAAATAAAAATTATTCCAAACTTCAAAAATATCAAGTTGAAAAGCTAGAGTGTTTATTAAACTCTAAAGAACTTTCTGTTTCAAAAAACAAAAATTTCAAAAAAATACAAGAAGTGCTTGTTGATAATTTTAAAAATTTGCAATTAGCACCACATGTTGTTGAAGAACTTGTTCAATCTCACTACAAAGAAAATAAAAAAATTGTATCACTAGAAGGTGTTCTGCTAAGACTAGCAATGGATAACAAAATATCGAGAGAAGAATTTTTAAAATATTATATAGGAAACGAAATTAATCCTAAATTTGAGTCATTTTTAAAAGAAAACTTAACTTGGAAATCTTTTTTCAAAAAATATAAAAAAGATTTTTCAGAAATAAGAGACAGGCTTGTAGAATTCAGTAAAAAGATTGGACTTTCAGTTGGAGAATTTAAAAAATTAGTAAGTAGAATTCAAAAAGGCGAAAGAGAGTCAAGAGTAGCAAAAAAAGAAATGGTCGAAGCAAATCTGCGATTAGTAATATCAATCGCAAAAAAATACACCAATAGAGGTCTTCAATTTTTAGATCTAATTCAAGAGGGTAATATTGGACTAATGAAAGCAGTTGATAAATTTGAATATAGAAGAGGATATAAATTTTCAACTTATGCAACCTGGTGGATCAGGCAAGCTATTACAAGATCTATTGCCGATCAGGCAAGAACTATAAGAATACCTGTCCATATGATTGAAACAATAAATAAAATTGTTAGAACCCAAAGACAGATCATGAGCGAATTTGGAAGAGAGCCAACCCCAGAAGAATTAGCAAAAAAATTGGCTATGCCTTTAGAAAAAGTAAGAAAAGTTCTAAAAATTGCTAAAGAGCCGGTATCACTTGAAACACCAGTCGGTGATGAGGAAGATAGTAGCTTGGGAGATTTTATAGAAGATAAAAATGCCCTGCAACCACTGGATACAGCTATACAATCCAACCTCAGCGAGTCTACTACAAAAATTTTAGCATCTTTAACTCCAAGAGAAGAAAGAGTTCTTAGAATGAGATTTGGTATAGGAATGAATACAGATCACACTTTAGAAGAAGTAGGTCTACAGTTTTCAGTTACTAGAGAGAGAATTAGGCAAATAGAAGCAAAAGCATTGAGAAAGCTTAAACATCCAAGTAGATCAAAACAACTAAAAAGTTTCCTAGAAAAATAATTTTTTGTGATATAAAGAATATTCTTTTGGGCCTGTAGCTCAGTTGGTTAGAGCAGTACACTCATAATGTATTGGTCCCAGGTTCGAGTCCTGGTGGGCCCACCAAATTAATTGTTAGTGAAATCTTCTAATTTATTAATAAGAAAATTTATGTCGTTATTGTTAGAACTAAGAATTGAAGTAAACTCTTCTTTTGTAACCCTGGCCATACTAAGGCCCTCAACTATTAAATCTCTAATAAGCGGTTTATCAGGGTTTTTTGTATAAATTCTCCAGTTAATTTTTATTTCAGGACTTCCATCTGTTGGAACAATCTTAGAACTCACAATCGTATAATTAGAGCTTTTTTTATCAACGCTTAAGATTTCAAATTTACTTGATGAATAATCTGTTAATCTTGAAGTAAGCTGTTTCAAGATATACTTTTTGAATACTTTTTTGTATCTAGATATAGTTTGCTCATCAGAAGAATTTCTCAATTCACCAAGAGTGTAAAGGCCAAGAGCATCTATATCTACATTTTCAAAAGCAATCTTTTTAATAAAGTCAGTTTTTTCTTGTTTATCTAAGTCTTTATTTGATAATTTACTTATAGTTTCATTTACTAATTCGTTAATAAAGTCTTTGGGATTTGAATTATATGCAAATAATGCGGTGTGAAAAAAGAATAATAACGAAAGTATACAAACACTAATTTTTTTCATTATTGATCTTAATTATCTAGTTGTTCCCATTCGTCTTGGCTATCATCTGAATTTTGAATTTTATTTACTCTATCTTGCAAATATATGCTTTTTAGAGATGAATATAAATCTATGGAAGTTTTTTCTAGACTTTCAAAATTATTATCATTGTCGGCCCTGAAATCAAGAGCAGTGGTTCCTTTAATAGCAAAATAGTCTACATTGTTTCCTGAGGCCCCTAAAATCTCATGCTCTCTAATTGTGATATGTGCAAACGGGTCAACAAAAGAGTCAGCTATTAATCCTAAAGTATCTCTGGCTGTAGTTGGACCTAAAATTGGTAAAACAAAGTAACAACCTGTTCCCACACCATAAGATCCTAATGTTTGACCAACATCCTCTTTATGTGGTTTTAATCCCATTTTTTCTGCAGGATTTAAAAATCCAAGTATACCTACAGAAGTATTTACAACAAAACTACCTACAGAATGACCAAGTTGCTTTACGTTTCCTTGCAACACATTATTTGGTATTGATAAAAGAGTACCAATGTTTGATGTAAAATTACTAGTACCAGTTTTTATTGGGTTAGGTAATTTGTTATAGCCTTTGGCTAACGGTTCTAAGACAACATCATCAAATGCCATGTTAAATTTAAATATAGCTCTGCTTGTTTTTTCAAAACATTCCTCTGTAGCCTTAACACTTGTCACAGAAAAAGTTATTATAGTTATTGCTATAATTAATTTATTTAAGTTTATAAAATTCATAAATTAGCTGTATATATATATTTAATCTATATTCTATATAAAATTAAGCTTAAATATGTTCGTAATTGAAATAAAAATTGGTAAAATAAGCCTAATTAATGAAAATTTTAGTAAAACCATCACCTAACCATCAAAAAAAATTAAGGAAATCAAAAAACATTAAATTTATTATAATTCACTATACAGGAATGCAATCTGAAATTGAATCCATAAATCACTTAAGAAACATTGGATCAAAGGTAAGCTGTCACTATTTAATTAATAGAAAAGGCTTAATAATTCAAATGGTCCAAGACAACAAAATAGCTTGGCATGCAGGAAAGTCACAATGGAGAAATTTTACAAATTTAAATGCAAACTCAATTGGTATTGAGCTGGTAAATAAAGGGCACGAATTTGGGTACCAAAAATTTACCAATGATCAATTGAACAACCTAATAAAATTGTGCAAAAAATTAAAAAGAAAATATAAAATTAAAAAAATTAATTTTTTAGGACACTCTGATATTGCGCCTTTAAGAAAAGAAGATCCAGGTGAAAAATTTCCTTGGGAAAAATTAAGTAAATATGGTCTTGGATTTTGGTATAAAGCTGGTATTAAAAAATTAAAACCAACAAATCAAAAAAAAACTGAAAAAATTTTTTTTAAAAATATTTATAAGATTGGTTATAGATATTTCCAGGTTGACAAAAGAGAGAAAAAAAAAGACAAGCTAATAATTAAATCATTTCAAAGGCATTATAATCCTCAAAATGTTTCTGGCAAAATAGACCAAAAAACCCTTGATATAAGCTATTTTTTAGCGGAAAGAGCTAAATTTACTTGATCAATTATAATTTATCAATTAAACACAACTTGCTAGATAATTGGATTGTCGCTGTTAGTTTAGCTAACAGAGGAAAGTCCGGGCTCCGTAAAGACACAGTGCCAGTTAATGACTGGCGAGGGTGACTTCAGGGACAGTGCCACAGAAAATAAACCGCCTTATCAAGGCAAGGGTGAAACGGTGAGGTAAGAGCTCACCGGTTTTTTGGTAACAAAAAACGCATGGTAAACCCCACTGGGAGCAAGGTTAAATAGAGAAGACACTGTGTGAAAGCACTAAAAACCGTCTTTAGTTAGTCTTCTGGGTTAACCGCTTGAGCTTAAGTGTGAATTTAAGCCTAGAGAAATGACATCTTCAATGACAGAACCCGGCTTATAAATTATCTAGCATTAAACTTCTTTAAATGTTCTACTTTTGTACTTATATTTAAAAAATAGGTACCTATTGACTAATTTTTAAAAACCCATACTATCCCAAATAATCCCATGAATTAGGGTGAGTAAAAAAAAAGGATTATTAAATTTTTGAGAACATATGTTTTTATCAAGCTACGAAAACAAAATAGACAAGAAGGGAAGGGTTTCTGTGCCAGCAACATTTAGATCTTACTTGAGTTCAGCCGGTTATAACGGCTTTATAAGCTATCCATCTTTTAACCATTCAGCGTTAGAGGCTTGTTCTCAAGATAGAATTGAAAAACTTTCGAATACGATAGATTCCTTAAATCCATTTGAAGAAAAAAGAGATTTTTTTGCAACTTCAATTTTGTCAGAAAGTGAAAATTTACAGTTTGATACAGAAGGAAGAGTCTCCTTGTCAGATAGATTATTAGAGCACGCTAAGATTAATACTAACATTTTATTTGTAGGGCTTGGAAAAACTTTTCAAATATGGGAACCACAAAACTTTGAAAAATTTAAAATTGTAGCTAGAAAAAAAGCTTTTCAAAATAGATCTAATTTAAAATGGGAAAACAAACAGAAAGAGGAGCTATCATGAGTATAAATATTGGAGGAGGAGAATTAAAGGAATTAAAGCCTAGAATACTTGTTTTAGGTGTTGGTGGCGCTGGAGGTAATGCGATTAATGCAATGATTGAAGCTGGCATGGAAGGTGTTGAGTTTGTTGCGGTAAACACGGATGCTCAAGATTTAAAAATGAGTAAGGCGCATGCAAAGATACAAATAGGAATGAATTTAACAAAAGGTTTAGGGGCAGGAGCTAAACATGATATCGGGCAGGCAGCAGCTGACGAGTCGTTAAATGAAATTATAAATTATATGCAAGGCTCAAATATGGTTTTTATTACCTCAGGTATGGGCGGTGGCACTGGAACAGGGGCATCACATGTAATAGCAAAAGCAGCTAGAGAACTTAATATATTGACAGTTGGCGTAACAACACTTCCTTTTTCCTATGAAGGTCCTAAAAGAATGCGAAGAGCTGTTGAAGGTTTAGATGAATTTAAAAAACATTTGGATACAGTCATAGTTGTGCCAAATCAAAATCTCTTTAAGATTGCTAGCGAGACTACAACATTTGAAGAGTCATTTAATTTATCAAATAATGTTTTAAAACATGGCGTACAAAGTGTTACTGATTTAATGGTAAGACCAGGAATGATAAATTTAGATTTTGCAGACGTAGAAACAGTAATGAGTTCAAGCGGTAAAGCCATGATGGGAACAGGTGAAGCAGAAGGTGAAAATAGAGCAATGGTTGCAACGGAAATGGCTTTAAACAATCCATTAATAGATGAGTATTCGCTTCAGGGCGCTAAAGGTTTATTGATTAATATAACTGGTGGTAAAGATTTAACTTTATTTGAAGTGGATCAAGCAGTAAATAAAATAAGAGCAGAAGTAGATCCTGAAGCTGAGCTTATATTTGGTGCTATTAAAGATGAAAACATGAATGGAAAAATTAGAGTTTCAATTGTGGCAACCGCACTTGATGGGCATAAATCTGAATATAAACACGAAAACAATAATACAGTTCTAAACATGGTTAGCAGAATACAAAATAGAAATACTGGTTATTCAGACAGCCTATTTTCTCACAATACAAGAGCAGATAATAATAGATTGAGTTCCATTGAAGGTGCAACAGCATTAAAACTTGACGAAAGTTATGAAGTTAATGAAGAGGACGAAGCTAATATAAATTTTGAAAATAACTCAAATAATCAGCAATTGGTAAACGACAGCATGTCTAATAAAGAATCACTCGAAGACATTTCATCTGGTGTTTCTATGGAAAGCGCAGCTTATATGGAAAATAATATTGATGATACTCATGAAAATATTGACAACAACTCAACACTGGCAAATGATATTATTGAAGAATACACCCCAAAACTTTTCTCTGAAACA
>Ga0233444_10006906_pt1 | contig 10027 bp, 6 predicted proteins | sample SI_124_October20_6_FD_182792 | JGI IMG/M metagenome (GOLD analysis project Ga0233444, IMG submission 182792) | Seawater microbial communities from Saanich Inlet, British Columbia, Canada - SI_124_October2016_10_MG | ecosystem: Environmental > Aquatic > Marine > Inlet | place: Canada: British...
TATCAAGTATCGATTCAAAGATGGAAGTCAAAGATATTGCTGAAATCGTTTGGGAGCAAATCAAGGCAAATGATGCCAAGATTCAGTCTGCTAAAGCAGAATAAGAGTGAACTGGTTAATTCTAATTAACATCGGCGTAAGCAGATATTTGCGATATTACCTTACTGTCCTCGTCACCTACACCAATCTTGGTTATTGTGACGTCCACTGTGCATCCCCCATTACTTCCATCACATAGGTTTGTGTTGTTACCTTCACTGATAGTGATCTCTTCAGATACTTCCCAGTACTTGTCATCGTCTATTGTGTACGTGCAATTTGCATCTGTATCTGCCCAATCTGCCACTTCACACGAGTAGGATGCTCCATCGTTTACAACAATACTAACGGATACTAGAGCCCAGTTAAGGCCATCACCTTGTGTCATCATGATGTGTACTAATGCATCTCCACCAGAATCAGACATGTCTCCTGCTGCATCTCTATCACTGAATGTGAAGGTATCTAGGCTACCACCAGATGAATCTTGTGCTAAATTATTCATGTCAGAGCAAGATGGGGCATCATCATCGTCCATAATTTCTTCAGCGATGTTCTCCCAATCTTCTAGCCAACTTTGCATTTCAGCATCTTCGCTACTGCCATCGCCATATCCAGAGGGGGTACCAATGTCACTGACAAGTATGTTGCACTCCCCATCTACCTTCATAACTATGCCACGTTCCAAGGGGTATACCTTGATGCAATCTTCACCTTCGCCATCCATGTCTATGCATATTTTGTAGTAATCACCTTTATCTTCAGAGGAATATTCATCAGGATCCATATCGGCTAGACATATTCCTCCTGATTTTTTGAATTCTTCTTCCAAAAAGCCATCGTACTCATCACAACCGCCTTCGTATAATGGGAATGCGAATGATAATCCATCTTCTTCGAAGACATATCCAAAGCCCATATCTGACCAGTATACTTCGCCATAGAAATCAGGTTCTGTAAGATAATCGTAAAGGAAATATCCACCAGTTCCAACTCCTCCAAGAACTAAAACAGAAACAACAGCAATAGTTGCAACGGACATTCCTCCGCCTGCAGCAGCGGCTCCTCCAGCAGCCATACCGCCTGCAGCCATACCGCCAGCAGGAGCTCCAAATCCTCCAGCAACCATTCCTCCCATCTCCATGCTTCCAGGAGGCGGAGGTGTCATCATTGCCATTCCTTGGGCAGAGCCATCGAAATTAGGGTAGTATTGTTGAGTGAAATGTGTTGCATCTGCGCTACTGTAGCCTTGTTGCATCAAATCTGCGTAGTATTGATTGGGGTCCATACAAATGTGTATGAATCAATGAGTATTAGAATTTAGGCCTGCTGAAAAACTCGAAATTTAAGATAATCGAGGTTTATTTTTATGTTAATAGTAATGAATCAGTAACGTCTAAATCTTGGATTCCATCTCCAAAAGAGCCCCTTTCATTGTGTGACATGTCTCCGCATTCTAATGAATATTCGAGAACCGATTGAACCGCTTCAGGGTGGTATTGAACTGTCTTAATTTGCCTAGTTGGATGCTCACATACCGCTATTTTACAGTGTTCTGCTGAACCCACAACTTCCATTTCACCAGAGTCTACAACATGATCCTGATGAGTGAATAATTGCTTTGTGACAGTTCCATCTTTGTAACTTACCTCTGAAATGAATTGAGAACTTGAATCCGCCCGAATTACCTCTCCACCTAGTGCTTTACAGATTATCTGATGCCCGAAGCATATGCCGTATAGAGGGACGGTACATGTGCGAATTAAATCTGCAACATCATCCATCCATGGCTCCCACTGGGACACATTTCTACGACTTCCAGTAATCACAATCACATCAGAATCTTCAGGTGAATCAATTCTTTTTCCAAATTGGTAATCTACGCAATCATCGGTGTGCGGTGCCCAAAGAAGCACTTCATGTTCAGGGAAATGGCTAACAATTTCTTCAACGCCCTTCTTTCCAAAAGCTTCTCTTTCTGCTAAGAGATCTACAACGAGTAATTTTTTCATAGAATCACTCTTCTTCAGATTTTTGTAATACTTCTGACTCAAAAGAATATAGCGTCAAAAAGAAGGAAACAGCTAGTAAATATTCTAACGGTGCAGCCCAATTTATCCATGGTTGCATGGCAGCCATATCCCAGCCTCCATCGATAAATTCAGGGTATTTTTTCAGCCCTAAACTGATTGCATATGACATTCCAAAAAATCCGATGAAACCTAGAGATATTGACATGTATCGCAAATTTTTACTTCTCTGGCTTCCATCTTTGAATGCTAAATGGGTGAATAACCCCCATGCCAATCCAAACTGGAACACATTAACTGCGGTTGCAACATGAATTTCGATATGGTCGTACATGTCCATGAATGCCATTACGGCCAAATTTGCTCCAACGAATATGCCGCTGAGAAGTGACAAATACATCCAATACCACCGAGTATGGTGGTTGTTAATTTTGAATAGTCTCCATGATAAATACATCAGGACAATTCCTGTTAAAGCGAATCCTCCAGTGAAAATTATTCGCTGTATGCCAGGGTAATCAGCCTCTGAAATGAAAAATGGAAAGTCTCTGTAATCTCCCGAAACTATGTGCACTAGAGTAGATAAAAAAATTGTTAACGCAGGGAGGACCCATCCCAGCCTTGCAAGTAATCTATCTTCGATCATTGTACTCAGCCACCGTGTCATGAATCATGTCATCGAAGGGTTTCCATTTGATTCCTAATTCTTCTTCGACCTTTTTATTCGAATATCTTGAATCGCCATTGGAGAACGATTTTGCAGCAGAACGTGTCATCAACCTCTTGCCAGTGAACATTCCCATAATCCAATCTTGAAATACTACAATTGGTAACATCCATAGTGGAATTCCAAGGCGAGGGAATTTCATTTTTGGATATAATTTCCTTGCTCTTTTGAGTAAGTCATGTATGTTGCCACCTTGGTGCGGGGCCAATAGGTATCTTCCATTAGCATCATCATTTTCATATGCCAAACGGTGCGCAGTAGCAACATCTTCAACATGTACGAACGCTAGAGGAATCTTTGGTACAACTGGATATTTACCCTTCATTGCATCGCCAATAATGTCTGTTGAGGGTGTCGGTCTAGAAAATGAGCCGCCTAGAACTCCGCTTGGGTTGATTACACGTAAATCAAGACCTAATTCTTCGGCCAATTCCCATGCTCGCTTTTCAGATTCGGTTTTGGCCCTTGTGTAAGGTAGAGAGAAGTTACTGTTCCAATTAGATTCATCCTTCAGTACTTTTCTAGGAGTCGAGCCGATTGCAGCGACTGAAGATGTGTAGACTATCCTTTTGATTCCAGCAGCAGCAGCGGCCCTGAACACATTCTCAGTACCTAAATTGGCGGTATCGAGGATTAGTTGACCATCCTCGCTAGTAGAGTAAATTGTGGCAAGATGGAATAAGCCAGTAGTTCCTTTGAAAACTTCATGCCAATCTCCTGCTTTCAATACGTCAGCTACAACAAAATCCATTTTGATATCTGGTGCTTTGTCCATACTACGAACAGTACCTTTCACAGAATATCCATTTGCCACTAAGTCCTTGCAAAGATTGTTTCCAATGTGGCCGTTAGCACCTGTTACTACAACGACCCCATCCATGGCAGGGCATTGGCCTCACCGCTTTGAATCATGGCATTGTTTGAATAACAGTTAATCTACCCGCTGGGGTAATGCCTCTGCGTGTACATGACACCCGCCGACGGGAAAAAGTGGATTTTACCACTATGAATCCCGGTGTTGTAAACATGTATGTTTGTGGTGTTACAGTGTATGATTTGTGTCACTTGGGGCATGCCAGGTGTTACCTTGCATTCGACTTAATTCACCGTTGGTTAGAGAAGTCTGGTTATGATGTAAATTATGTTCAAAATTTCACTGACATTGATGACAAGATCATCAAACGTGCAAATGAAACCGGTGAGGATTGGCGTGAAATCGTTGAGAATAACATCGCTACATACTACAGGGATATGGATGCGCTAAACATACTTCGTGCTGACAAGTACCCTAGGTGCACAGAATATGTCGACGAGATGATTGCAATAACTTCTGACCTAATCGAAAAAGGAAATGCTTACGCAGTCGCTGATGGTGTCTATTTCAGTGTTGAGAGCGCTCCTGAAAAGTATGGCGAATTGACAGGTCAAAACATAGATGCGGTTCGCAGTGGCGCAGGAGGAAGAGTTGGTAAAACAGGTTCTGGTAAGCGAGACCACAAGGATTTCGCACTTTGGAAGGCGGCCAAGCCTGGCGAGCCGACTTGGGATTCACCATGGGGTCCTGGACGTCCTGGTTGGCACATTGAATGTACTGCTATGTCAATGGATTCATTTGGAGAACAATTCGATATTCACGGTGGAGGTCATGATTTGTTATTCCCGCACCATGAAGCTGAAATCTTCCAAGGTGAATGTCATACTGGTTGCTCACCAGTAGTACATCATTGGTTACATAATGGATTCGTCAATATTGATGGAGAGAAAATGAGTAAGTCACTAGGTAACTTCTGGACTATTTCCGAAATTTTAGAAAAGGTAGACCCGCATGTTCTGCGTTTCTCTTTGATTAACGCACATTACCGTTCTCCAATTGATATGAACGAGCAATTGCTTAAGGATGCTGAAAAGAATCATGTTCGTTTGATGGGAGTTTACAAGGCGGCTTTGGAATTGATGGGACTCAATTGCCCTCCTCTTCCAGAAGGTGATATTACCTCACAGATTCCTTTGGTAAAGAGTCTAGGGCTTCTCGAAAAGATGGCTCAAGGCTTTGCAATTGCAATGGATGATGATTTCAATTCTAGAGAAGCCTGTGCGAAAGTGTTGGGTGCTCTTAGAGAGATGAGTAAGATGCTTGGTTCATTAGAAGGAGATGACTTAGGAGCATATGCTCAGCACTCTGTCGAATGGTTAGAAGATACTGCAGGAGCAGTACTTGGTGTGCTACCTTCTCGCGAACAAACTCTAGCAGAACCAGAAGAAGACCCAAGGCGTGCTGAGATCGCTGACCAAGTCGATTCTCTAATCATCAAGAGAAGTACGGCAAGGGCTGACAAAGACTGGCCTGCAGCAGATGCTATTCGTGATGAATTAGCAGCGCTAGGAGTTGTCGTCACTGACACTGCAGAAGGGCCGATATGGGACCTAGTCTAATCTTTAGGCGGTTCCATTGGTGGTAATTCTGGTACGAATTCCGCTTCTTTTTCGATAGCTTCAGCCAATGTTTCCTGTTCCTTAGACATGAGAATTATAGCAATCGCAGCAACTAGAATTACTATCATCACCACAGCTAGTGTGACAATAGGATCGCCACTTTCTGATTCTGCAGCATCGGTTACATCTTCGTCACAAATTCCAGTGCATGCTTCATCATTTGTGTTATCGATTACACCATTGTTGTCTGTACCGCCGTTATTGTCGGTTCCACCATTATTTTCTTCGTAAGTGCAACTACCATCTTCGATATCAGCTTGTGAATTGTAATTCAATGCGTCAGAGTCTTTGCATCCCAAAACTGGTTCAGGTTCGGTGTCCGAGTTGTTTGTGTAATCCGAGTCTGTAATGTATGGTCGGTCACCATTAGCATCGTAGGTAATGTCATAGTAGTCGTAAAGTTTTGACATATCGATATGATAGTTAGCATGTGCTGATCGATTGATTACATCGAAGTATCTTGCATCATCCATAGTGTAAATCGGGTCAAGGGTCATGCTCTTCAGGTGGTTAACATTGTCTCTGTAATCGCCATCGAAGGTTGTTGCCAACCAATCTTCAAGTTGTGAGTCAGTCATGTCCTCTACTTCTTGCCAGTTTGCCTTGATGTCATCGAATTGGTTTAGCATTGCCATGGATAATCCGGATTCGATATTCTCCCAGGTTTGCATCCCTTCAACTTCAGAAGTTGAAGTAACATCTACTGCTTTACTGAATCCGCTACCGTTGATGTATTCCCAATCATCTCCCTTCATTGCAGTCATTATGTCTACATCTCCGAAAACAGCCTTTCCTTGAACAACAGTTAGTCTGATGTCAGGATCGATTGCATCGATTAAGTTTCGATATGGATTGTCGTGGAATGTATCAACAACCACAAGGTCAGCATACATTCCTGCTTCGATTTGTCCAACAAATCCTTGCCAACTTGCAATCTCTGCAGCGTTACTAGTTACCATCTGAACTAATTCATAGTCACTGAAATGGCCATCAAGAGACTCTCTGTTCCACATGTCTGCAACCTTCAATTCATGAAGGTTATTCTTCGAGCCACTAGGTCCCCAATCTGGTGCTAGCGAGATAGTTACTCCAGCGTTATCTGCTGCAACTACGTCGGTTGTGTCTCCATACAATAGTAGATTGGAGATTGGTGACCATACAAGACCTGCATCAACCTGAGCCATCTTATTGAACTGGCTTGCGTCGAGAGCAGTGCCATGAATTACTACTGTTTCATCCATGATTAATCCCTTATTGTAAAGTGCATCGAATTCAGATTTACTACTAGAGTCTACACCTTCTGATAGATGGACGAACCATGCATTAAGTGACCCAGTGTTGCTCTTGTCGATTAGATGCTGACCGCTGTAATCAGAATCAGCGGCTCCACAGACTGCGCATGTGTACATGCCATCTTGTCCGAAGTTGTACAATTCGACATTTCGAGATAGCATGCTGTCCCAAGAATCAGTTCCACTGCTAGGTGAACCTTGAACTGCTGTAACTCCTCCAGCGACTGCTTGAACTTCTGCGTACTTCATTTGCTCTGATGCCATATCCCATCGGCTGTAGGATTGAACATTGTTTTTCATCCAAGTAATACTTGGTCCGTAATCATAGTTGTTACCCCATTGGTATCGGTTTGTGTAACCACCTTCGTCAGATTGTTGTGAACTTGACAAGTGTACGTCAAAGTCCCATAGAGGAATGTGGTTGTAGTGCATGTGATTGTGTAAGTCGATTAAACCAGGGTAGATTGTAGCATCAGTGTCGTGAACAGTAATACCATCTGTATTCCTTGGTGGAATTTGCCCGTCAGCCCAAACAGCAACAATCATTCCATCTTCGATCATGATGTTTCCGTTTTCAATAACATTGTTCTCGCCAGTCATTGGTACGACTCTGCCTTGTAGGATGTATGCTGATTCAGACGTGTCTGCCTTCTTGTAACATGTTCCTTGTCGGTCGGCAGGGTTTGCATCGTTCTTGCCCAGAGTGCCATCTTCGTTTAGTGTGTAAGCTACATCGTAGAATGAATCTTTAGCAGGATATGAAATCATGCTCTGGATTGTACCATCACTATCTTTCAATACAGCGAAATCCTCTTCGAAGAAGTCGAATATAATCTGTGTTTTGGAGCGGAAAAATGTTATTGATTCACCAGCGGATAATGTTGTATTCCAACCTATTGAACAAGGCGCACTTCCGCCTGCTAAATTGTCATCCAATGTCCAATCTGAAATGTCAACATCGGAGGTTCCGTCGTTTGTTAGTTGGATATACTGCTCACTGTTAGAGAATATTTCTCCATCTCCATCCAAATCAACACCTCCGAAATCTTCTCCAGATGATGAGGCTAGAATCTCTGAGATTCTAACGCCGAGATAATTATTTTCGCTTACAGTCCACTCGCCTACTCCTTGAGAAGAACTACCGCCGCCGTTGTTGCCACCGGTCCCTCCTGAGTTTTGGTCTTCTCCTGGCGTACAGGTTCCAATTGTTGCAGATGGGCTAGGGTCGTTCTTTTCCAACATACCATTTGCACCAGCGGTGTACACCTTGTCCCAATATGAATCATTAGCAGGGTAAGTGAAGGTACTCTGAACTTCACCACTTGAATCAGTTAGTATTGCTGAGTCGCCATCGAAGTAATCCAATTCAATGTTCGTGTCTGCGCGATAGAATGTAATTGATTGACCTGCTGTGATTGTTAAATCACCGATTAGGCAAGAGCCACTTCCCCAGTTAGCCATGTCGTCTAAGGTCCAACCAGACAGATCCACTGATTCAGTACCTTCATTCATTATCATCATGTACTGGTCACTTTCTCTACTGATTTCTCCATCATTATTCCAATCTGTTCCATCGTTAGATTCATCACTGGGTGATACAAGAATTTCTGAAATCTTTACGCCGAGGTAATTATTCTCGTTCAAAGTCCATTCGCCTACTCCTTCAGAAGAACTTCCGCCGCCGTTGTTGCCACCGGTCCCTCCGGAGTTTTGGTCTTCTCCTGGCGTACAGGTTCCAATTGTTGTAGATGGGTTAGGGTCGTTCTTTTCCAACATACCATTTGCACCAGCGGTGTACACCTTGTCCCAATCTGAATCGTTAGCAGGATAGGTGAATGTACTCTGGACAGCACCACTTGAATCAGTTAGTACTGCTGAGTCACCATCGAAGTAATCGAGTTCAATCTCTGTGTCTGCGCGGTAGAAGGTGATCGACTCGCCTACAGCGATTGTCAATTCTCCGATTTGACATGAGGCGCTACCGCCGTTGGTAATGTCGTCTAATGTCCACCCAGAGAGGTCAACATCTTCTGTACCATCATTTGTAATCATCATGTACTGATCGCTTTCTCTACTAGTTTCTCCATCATTGTTCCAATCAATTCCATCGTGAGCAGCATCGCTAGGAGATACAAGAATCTCAGAAATCATAACTCCTTTGAAGTCATCTGAGTTATTGGTCCAGGTTCCAGTATCAGCACTCGCAAAACCAGTTGGAATGGTCGCAACAATCAGAATTAGTGCAACAATCAATCTACGCATGTGCCGTCGAAACGGACCAAGCACATGAAACCACCCACTGATGGGACCCTCAAAATTAGACGAATAATGGATAGCCTCAAATCCAAGTTGCTGTGCCATCAGAGCATGCGTAAGGCTCTGCTCATGCTGGTTATCATGTTGCCAGCTATGTTCTCCGGATGTTTCGGCGAAGATGAGATAGTTACACCTGAGGAAGAGGTTGCAGCATATCCGCAACCATGGGAACGTTCAGATTTAACCTATGTGGATTCGGATGTTTTCAGTCGAGTAACAGCAAATGGTAGTCACGGAATCGATACAGTGCGTAGTGTATTTGTCGATGTACCTACAATCACAGCAGCAGACGGTGGCGCTGGCCTAACCGGTGACGCTGTAGTCCATCTTGGACTATGGTTACCAGTGATTGAGGGCTGTGACTGGGAGGCATCTGAAATTCCAGAAGACTGTCTTGTTCCAGTAATAGCCGAGATTGGCCCTTACTACAACGACGGAGATGTGGACGCTCTTACTCCTGCAGACAGGCTTGGTAGATTCTTGATCGAGAATTACGTTCCTCACGGATATGGCGTTGCTCAAGTCAGTGTATTTGGAACCGGTGAGTCAAATCACTGTATGGATTTGATGGGGACTGATGAGCAGCGTGGAATAGATGCTGCAGTCTCTTGGCTTGGTAGTCAGGCTTGGTCTAGTGGCAAAGTTGGTATCATCGGTAAGTCATACGATGGTAGTACTCCATGGCAAGCTGCAACATTTGGTAATCCCTACCTTGCGACAATCGTGCCTATGTCTGGACTTATTGGTGTCCATGAATTAATGTGGCGTAATGGCAGCATGGAAGCGCGTGGAATGATAATGCACAACGGTGTTTATGGTTCATTTGGAGTTGATGGTGATGGACAGGATATCCAAAATGTATGTGAAGGATATGCTGAAGGATATGTGAATGGACCTGCTGCATATCTACTAGGCAACATGGTTGATTATGCTGGCAATTCTTACTGGACAGAAAGATCATTCATTGACAGGGTTGTTGACAATTACAAAGGCTCAGTCTACATAATTCAAGGAATGCAAGATTGGAATGTAGACCCACACATGGCATTCCCAATTCATCAAATCGTAGCCGATTCCGGAATTGAAATCAAGACTCTAGCGGGTCAGTGGGCTCACGATTATCCAGACCG
>Ga0233444_10006910_pt1 | contig 10024 bp, 10 predicted proteins | sample SI_124_October20_6_FD_182792 | JGI IMG/M metagenome (GOLD analysis project Ga0233444, IMG submission 182792) | Seawater microbial communities from Saanich Inlet, British Columbia, Canada - SI_124_October2016_10_MG | ecosystem: Environmental > Aquatic > Marine > Inlet | place: Canada: British...
GTTCAGAAGCTGAAAATATTTTAGCTCAAGCACGCACCTCAATTGAAAATGAAAAAAGGTCAGCTATGAATGAAATTAAAAATCAAGTTGCAGATCTTTCAATTGACATTGCTTCTAAGGTTTTAGAGCAAGAGCTTGATGATGATAAAAGTCATCAAGAATATATTGACAAACTATTAAAAGAGAAAAAATTTGACCAATAATTATGGCTCTAGGAACTTCTTCTAAAAGATATGCAAAAGCGTTAGTAAGCCACTCTATTGATGAGGGCAATCTAGATGTTATGTTTGATGAAATAAATTCATTAATCACTATTTTAGAAGAATCAGATGATTTAAAAGAGTTTATCTCTAACCCTACTATTTCAAGGGAAAACAAGACAAAGTTTTTGAATAAATTAACCGGCCAGTCTTTGCCTAATGTTTCAAAGTTATTAAACCTTCTATCATTAAATAACCGAGTAGATCTGCTTTTAGATGTCTGTAAGGTTTTTGTTCAACAATATAATATGTATAATGATATTGTTGATGTTACAGTTACTACTCCTGTTAAAATTTCAGAAAATCTTGAAAAAACAATAGAGTTGTACTTGTCTTCAATTAAAGCAGGAAAGATAAAATTGACAAAAAAGAAAGATAAAGACTTAATTGCAGGATTTACTCTAGATTTTGATAACACGAGATTAGATGCAAGTGTTAAAAAAAGATTAGAAAAAATGAAAAAGCAATTAAAAACAACAAATTAAAAATTAAGAAATGCAAAAAATTAAACCAGCTGAAGTTTCAGCACTATTAAAAAAACAACTTGAGTCAGCAGATATCCAGTCTTCATTTGATGAAGTTGGAACAGTACTTGAAGTAGGAGATGGTATAGCAAGAGTATATGGACTTTCTAATGCTCAATATGGAGAACTTGTTTCATTTGACAATGATCTTCAAGGAATGGTGCTAAACTTGGAAGAAGATCATGTGGGGGTTGTATTATTTGGATCCTCGAAGGGAGTTAAGGAGGGAGATACCGTTAAGAGAACAAACCAAATTGCATCTATAAAAGTTGGTGAGGGAATTTTAGGAAGAGTTGTAGATACTTTAGGTAATCCAATTGACGGAAAAGGACCAATAAAAGGTGAACTTTTTGACATGCCAATTGAAAGAAAAGCACCAGGTGTTATTTATCGTCAACCAGTAAATGAACCTCTACAAACAGGAATAAAATCTATCGATGCTATGATTCCTATAGGAAGAGGTCAAAGAGAATTAGTGATTGGCGATAGACAGACAGGTAAAACAACTGTATGTATTGATGCTATATTAAATCAAAAAGAATTTTATGATGCAGGGGAACCGGTTTTTTGTATATACGTTGCGATTGGTCAAAAAGCATCTACTGTTGCAGGAATTGCAAAGACTTTAGAAGAAAAGGGAGCTTTAGATTATACAGTAATTGTCGCTGCTAATGCATCTGACCCTGCTCCAATGCAAGTTTTTGCTCCATTCTCAGGAGCCTGTATTGGTGAGTATTTTAGAGACACAGGAAGACCGGCTTTAATCATTTATGATGATTTATCTAAACAAGCAGTTGCGTATAGAGAGGTTTCGCTTCTTCTTAGAAGACCTCCAGGAAGAGAAGCTTACCCAGGGGATGTTTTTTATCTTCACTCAAGACTTTTAGAGAGGTCGGCAAAAGTTGTTAATGATAATAAGGTTGCAAGTGAAATGAATGACTTGCCAGAATCGTTGAAGTCAAAAGTTAAAGGTGGAGGGTCTCTTACTGCACTTCCTATTATAGAGACTCAGGCTGGAGATGTTTCAGCTTATATTCCTACAAATGTAATTTCTATTACTGATGGTCAAATATTTTTAGAATCTGATCTATTTAACTCTGGTGTAAGACCAGCAATTAATGTAGGGATTTCAGTTTCTAGGGTTGGAGGGTCTGCACAGATCAAGTCTATGAAAAAAGTTGCAGGAACACTTAAGCTAGATCAAGCTCAGTATAGAGAGCTTGAAGCTTTTTCAAAGTTTGGTTCAGACCTTGATGCTGCTACACTAAATGTTATTGAAAAAGGAAGAAGAAATGTAGAAATTTTGAAACAAAATCAAAATGATCCTTTCCAAGTTGAAGATCAGGTTGCAATAATTTATGCTGGATCTCAAAATCTTCTTAAGGATGTTCCAGTCGATAAAGTAAAAGCTTTTGAGGAAGCTTTTCTTCAAGAACTTAGAAAGAATAACAAGAAACTTTTAGCTGAATTAAAGTCTGGAAAAATCTCAGATAAAGAGACAGATGAAATAAGAAAAGTTGCTGAAAAAATTGCAAAAACGTTTTAATATATGTCAGGGTTAAAAGAGATTAGAAATAGGATAAATTCTGTTTCATCAACTATGCAGATCACAAATGCCATGAAAATGGTTTCTGCTGCTAAATTGAAGAAAGCACAGGACTCAATTACTGCTACGTTACCATATTCTAATAAACTCTCAGAATTAATAAAAAGCATATCTGCTTCAGTTGATTCGGATGAATCTAGCCCTTTATTTGAAAAACGAGAATTGAAAAAACCTCTTTTAATTGTTATAACCTCCAATAAAGGTCTTTGTGGAGGATTTAATTCTAGCATAATTAAAGAAGTCTATAATTTAGCCTCGGAATATGGCTCTAATACTCCAGATCTTTTAACAATTGGAAAAAAAGGAAATGATATTTTAAGAAAAAAATTCAATGTTATTAGCTCACACAACGAAGTATATGATAATTTTTCTTATTCTTCAGCAAAAAAAATTGCAGAAAACATTATGCAAAGATTTGAAAATGAAGAGTATGACGAGATACTTCTGGTTTATAATCATTTTAAAAATGCAGCAACTCAAATTATAACCAAAGAACAATATCTTCCAATACTTGACGATTCAGATGAAACGAGCAATGTTCAAGGTGATTATATCTTTGAACCAAATAGAGCAAAAATTCTTGAAGAATTAATACCAAAATCTTTAGCTATACAATTATTCAAAGCTATTTCAGACTCTATAGCGGGAGAGCACGGAGCTAGGATGACTGCCATGCATAAAGCTACAGACAACGCTACTGATCTTAGAGATCAGCTTAAGCTTACATACAATAAAGCAAGGCAAACGGCAATTACTAATGAAATTTTAGAAATTGTTGGTGGTGCTGAAGCGTTGAATTCGTAAATAAAAATAGCACATCATACACTTTTTGTATTTTTGATTTAAATCAGACAAATGAAAATATTTATTCCAATGGCTGGAAAAGGAACAAGGCTTAGACCTTTTACCTTATCTAGACCAAAACCTTTATTAGAGATAATAGATAAGCCAATAGTTGAACATTTGATTGATCAAATTACCTCGACACTTTCATCAGAGATTGAGGAAATTATATATATTCTTGGAGATGAGGCTTATTTTGACTCTAAAGTTGTTGATTCACTAATATTAATTTCTGAAAAATATAACGCAAAAACAAAGATTTACAGGCAGTTGGATAAACTAGGCACAGGTCATGCAATAATGTGTGCAGAAGAATCGTTATCTGGGCCTGCTATAATTGCTTATGCAGACACAATGATTCAAGGTAAAATTGAAATTGACTTAAAAGTAGATGGAATGATCTGGGTCAAAAAAGTTGAAAACCCTTCAAGTTATGGCGTTGTAAATCTTGATAAAGAGTCTAATATTAAAGAATTAATTGAAAAACCTAAAGATTTCATTTCAGATCTAGCAGTTGTTGGGATTTATTACTTTAAAGAATCTTCATTGCTTCGAGATGAGCTCAAACTTCATCTTAAGGAAAAACTAGAACCAGGCAAAGAATATCTTTTAAATTATGGAATTGAAAAAATGATTGAAAACAATAAGATTTTTAAACCTCAAGAGATTGAAACATGGATGGATTGTGGCACCCCTCAGCTATTGTTAGAATCAGCAAAAATAATAATGAAATCAAAAGAGAAAGACAGCAATGAAAACAATTTCACACAAGAAGGAACAGTTATAGTAAAACATCCTGTTTTTATTGGAGAAAATGTTTATGTTAAAGATTCAACGATTGGCCCGAATGTTTCTATTGGAGATAATTGTGTCATTTCAGACTCAAGTATCCAAGCATCTCTAATATACAGTGACTCAAGTATTTCAAACGCAAACATTAAAAACTCTATATTGGGTGTCAATTGTAATTATGATGGTTCTCACAAAGAAATCTTTTTAGGCGACTATTCTCAAATCAATAATAATGATAAATAGAGTATTAAAAATCCCCATTGTTTTTGCTATAATCATTTTGTTTCTTTTGCAAGGATGTTCTCCAAAAAAAACGATTATAGGCGACACTCCCTCTAATGAAATTGAGTTATCAGAAATTATAAAAAACTCAAGAAAGGCTGATCTTAAATTTGAAAACCTTAGAAATAAAGTTAAAGTAGAATTTAATGATGGAAAATCAATTCAAACGATAAATCTAAGTCTAAGAGCACTTGAAAACGAACTTTTATGGATGAGCGCAACAATGATTGTACCAATTGCCAAAATTTTATTGACTAATCAAAAGATTTTGTTCTATGAGAAATTTCAGAAAACATATATAAATCAAGACCTAGATTTAATTATGAGAACGCTGGGGATAAAAAACCCTGTAGAAATTTTTCAAAATATTCTCTTTGGAAACCCAATTTTGGACACTGGAAAAGCTGACTGGGAGATGGTTGAAAACTCAAATTACTATGTACTGAAATCTTCAAAAAGTGTTCAGTCTACTCTGTTTATTAATCCCGAAACTTTTAAGCTTGAGCAACAAAGAATATACCTGCCTTTTTTATCATCATTAATCACTATTAATTATAGTAATTATAAAATACTTGAAGGAAAAACTTTTCCTAACAACGTCTTAATCTCGTACATCAAAGGAAGTGAAATTATAAAAATCAATTTAGAATATTCACAATTTGACTTTCCAGAAAAATTAACTTTTCCAATGGAAATACCTACTGATTATAAAATCAAAACTTTAGATGAAATTCTTAAGTAAGACAGCCTTTTTATTATTAATATTTTCGATCATTCCATTGAACGCCCAAAACTATGAGGCAAGGCAAAAGAAGCTTGAGGCTCAAAAAATATCTATTAAAAAAGAAATTAATCAGATAAATTCTTTGATTTTAGATTCAAGAAAAAAATCAAAGAATTTAGCAAATGATTTAGAGGATATACAGCTGAAGATTTCTGTTCGAGATAAACTCATAAATATTAATAATTCACAATTAAACAACCTAACTAATATTATTTATAATCAAACAGAAAAATTGTCTGATTTAGAAAAAGACTTAATTAAGCTTAAGGATGAGTATGAAAAAATCATTTACAGCTCCTATAAAAAGAGATCTGCTCAAATGAAGTTAATGTTTTTATTTGCTTCAGAAAACATAAACCAAGCATTCAAAAGATTTCAATATTTTAAACAATACTCTAAATATAGAAAGAAGCAGGCTGATAAAATTGTTTTGATTCAAGCTCAAATTTCACAAGCTATAGACAGTCTTCAAATAAGAAAAAGGGATAAACAGAATATTATTGATGAGAACAGGATGGTAAAACAAACATTAACAAAAGAAAAACAGGAACAAAACATTTTATTTAGAACTCTACTAAAAAATCAAAAAAACTATGCATTAGAAATTAATAAAAAAGAAAAGCAAACTAGAATAATTGATAATGAGATTCAAAAATTAATAAGATTAGCCATTGCTGAGTCAAACAAAGACAATAATTCAACAAACTTTGCTTTAACTCCTGAAGGCAGAATAATTTCAACAAATTTCCAATCTAATAAAGGCAGGCTTCCCTGGCCACTCAAGGAAGGTGTTATTGTAAGACGATTTGGAACACAACCTCACCCAGTTGTAAGGACAACCACAATTAATAGTAATGGAATATCTCTAGCAACCTCACCCAATTCAGTAGTTTATTCAGTTTTTGACGGAGAGATTCTGTCAGTCTATGGTTTCTCTGGAGGAAATCCAGGAGTATTAATTAGACATGGTAAGTACATCTCAAATTATCAAAATTTATCATCAATCTTCGTTAAAAAAGGAGATAAAATAAAGTCAAATGATGAAATTGGAATTGTCTTCACAAATGAATCTACAGGAAAAACCGTATTAAAGTTTAATATTTTTAATGAGTTAAAGCCAGAAAACCCAACTATTTGGCTTGATAAATATTAGTTCTCAATTAATAACCAGGCATCTTGACCTTTAGCTTTAATTTTTGACATAAGGGAGGCAGCGGCATTTCTAGTTTTTAATCTAGCATAAGCAACTCTAAAAAGGCCTTTAGGATTTATTGAAGTATAGGAGGCTTTATATCCTAAGTTAATTAAGTTATTTAATTGTTTTTGAGCATTCTCTTTTGACCTAAAAGAACCTGAAATTACACTAAAGTATGAAGAGTTTTGATCAACTACTGGAGCTGAAACAGTAAGATTAATTAAGGGAAGCTCCCCTAAATCAAATGTTGCAGTTTGAACATTTTTAAGTATTTCTTGTTGAGCAAGCGCAATATTGTTAAGCTTTTCATTATCTATATAATTAGTATAGTTGAAATAACCAAAAAAGCTTACTCCAATTAAAAAGATAAATATTGCAGCGTTTTTTAGTATTGAGCTAGAAACAAATTGTATATCTCTTTTAGAGCCCCGTTTGACAGTTTTCAAAATAGGATCTTTAGTAAATGACTGAAGTCCAAAACTAGATGCATCAAAATTTATTGTAAAGTCAGGGTTGAAGTTTATATTGTTTTCATTTTTTAATTCAAAAATTCCTAACGATTCTACATCAACAATAAGGTCTTTATAGAGTTTTTTCCTAAATGATTTAATCTCTTCTTCAACAAGACTAAAAGCTTTATCGTATGAGATTTTTCTAGCCCTGCTTATTTGCTTAACCAATAATCCATCATTTTCCTTTAGCATTGAATTAAAAGAGATGGTTTTACTCGGAGGTAAAAATTTATTTCCAACAACCGATGCTGCCTTTTTCTTTAGAACAAAAGCGCCAAAGCCAGGCAAAATCACACAATCATTATTGTGCAATAAATCAACAACGTCTTTAAAAAGTGTCATTAAGTAAATTTAAAAAAAAAGAGTTAAAAACCAACACGAGTCCGAACTCTTTTAAGAACATTTTGAGCTTGTTTTCGCGCCTTTAAGGCCCCTTCCAACAACAATTGTTCAACTTTATCCCTGTTGGCGTTTAGTTCAAAGAACAACTCCCTGTTTTTTGAGAATCGATTTAAAGTCTGATTATATAGAAGTTCTTTTGCTTCTCCATACCCCATACCCCCATTTGTATATCTCAAATGTAATTTTGCGGTCTCTTCATCTGAGGCTATTACTTTAAATAATTTAAAAACATTACATTGTTCAGGATCTTTAGGCTCTTCTACAGATAAGGTTTGAGTTTGAATTTTCATTATCTGTTTCCTTAGCTTTTTATCATCTTGAAAAATATCTATGATATTAGATTTAGACTTACTCATCTTTTCACCATCGGTTCCAATTATATACTTAGTATCATCCTGAATTTTCGCCTCAGGAATCACAAAAGTATCCCCCATTAAATTATTAAATCTTGTAGCCACATCCCTTGTCATTTCAAGATGCTGTAGTTGATCTTTTCCTACAGGAACTATATTGGCATCATATAATAAAATATCAGCAGACATCAGCATTGGATATGAAAAAAGTCCTGAATTTACATCTTTTAGGTTGTCTGCTTTATCCTTAAATGAATGAGCAAGCTTTAGCCTTTGGTATGGAAAAAAACAACTTAAATACCAGGCCAATTCTGTAACCTCAGGCACATCACTTTGTCTAAAAAAACAACTTTTATTTGGATCTAGTCCAAAAGAAAGCCATGTTGCTGCTGTTGAAAAGGTATTTTCATTTAATATATTTAGATCTTTAATTTGAGTTAAAGAATGCATATTAGCAATAAAAAGGTAAGACTCTTCATTAGAAGAGTTAGCCATATCTATTGCCGGAATAATTGCTCCAAGTATATTTCCAAGGTGAGGAGTTCCAGTTGATTGAATACCTGTTAATATTTTGGCCATTAGTGAGTTTTACAAAACAAAGATATTTTTTTTTGATCTTGAAACAAAATACCTATTACCTTTGAGTAAGCAATGTCAAAATTTAAAATATGATTAAAAGATTCTTTTTAAAATTTTGGTTAGAATTCTGGTTTTATTTTCTTGCAGGAATTCAAGTAATAATATACTTCCCTTTCTTGGTTTTAATACTTCTTCTTCCCAAGGCTTATTCTAAATTATTTTGGATTGCAAGAAATCTTTGGGCAAGAATAACTTTACATGGAAGTGGTTATTATGTTAAAGTTGAAGACAAGGAGAAATTAAAATCAGACACTAACTGTCTAATAATTGCCAATCACTCAAGCCATATGGATGTTTTCCTTATGCTAATCACTTGCAAGAAGCCTTTTGTATTTGTTGGAAAAAAAGAACTATACAAGCTTCCTTTTTTCGGATACATTTATAAACGAGCTGCAATAATGGTAGACAGGTCAGATTCTAAAAGTAGGTTTGAGGTTTATGGCCAAGCAAACGAGATGTTAAAGGAGGGTTATAATGTTTGTATTTTTCCTGAAACAAATTACTTAGATGATACTATTCTTCTGGCTGACTTTAAAAGAGGAGCATTTAAAATAGCAATTGAAAATAATCTTCCAATAATACCACTTGTGTTTTATGATTTAAAATTAAAACATCCATGGTATCCAAAGTTTGGTTCATTAGGAAAATTGAGAGTTAAAGTTTTAGATAAAATAAGCGTGGAAGGACTCACAGAAAAGGATATACCAGCTCTAACAATGAATGCTTATAATAAAATTAAAAGTGAGCTAGAAAACGACCCAAAAAAAGCTGCAATCATAGCAACTGATAAGTGGAAAAAAATACTTTCATAAGTAAGTTATTTTTTTTGAAGAATTAATCCAATCGACAAAGAGTTTGAATATTTTTTAAAAAAAACAGTATCAATAAAATTAAAAAGGATAGTTAAGGGAATTGTAATAATTTTTAGAAGTTTCCAATCAACAAGCCTTGTTAACCCTAACAACATCAAAGAAAGTCTATGAGATATATAAGACCTTCTTATAACTCTTAAATTGTTTTTGACAGCCTCTTCCTCTATCTGATTAAAAGTAAAACCTCTAATAACATGCCCTCCATCTTCAAAATCACTTAATTTAGGTTCCTTACAAAAAGGAATTTTGTGAAAGAGGTTTGGGGGTGGTAATAAAAATTAATCCATCTCTATTAAGATGATTTGACATGTCTTTTATCAATTTTTTGTAATCAAAAATGTGCTCTATATTTTCAAAGTTTAATATAACATCATACTTAATTTCAGTTTCTAGTTTATCAAGGTCCCTAACATCATGATTAACTAGCTTGATTGAGTCGTCTTTACTTCTTTCCCTAATTTTAGAAAGGTCTTTTTGATCAAAGCTTACACCAGTTACATTATATCCAAATTTTACTGCAAAAAGAGCCCATCCATTTCCACATCCAATATCTAAAAGTTCTTTTCCTTCATTGAGATTAAATTTTGGCAGGTATTTTTTTAACCATTTGTACCTATCATAAACACAATTATCGCCATTAAAAATTACTCCAAAAAAATAGAAAAATATTTTTTTCATCATTTGCGCCTTTTGACCTAATCAGCACTTAGCTGTTCAAGGATCTTTTGTTCTAATTCCTCCATCAATTCAGGGTTGTCTTTTAAAATAGCTTTTACAGAGTCTCTGCCCTGTCCTAGTTTGCTCCCCCCATAGCTGAACCATGACCCGCTTTTTTCAATTATATCATGTTCGACACCAATGTCTATTATTTCACCAATTTTAGAAATACCCTCACCATACATTATATCAAATTCAGTAGTCTTAAATGGTGGCGCTACTTTATTCTTTACAATTTTAACT
>Ga0233444_10006922_pt1 | contig 10006 bp, 14 predicted proteins | sample SI_124_October20_6_FD_182792 | JGI IMG/M metagenome (GOLD analysis project Ga0233444, IMG submission 182792) | Seawater microbial communities from Saanich Inlet, British Columbia, Canada - SI_124_October2016_10_MG | ecosystem: Environmental > Aquatic > Marine > Inlet | place: Canada: British...
GCTCAAATTCATTCCCGGTACATTTGTCGTTGTCGAAATACTGCCACGGGATCGAATGGATAACTGGAAGGCAGAGAGATACCAATCGAGAAGAGACTGATATTCAGACGTGTAAAAGTGTAGATGATAGGCAATGGCGGCCACTGGAAGCGCTTGATCTTCTTGTAGTTCGACGTAAATTTCATCAGGCATTGTGATGTACGCGTTCTTTTGGCCCTCGGCTCCTATAAACTCTCGCCCGACTTCGAAGCCAGCTGACCGCCATTTATCTAAAAAAGTTTCGATATCTCGCACCTTGAATCCTATGTGATCCATGACTGTACTGCGCGATCCTATCGATTGCTCATCGCCAGTTAACAATAGCATCATGTTAGGCAGCTGGATGATCGTGCTTTCGCCTTCGTAGGCTACTACCCCGCCAAAGTGATTTACCCAAAGTGAAGTATGGTATTGCGTGTCCGAAACATTGAGGCGAACGTGCCCGAACGCGAGGCCCTCGCTGTTGTGTTCTGCGAGTTGTCCAAAGGCGTTGCAGCTTAAAAAAATAACAATGAGAAGACAATTTTTTACCATCGGAATGTGCATCCCATTCTTTCCCTACTCTCTAATTTTTTAGCGCTTTCGTGCTTCATTAATGACCACAGAAACGGGGTCATTGCCTACGTTCGTAAGGCGGTATGCTATTTCTCCTCGCTGCCATTCCCAATCTCCAGAACGCCTGAGTTCCTCCGTTATTCCATCCTCACGCTCAATGTGAATAATTCCTGGGGACACCTGAGTAATGAACCCGGAATTTTGATGGCGAATTGTAGGAGTTGATTCTTCGGGTTCTAATTCCAATCTATACGATCGGAACCATTGATCCTCGAGTTGAGGTGGTACATTAAGACCGGTAGGCAGGTCGTCTTGCTGCACGGATCCTAATGAAGAGTTTACCAACGCTAGAATTCTTAGAAGATAGTCGCCTTGGTTTCTTATACTGTGCGTAAACGGTGAAGAAGCATATTCAGTGATAGAACTGACCTCTCCCTTTAATGGACCAGAAGAAGAGCTTAACCTCGTAAGTAAAATCGCTTGATCGTGTATGTGCTCTAATGATTCGTCACCGGGATTTAACTGCACGTCCAAAAGGTAGAGATCTCCCTCATGATAAACAGTTCGGTGTCTGGGCTCGTCTAGAAGATGAACCGTTTCGCTTTCTAAACTCGAAGAATCTTCTGTTTGGCTGCGCCCACAAGAAGAGAGAATTGGCAAGAGGGCAGCGAGAGTAACCAACCAGCGCGCTCTTAGAAATCTGATGTTTGTACCGAGCAAACTACCTCCTTGTCATTGCGACTTCATTTATCTTAAACGCATAGTTACGGTGCATAAGCTCCTCCTATTCAGATCTAGTTAGCATCCGAATAGGAAGTCGCAATTCAAGTCAACGAGGCTCAAATTCTTGACTTTACAAGCTCGACATCGCTGTTTCGCCAGAGCTCATCAAATTGTCGCTTAACAATCGCCGCTTCTTGGGCTCGGCCTTGCGATTCAAGCGATTGATATAAGCCAAATGTCGCCCAGCCGTTACGCTGATTCCACTCTAAATCTTTACGGTAAACCACTTCTGCTTCGTCTGCTCGATCTGCTGCCAACAAGGCCGCACCGAGGTACAGTCGGATTGACTGCGACCAGTCTGGCGGCTCTGTGTAACTGAGATTATCTTGATACTCAACTGCGTGACCATAATGCATGATTGCATTATCAAAATTGCCTTTCGCCTCCTCGATCTCACCGAATAATGCGTGCATTGCAAGACTTAGAACATGGTCTGCCGGAGTTGGACCAACTCCAGATTCATTGACACCATCCGCTGTAATTTGTTCTCGTAAAAGAGCAAGTTCAGCCTCTGCAGGCGCAATATGCCCTTTGGCGGCATGGGCGCTGCCCATTACGTAGGCCCACATGCCCTTTAAGTAGGGCGTATTGGCTAGCTCTTTATTTGTCGCATTATTCGCGTGTATTTCATCCCATCTGCCGAACACTTTATCCGTTATCCAGACATGTGCTGAATTCTTATTGTTGCCGCCCAAAGATCCTATACCTGCCCCCGAATTTTGAATGGCTGCTGCGCTTGCACCCTCATAGTTCCCTTGAAGCATGTTGGCGTAACGAACAAAATCGAGGGCATGAGGTTTGTGGATTTTATGGGAGAGAGGGTAGGTTCCGATCATAGGGAAATTAGTGTCACCCCATATTTCTGCAAACTGGTCATCGACTATTTGAGATCTTTCGTTCGATAAAATCGCTTTTTCATACTCTCCTACACGGAGATAGATATGTCCCGGCATGTGAACCATATGGCCTGAAATGGGCAGAGTCGCTTCAAGCTTCTGTGCCGACGGCATAGCGAGCTCAGGCTGACCAGAACCTTCCATTAAGTGGATATAGAGATGATTAGCGCCGGGGTGATTAGGCTCAATTGCCATAGCAGCCTCTAGCGCAGCTTTGCCTTCCAATGCGCCGGGTTTAGCGGAACCGTCAGATTCCCAGTAATCCCATCGCGTGGTGTTCATATAAGCTTCACCGAAGACTGTCGCAATATCGGCGTCGTTCGGATACTTCTCGTGCAAACTGCGCATCGCAGCTAGAAAAGCAAAGTCTCTTTCCCTGTTATCGGGTATCGCGTCTTTATTGTAGAGCACAAATGTAGCGTTAATTAGATCCTGCTCTAGCTGGCTCCCATTGCTCGCTAGATCAAGCGCCTGACGGATCGCCGCCAAACCTGCTCCTTGCGGATCATCCGGCAAATTTACATACCTACTATTGGGATTAGGGCCTGCGGCGTGTGCTACACCCCAATAAGGCATCGGGTTTGTAGGATCCAGCCGCGAGGCTTCTTGATAAGAGGCGATTGATTCAGGGAAATAGAACCCCCATGCCATTCGCAAGCCTTGATCGAAAAATGTCTGAGCAAGGCCGGAATTCGAGTCTATTGAACGGCTATAAGTTCCTCCACCGGGTACCAGTACGGCAAGGGCATCGTCATCTGACTGCGAAAGTACAGTTGCCGAAGCCCCTAGCAGGGGAAACAGAATTAAATATATAAATGAAGGCAATGCGACTTTCCTATTCATGCTAATTTTCCTTGTTAAAAAATACAATGTCGGCACCTCTTTGTTATATTCGCAGCTTATTCTGGGACGATTGAAGTCGGCACTCACAAGTTTCAATAGCTGGAATCATGAGGTGAGCATAGGGAATTATTTCAAATATTACAACGAGATCGATCATAGATGATTATTAAACTGCCCAGTCATAAAAAAGATCTTTGGGCTCAAATATAAAGTGTGTGGCTCCTTGGAGGCAATGCTTGTGCTCCTCAGTTTTCTAACTTGCCCGATTTATTCCGATAAGCACTGGCGTTGAATAAGTCGAACTGCAGCGACAACCTCACAACCCTAAGGTAGAACTTCATTAATCGGCAGAGCATGACTTCGCTATCACTGTTGTTCTAGTTACCCCTAAGCACTTACAATAGCGATCGAAAGGGCGGACTGCTCATTGAGGACCAGTCGCCAATTAGTAGACCACTACAGGATCGTAAAATATGATTATAGAATACCTTTCATCTCTTTTCGGTTGGTTGATATGGGGCTGGATAGGTTTCATGTGGCTTGCCATGACCATAAGCATGATAGGGTCAGGATTTAAATCAACTGGCGCTACAAGCATGTTTGCACTGTGCGGTATTTTCGGGTTGCTGCTGATCCAAGTTACCGGAGCTGAAGTGCCGTTCCGAACACTCTTCGATTTATAGTGTTCCCAATGGATGAATCCTACTGGCCAGCGCTTGCGTGGATGATCATCTTGTTAGGTGCTAGGGCTTACATCCCCTCCGTCAAAGAGTGGAGTGAAGTGAATCCGGTACTATTTACCGTAGGGCTTTGGATAGGCGGTTCTTCCGCTCTAGCATTAATCTCCTCTCTAGCAAGCTAAGAACTCGGCGGATCAAAAGGCACAAAAAAGCCCACAAACAAGTAGTGGGCTTAGAAGTCTTCTCGGACGTTACGGGAAGTATTTATGGTGGCGGGGGCAGCTCCCGAATTAGACATTTAACTTACTGATTTATATTATTATTAATTACAACTTCTAAATTTATACCGCCAAATATACCGCCATTATTATTAATAAGCACCTCTACAAGATCCCCGTCAGTGATTTAACCTTTCTCGTACTACTGCCGCCGCCCTGTAATAAGGACAAGGCATCGATCGACGCATACCAATATAGTCAGCTGCAATCCGCCACCCGACTCAAGGCTTCATAGACTCCTGTACCCGACACATCAAGGGGGCTTCTTACCACCCCCGGGGGACGTGACATACTCCTTACTATTGTTATAGTTACCCCCAAGACTTGCAAAAGCCACAACTAGAAAGGGCTACCCAATGAAACGGCTTACTCTCCTCGCGCCGTCCTACTGACCATCTCGGCAACTAGCGTTCAAGCGAAGAGTGAATCGCAACAAAGTAACACTATCCGGAGAACGAAAATGAATAGGGAAAAAACTACCTCAGCGGGCCTGCGCCAGCTATTCAGCGCCACTGCCATAACCGCATTGCTTGGCACGGTACTCTCACCTCTGAGTGTCGCGCAAGAGTTCGTATGGGCAGCCGCTTTCCCCGTCGGCAGTACAATTCCTGACATAGGCTCGTTAGACCAGAATGGGTCAAGCCGCAGCTTCGAAAATCTAAAGGGAGAGAAGGGCTTAGTTTTCTTATTGAGCCGCTCGTTTAGTTGGTGACCCTACTGTAAAGCTCAGCTCGTGCAGCTGACAGACTACAGTGAACAACTAGAAACACTCGGCTTGGGCGTCGCGACACTCACCTACGATGAGGTTGCCCTGCTAAAAACCGTCGAGGAAGACCAAGGCATCGGCTTTCCCCTATTGCACGACGAGGCTGTACGCGTTGTCGACGCCTTCGGGATTAGAAATCTCGATTACGAACCCGGACACCGCGCCTACGGTATCCCTTACCCGGGAATACTCGTGATCGATTCGGAGGGCGTTATTCGCGCGAAGTTCGCCGAAGAAGACTATCGCGATAGGCCCGCGTTTGACGCAGTAATTGAGGCGGCGCAGGCGCTTTAGGACGAGCTGAAAGAAGTAACCAAGCTGCACACCGGCGCAAATTTTCCTGCCGATACACCTACCTTCCTAAAATGCCCAAAACACGAAGGCCGGCATGATCAAGGTGGCGGAGGGGGGGGGCTGACGCCCAAGCTATAGTTGCCGCTCAGACTTGCTAGAGCTAAATTTTAAAGGAGAAGAAGAATGAAAAGACTACTACTCATTGCGCTGATCTTCACTGCGCCGGCATTTGCTCAAGAAGAAGTTGAGAAAGAAGAGCGGCAGGTAGAAATCCGGATGGAGTCTCTTGGTGGTGGAGTTGAGGTTGCTGCCGGTGGATCGGCAAATGAAATGATTGCGGCTTTTCCTGACAAGTCTATTTGGTCTGTAAGTCGCGGCGGTAACACTAGCAGAGAAAGTTTATACACCTACTGTTGGGTTGATGAAGACAATGAGCCGCATTGCAAGGAAGTAAAGTCGGAGTAAGCCAACCGCTCAAACTTGCTTGAGCTGAAATTGAAATGATTACATTAGTATGTAGAATAAGAATTCGATGAAGTTTAAGCTGACATCTAGCAATTAATAATCGCGGAAGGAATTAAATCATGAGCGAATTTTATACCGATTCTCAAAAAAAACTTCAAACCGAATTTGATACTACAGACCTCGCCGACAGAATCAAAGATGCGACGGTAACCGAAGAATTATCTGAACTGCAGGAAGCATTCATTAATTCAAGAAATATGTTTTACTTATCAACTGTCGATGAATTGGGGTATCCATCCTGCTCTTATAAAGGAGGAAGCATTGGTTTTGTAAGGGCTATTGATTCGAAAACAATTGTTTTCCCAAGCTATGATGGTAACGGTATGTACATGTCTACTGGAAACATTCAAGCGATGTCAAAGATCGGTTTACTATTTATAGATTTCCAGACGCCTCAAAGGCTTCGCGTTAGAGGAGAAGCCAAATGCATTAAAGATGGTACAATCTTAGATAGTTACCCCGGAGCAGATTTAGTCGTGGAGCTGACAATAAGTAACGTATGGGTAAATTGTCCGCGTTATATTCACCAAATGGATTTAGGTAATGAGTCACCTTACACGCCAGCACAAGATGGAAAGTTTCCACTGGCTTTATGGAAACGAGTTGATCTTGTCCAGGACGTAATTACTGACAAGGACAGAGCAGAAGCAGAAGCATTGGGAATCATTACAATTGATGAATACGAAGCCAATGTTGCCGCTGGCACGCTCCTGTGATTAGATTTTCTAGAATTATAGCTACATAGGAAAAGAAGAATGAAAAATTTAGTAATAGTTTCGTTTCCCGCAAAAGTAGAAACGCTTGATCAGCTAAAAGAATTATTAGAAGCAGCCTTACCTGACACAAGGAGCTTTGACGGCTGCATTAGCGTAAGAACATTCATCGAGGAATCGTCAAATACTATACATCTCATAGAGGATTGGGAAACGCTAGAGCATCAAGCAAATTATCTTTCATGGAGAATAGAAACAGGCCTTTTAGACTTATTAGAACCCTTGTTGCTAGGTGGCGCATCTAGTTTGAAGGCTACGATTTGTGGTCCAGAGCTTACGGACATTTAATCAACCACCCAAATACAATTAGGCAGTGGCAATTCTGCCGATATATATCGAAGTATGAGGGCTATAAGATAAGGACATACTGTTAAGAGCCGGTAGATATTAAGCCGTAGAACCGTCAAAAACTCCCGCTTGTAACCGGTTACCCGTTACGCATAAACAAAAGCCCGCAGAGGCGTGATTACCACTGCAGGCTTCGGTTATTGACACCTAGGTGGCGTAGTTATTACCGCCTATAACGCTACTTCGGAACTCCAAGAATGCCACTCAGTGCAGGCTGATGAGCCGTAGGCTTGAGTTGCTCAGGAATAGCGTCTAGGAGGCCACGTAAGGCGCTGTGTGGCCTTTGCTCGGGTTCTTTGATTAATTCTCTTAATGCAGACCGAGGACGCTCAGATGACTCATAAGACACTAAACTGCCCCCGCATCGCTGCATCAAGTAGCACGCCTCTGAGATGAGTGGCACGTCCGACATCCTCTTGCTTGCTAGCTCTGACTATCTGTATGCTCCTGCTAACGACTAAATCATTAGTTAAAGAGAGTTCACAGGATGTTTCTTTACATAACCCTTTTTTCGGCGGTTGGGTTTGAGGTTGCAGGTACGATGCTTCTTCCACTAACTCATAATTTCTCAAAACCCTTTCCAAGCGCATTATTGCTACTTGCTTATGGATTATCTTTCTATCTGCTCTCACTAGTGACCGAGAAATTACCGCTTTCTGCAATATATGCTACATGGGCCGGCCTTGGCGTGTTTTCAGTAGCGATATTAAGCAGCATATTTTATAAGCAAGCCCTAAACTGGCAATCGGTAGCGGGGTTGTTCCTGATTGTTGTGGGAGTGACTATTGTTAACATCTATAAAACATAAGCGACAACTCTCCTAGTGCAGAGAGGACGCACAGACAGCTCGTTAGGCGCTAAACTGACCTCGCATAGCCGCTATTCCTGCCTGTAACCGGTTACCCGTTGCTCACAAACAAAAGACCGCAGAGGCGTGATTACCACTGCAGGCTTAGGTTATTGACACCTAGGCGGCGTAGTTATTACCGCCTAGAAGGCCTGTCAAAGGAGATGCTTAAATGTATCAGGCGCGGCATAGCTCGTGGCTCGATACTCTGCCGTTTCTTGGCAACTTATCTATATTTAATTCACCAAAGTGCGTGACAAACTATAGCGTATAGCCCACCGTACGAACCTTTGAGGGGTACTTATGAAGATCGAGAAGCTAAATCATTGGGTTTCAATCTTCACCAACACTGCTGTATTGATGGGTGTTATCGCTTTGGCTTACGAGTTGAAGCAGAATACCCTATCGTTACAAGACGAAACTGATGTGGCGATCTACAGTACTGCGACTAACATTTCCTTGCTCATAGCAAATTCTCAAGATCTAAGCGAGTTGTTGGTCCGAGCGGAAAATACAAAATGGGATGAGTTTTCTCGAATCGATCAAAACCGTTTGGGAAGTCTTTGGGGGGCATGGTTAGACAACGCCGAGCTGCAGTTTCGACTATATTCGCGTAAAGACGACACCGTGAGTAATATCCTCTTTCCGGAACATTATGCTTCTTGGGAATCTTTCCGCTCTAATTGGGCAAGCGTTAAGGCTTTGTATGAATCGAGCTTTGTAGAGTACTTCGATCTAATCATTGCAGAAAATATGTCGATTTAACCACATGCCGTTTCAAACCAAAGAAAATTAGGCGACGTGTTTTTATTACTTGCTCTCATGCTATTTGCATAGCTACCGCTGACGCTTGTTAAAGCTGTATTAAAAAAGGAATGCTTCATGGAAATGTCTAATGCTGCCCACCTGTCCATTACACCGTTTTATATAGCCCTCTTAGGAATTCTCTTTCTTCCCTTCACCTTGCGCGTAGGGTTATATCGGGTAAAAAACAAAATTAGTATTGGCGACGGCCAAGACGAAGAGCTGATTAAGCGTAATCGTGGGCAGGGTAACTTCATTGAAACTGTGCCAATCGCAGTAATATTAATTCTATTAATGGAACTTCTCGGCGCGAGCGGCATTTGGCTGCATGCTCTAGGGGTATTGTTGGTAGGTGGCCGCCTACTGCATTACCTAGGAATTACAGGCTTAGGCCCGTTCCTTTGTCGCCCTATTGGCATGTTCGCGACGCTTTCTATTTACTTGGTCGCTCCTGCATGGATCTTAGTTAACTCCATTGTGTAGGGAAGGAAAACAAAAGCCCGCAGTTCTGTACTTATAACTGCAGGCTTCAGTTTTTGAGGCTTTTAGCGGCTAGTTTTTACTAATCCGTAAAGCTGTTATCAGCTATTTAGAGGATGCTGTAACGTAAGTCGCAAAAGAGTTACTGCATGAATACACAGAATTATACAACTCACCAAAAGCTGCGCCTTCAGCTGTCCCTGTAAACCAAGAAATGGCTTTGCCAAAATCTTCCCCAGATGGCGCGATACCGATCCAATTTATAGAATTTGTCTTAATCGGTAACTGCTGAAAGCCGAGATGGGCCGTATAGCTATCTGATAGGCCCGCTTCGTCCAGGTATTCGGCAAATACGGCCATCATGTTATTCGCATCATTCACCGTCTTGCCTTCATTAAGGGTGCATTCAAAAACCTCTACAACAGGACCTGCAAGGAGTGTATGCGAGAATAGTGACATCAAGAGTATTGAAAGAATTTTTTTCATTTAGATTTTTCCTTTTAGCAGAATTGATAACTAAGAGACAGCGCTGCCTAAAATCCTAGTCAACTCGAGTCAGAACAGTTCTATTACTTTGAGTAGCCCCTTCTACACTTGCTTGAGAAGCAACAATATACTCACTTGTAGAAATTTTTTCATACGAAATAGAATTTACAAAATCTGCTTCACCAGAAACATAGCCTGACATTGGGGATAGCGCCAACGACATTTTTGAATCACCCATTAAAGCAGCCTCGAATTCAGGCTCAGTCCCTAGCGAACAATAATGCTTTACTACTAATACCCCCTCTTCTTCTGAGTAGGTTGTCATCATGGGCATCCCATCTTCAACAAGACGCTCAAGAACTGTATTCCCATCCGAAAGTATAATAAATTCGGATTGAGTCTTCACTACTTCTCCAGTATCACGTGTTTGTACACCTTCCCATTTTCCTTCCATTGATTTGAAGAAACCAAATTCTTTAGAATCTTGTGCAAAGACGCCTGTTGAAAATGCTCCCAAACTAATCGCCAAGACTAATTTTGATATACCTTTCATATTATTACCTTTCCAATAAATTATAATTTTATTCACTAAGAATATTTTTTATCTAA
>Ga0233444_10006923_pt1 | contig 10005 bp, 7 predicted proteins | sample SI_124_October20_6_FD_182792 | JGI IMG/M metagenome (GOLD analysis project Ga0233444, IMG submission 182792) | Seawater microbial communities from Saanich Inlet, British Columbia, Canada - SI_124_October2016_10_MG | ecosystem: Environmental > Aquatic > Marine > Inlet | place: Canada: British...
CGCAAGTCTTTCTGATAAAAGGTTATACAATCGAAGAGTAACATCTGCGTCTTCAGCAGCATACTCTGTTGCAGATTTTAAATCGATATCAGAGAAATTTAATTGTTTTTTTCCTGTACCGACTAAATCTTTATAAGAAATTGTTTTATGTCCTAGATGTATTTCAGATAATGTATCCATGTTATGTCGATTATTTCCCGCGTCTAAAGTGTATGATAATAACATTGTATCCTCTATGGGATTCAATTCAACGCCATGGTTTTTAAAAATAATGAAATCATATTTTGTATTTTGGCAAACTTTTTTGATGCTAGGATCCTCAAGTATTTTCTTAAGTTTAGATAAAACTAAATTTTTTTTTAAACATTTAGTATTTTTATGTCCTAGCGGTATATAAAAAGAATCATTCTCAGCATAACTTATAGAGATGCCTATTAATTCAGCTTCTTGAGGATTTAACGATGAAGTCTCTGTATCTACTGCTATAACTGATTTTTCATTTAGACTCTTGATAAGTTTATCTAATTCTTTTTCATTAAGAATACTCTTATAAGATTTTTTATTTATTTTAGAGACATTTTTTGATTTAATTTTTATATTAATGTCTTTTTCGTCTGGGTCGCCATAAAAACTAATTGCCTGACTTAACAACCTATTAAATTCCATTTCCCTTAAAAACTCATATAGCTTGTCTTTATCAATATCTTTAATTAAAAACTCACCTGGATCATTTTTAACAGGCACATCATTTTTTAAAGTAACAAGTTGCTTACTTAATAAAGCTTTTTCTTTATTAGCTAATAATGTTTCCCTTCTTTTATTTTGAGGAATTTCAGATGCCTTGCTAAGTAATTTTTCTAAATTTTTGTACTTATTAATTAATTCTGCAGCAGTTTTAATTCCAATTCCTGGAACACCTGGAACGTTATCTGAAGAGTCGCCAGCCAATGATTGTACATCAATTACTTGGTCGGGTTTTACCCCAAATTTTTCTACAACTTCTTTTTCCCCTATGACTCTACTCTTCATCGGGTCAAATAATCTAACTTTATTAGAGACTAATTGCATTAAATCTTTATCTGAAGAAATCACAGTTACTTTCGCACCAGCTTCTGTAATTTGTTTAGCATACGTAGCTATTAGGTCATCAGCTTCATAATTGATAAGTTCAATTGAAGGTAGATTGAATGCTTTGACTGATTTTCTTATGTATTCAAATTGAGGGGCTAAATCATCTGGAGCTTCAGCTCTATTAGCTTTGTACTCGCTATAAATTTCATTTCTAAAATTTTTTCTAGCTGAGTCAAAGATTACAGCAAAGTGCGTAGGTTTATGTTTTGAGTCATCTGATCTTACATCCTCTAAAAGTTTAAACAGCATTGAGCAAAAACCACTGACTGCTCCTGTTGGTAAGCCATCGCTTTTTCTAGATAAAGGCGGTAAAGCATAATAGGCTCTAAAAATATAGCCTGAACCATCTATTAGATAAAAATGATCTGTTTTTTTTAATGAACTCATATATATATATTACATTGATTTCTTACCCATAATTAAAAAAACTATGACCAAAAATGCTTTAACTGTTGAAAATCTTACAAAAGTTTATTTAGATTCTAAAACAAAAAAAGAGAATAAAGCACTTTTAAATTTGAGTTTTGATGTTAAGCAAGGAGAGGTATTTGGATTACTGGGTCCTAATGGCGCCGGCAAAACAACTTTTCTAAGTATATTGGGTGGAACAGTTACCAAAACGAGCGGAAGCGTAAATGTGTGGGGATTTAATCTAGATCAAAACCCTCGTCAAGTTAAAGCGTCAATAGGAATTGTTCCCCAGGAAGTAAATTTGGATGCATTTTTTAGTCCATATAAATTACTTGAATTACAAGCAGGTTTGTACGGGATAACAAAAAAAGACAGAATAACAGATTTAATTCTTAAAATGGTAGCACTAGAAGATAAAGCTAATGCTTACTCTAGAAGTCTTTCTGGAGGTATGAAAAGAAGACTTCTAATAGCTAAAGCAATGGTTCATCAACCTCCAATTTTGATACTAGACGAACCAACAGCAGGTGTAGATGTTGAGTTAAGAAATAACCTTTGGGATAATGTTAAAGAACTTAATAAAGAAGGTGTTACAATTATTTTAACCACACATTATCTTTTAGAAGCACAAGAAATGTGTGATCGTATAGCCATTATTGACAAAGGAAACTTAGTGGCTTTAGATACTACGCGTAAACTACTTGAGAGGATTCAAACAAAGAAAATAAATTTTATAGTTAAAGACATAGATTTAAATAAATTATTATCACTGAAAGGTATTCAATTTAAAATCAATTCAAAAAATCTTATTTCAGCTACTTATGAAAAAGGATCTTTAGATTTTGGAGAGATAATTAATTATTTAAACCAAAATGGGATTAAAATAGAGGATATATCTACAGAAGACGGTGATTTAGAAGATGTTTTTGTTCAATTAACAAAACACTAGATTTTTTTAAAAAAAAAGTTAAATTGTAATTATGGAATTCGTTAAAAATTTTAGATATGTAAATATAATTAAATTTTTATTCATTGCTTTGATGGGTAGTGTAATTTTAGCTATCTCATCTAAAATAAAAATTCCTTTCTACCCTGTGCCAATGACAATGCAAACATTAGTAGTTTTAATGATAGGTGTAGGCTTCGGTTGGAAACTTGGTGTTACAACAGTTGCTTTATATTTATTTGAAGGGATGATTGGGTTGCCTGTATTTTCTGGATCACCTGAAAAAGGAATAGGATTAGTTTATTTTACAGGTCCTACTATGGGATATTTATTAGGATTTCTAGTCGCTACATATTTATCAGGAAAATTTATTTATGATAACAATATAGTAAAAACTTTTCTTAAATTATTTTTTGCTACAAGCTTCATTTATATTTCGGGGATGGCTTGGCTTGGAAGTTTAATTGGTTGGGACAAACCAATTTTCTTGTTGGGGGCTCAACCTTTTTTATTAGCCGAGTTATTTAAAATTCTAATAGCTACACTAGCTATCAATCAAATAAAAAAAATACGAAAATTAATTTAAATTACCTAGGAGATCTTTTAGAAAGAATTCTTTGTAAGGTTCTTCTGTGCATTTTAAGTCTTCTTGCAGTCTCAGAAACATTTCTGTTACAAAGCTCAAATACACGGTGAATATGTTCCCACTTCACTCTATCGGCCGACATAGGATTTTCTGGTGGTTTAGCTTTTGACTCAGGGGAAGCTAATAAAGCCGACTCTACATCATCTGCATCAACAGGTTTTGCTATGTAATCTATAGCGCCTGCTTTTACAGCTGCAACAGCTGTAGGCAGATTCCCATATCCTGTTAACATCACTATTCTGCTATCTTTTTTACTTTTAGTTAATTCTTTAATTACATCTAGACCATTTCCATCCTCAAGCCTAAGATCAACACAAGCAAAGCCTGGGGGGTCGCTTTTAACGATATTTAGCCCTTCGGCCACTGTTTTTGCCTCTTTTACTTGAAAACCCTTCTTTTCCATGGCTCTAGCAAGCCTGCCTCTCAATGGATCGTCATCATCTAGAATAAGTAGCGATTTATCTTCAAAGTCAGATAATTTTAATTGTTCAGGGATATTTTTTTGAACTCTCATATGATTAACATATATGTATTGTGGATACAATTACAACAGTTCAATATGTTTTTTTTTCTTTACATAAAGTGAAAAAAACCTTAAACGCAAATTATATAAGATTTTTTTTATTAAATTTTTTAAAAAATCTTTGTGTAATCAAACGGGGGACACATGAAATGCGAAAATTTAAATCGGTTAACGAATTAGTTAACACATTAAAACCAGATTATCCCGTATATTGTATACGGCCTGAAGAGATTAAAAAATCAGTCACTTTTTTTAAAGAAAATTTTTCAGGTAAAATTTTGTACGCGGTCAAAACTAATCCTCATGAAAAAGTAATAAAACAAATTATATCGAGTAATATTACTGATTTTGATGTAGCCTCTTTAGCTGAAATAAAACTACTTAAGAAAATTAACTCAGAGGTTAATTTGCATTTTATGCACACTATTAAAAGTAAAGAAAGTATCTCGTCAGCTTACTTTGATTATGGTGTAAAAAGCTTTTCTCTTGACAATAAAGATGAGCTAAGAAAAATTCTTGAAGCCACTAAACAAGCAAAAGACTTAAAATTATTTGTAAGGATAGCAATTTCAAACGAGCATGCTGAAATAGATTTGTCTAGAAAATTTGGTGCTTTACCCTCAGAGGCCTTAGGGCTTGTAAGATTATGTAAAGAGCATTCAAAAAAACTAGGAATTAGTTTTCATGTTGGTTCACAATGTATGGAAAAAATTTCCTACTCTAAAGGTCTAAGAGAAATAGGAAATATAATAAAAAAAACAAAAATTATTCCAGATATAATTAATGTTGGTGGAGGCTTTCCTTCAATATATCCTGATTTAAAACCTGAACCGCTTATTAAATACATGGAGGAAATTAAAAAAGGAATTAAAAATTTAAAATTAAATAAGCTGCCAGAAATTATGTGTGAACCTGGAAGAGCTATTGTTGCTGAAAGCGGATCGTCTATTGTAAAAGTAATTTTAAGAAAGAAACAAAACTTGTATATAAATGATGGTACTTATGGTTCTTTATTTGATGCGGGTATACCTAATTTTATATTTCCTTCGAAAATGATTACGAACGGTAGAATACAATCTAAAAAATTAACTTCATTTAGTTTCTTTGGCCCTACATGTGATAGTTTAGATTATATGAGGGGCCCGTTCTTGTTGCCAAATAACATTAAAGAAGGTGATTACATAGAGTTAGGTCAACTTGGTGCTTATGGTTTAACTTTCAGAACAAATTTTAATGGCTTCTATTCAAATGAAACCTTTGAAGTGAATGATAAACCAATTATGTCTTTATACGACAAGTCAAATGAAAAAATTAATTCTTTAGTTGCTTAATGGACAAAAAAAATAATCCTAGTATAGGGCATAATAAAAAAAAACTTCTTAATAGTCCTGTTGAACATATTGATATCAAATCGTTTGATGCTAGAAAAATTATTGAAGGTATGAGTAAAATGTCATTCACATCTAGAGATACGGCTAGAGCAGCTGATATTTATAATGAAATGCTTGCTGATAAAGATTGCTCAATTTTTTTAACACTGGCGGGATCAACATCTGCTGGTGGATGTATGGATTTGTATACTGATCTCGTAGAAAATAATATGATTGATGTTATAGTAGCTACTGGTGCTTCTATCATTGACATGGATTTTTTTGAAGCCTTAGGCTTCAAACACTATCAAGGATCTCAATTTCAAGATGATACTGAGTTAAGAAACAACTATATTGATAGAATTTACGATACTTATATTGATGAGGAAGAGCTTCAGGCATGTGATAAAGCCATTTGTGATATAGCTAATACCTTAAAACCAAGATCATACACTTCTAGGGAGTTTATCAAAGAACTTGGCAAATATTTAAAGACTAACAGTAAGAAAAAAGGCTCACTCATTGAGACTGCTTATGACAAAAATGTACCAATTTTTTGTCCAGCTTTTACTGATAGTTCAGCAGGCTTTGGCCTAGTTATGCATCAAGAACAAAATCCAGATAATCACATAACTATAGACACTATTCGTGAATTTAGAGAACTAACTGAAATTAAACTTCAATCTAAACAATCTGGTTTGTTAATGGTTGGTGGAGGTGTACCTAAGAATTTTGTTCAAGACACCGTTGTTTGTGCAGAATTGTTGGGTAAAAAAGTAGATATGCATAAATATGCTATTCAAATTACCGTTGCCGATACTCGAGATGGAGCTTGTAGCAGTTCCACTTTAAAAGAAGCAAGTTCATGGGGTAAAGTTGACATAACAAAAGAACAAATGGTATTTGCTGAAGCAACAAGTGTTTTACCTTTAATTGCCAGCGATGCTTATCACCGAGCAAATTGGAAAAGGAGAGGTAGAAAAAACTTCTCAAAAATATTTAAATAAGTGAAATATCTTCCAAATAAAAATGGGTTTTTAGGAATTGATAATAAAGTTAATTTTAAAGAAAAAGTTGTAGTTGTTCCTTTTGGTTTAGAGAAGACTGTTAGTTATGGTAGTGGAACTAAAAATGGACCTAAGGAGATCATTAAAGCGTCGCACCAGGTAGAGTTATATGATGAAGAATTAGGCTGTGAACCTTATAAACAAATTGGTATTAAAACTTTAAAGCCATTTAAAATTAACAAAAATATTAAAAAAGCACTAAATGACATGTCTAAAATTAATCAAGAAATTTTGGAAAAAAAACTTTTTCCTATGACTTTTGGTGGAGAGCATTCAATTACTCCTGGTTGTATTGATCCATTTGTAAAAAGGCACAAAAAAATCTGTTTACTACACTTTGATGCGCATGCAGATTTAAGAGAAAGTTATAACGGTGAAAAGTTTTCACATGCTTCAGCAATAAAAAGATGTTTAGATCACAAAAATGTGTCTGTTATTTCTTTTGGTATAAGAAATATTTCTAAAAGTGAATTACCTTTTTTAAAAAAAAATAAAGCAAGAATTAATATTTTTTGGGCCAAGGATAAATCAAGTTGGGACTTAAAGAAATTTAAAAAAATGATTAAAAATAAAACTGTATACCTAACATTTGATGTTGATGGGCTAGACTCAAGTATAATGCCTGCAACAGGAACTCCAGAACCAGGTGGATTATTATGGGATGAAACTTTAAATATTATAAAAATTGCTGCAAAAAATTCACAGATAGTCGGCGCTGATATAAATGAATTATCACCGATTAAAGGTTTTAACTCCTATAATTTCTTGGTTGCAAAGTTAGCCTATAAAATTCTTTCTTATACGTTTAAATTTAAACATTAATAAAAGTATTAGGATTCCAGCTTAATATAACTAATGCGCCACCCAATTTGCTGTTTCTTTTAAATTTCAAATTTGCACCCTGCCTTTCTAATAACGTTTTTCCTAAAAATGTACCTAATCCCAATCCCGAATTAGAACTTAACTCTTTTGATTTTGATTTGATATATGGTTCTCCAATTTTATCTATTATATCTTCTGGAATGCCGGGTCCATCATCATTTATTTCAATTTCTATTATTTTTTTGTTACTTTTCAAATTTATTTGGACTTTACTCTTGGAAAATTTTACAGCATTACCGATAAAATTTCTTAAACCATAAATTATTTCTGGCGTTCTTTGAATGTTAATTTTGTTTTGATCCTCTAAAACAAAAAGATCTATTTGTTTTGATGATGTTTCTGTAAATGAATTAGTTATTTCCTCTAATAAATCTTCTAATTTTATAGAACTTAAAAATCTATCTTCTTCTATTTGTTTTTTTGAAATCTTTTTTAAAATTTCACTACATCTTTTAGTTTGACTAATAAGTAAATCAATGTCTTTTGATATCTCTTTATTGTTTCCAATTTCTTTTTTTAGTTCTTTTGCAACAACACTTATTGTAGCCAAAGGTGTACCTAGTGAGTGAGCAGCGGCAGCAGCTTGACCTCCGAGCGACTCTAATTCATATTCTTTAGCTATAACCTCTTGCAACTTATTTAGTGCTTCAGATCTTTTTTTTGTCTCTCCAGAAAATCTAATTCCAAAATAACTTAAAAATATTAAACCAATTAAAACTGATATTAAGATACCGAATTTATAAAATTTTGGAACATAAAATATACTTATATCCATTCCTGGAAGTGGCAAATAAGTATTAGTAATAAAGAACAACATAAACGAAGTTATTACACTTAGTATTATAGTTGTGCCCATGCTAAGAAATGTTGAGGAAACTATAGCTGGTATTATTAATAAAAATGAAAATGGATTAAGAATTCCACCTGTTAAATACAAAAGAATACTCAATTGTATCAAATCGTATAAGAAAAAAAATGAAGCATATGTATCTTTCAGTTGATTTACTCTTACTCTAAACTGAAGGAATAAGTTTGTAAGCAATCCTATAAAAATTACTAGATAGCTTTCATTGATTGGAAAGTCTAATTTTAGATAGTGATAGACAATATTTACAGCAATAAATTGTCCAATAATAGCAATATATCTTAGAATTGTGAGAGTATTTTTGTCTAGATTTAAATTCTCTTTTGTCCGAAAGAGAGTAGAAAAGTCCATTTGAATTTAAATGTCTAAATTTGCAACATCCAGAGCGTTATTTGTTATAAAGTCTTTTCTTGGGGCAACTTCATCTCCCATTAAAACTTTTATCAATTTTTGATCTTCTTTTGATTTTTCTTTCGTTCCCTTTGAGTATTGAACTCTTAGCATTGTTCTATTATCAGGATTTAAGGTAGTTTCCCAAAGTTCTTCGGGGTTCATTTCTCCTAATCCCTTGAAACGTTGTATCGATAATTTTTCTCTTTGTTCTTGCATAAATTTCTTATATTCAGCAGTATTTTTTTTAATTTTATTATCAATTTTTCCTGATTTAAGAATATAGTCCTCTAGTGCTTTTTCATCTTTTATATAAACACTTTTATTGGCTTTAGTAACTTTGAACAAAGGTGGTTGAGCTAAATAAATGTGACCATTTTCAATTAATTGATTGAAGGGATTATTATTAAAAAAAGTAAGTAACAATGTTCTTATATGTGATCCATCGACATCGGCATCAGTCATGATAACTATTTTGTCATATCTTAAATTTTCGATATTAAAATCTTTTGATCCTGTACCTAGGGCATTAATTAATGTAACAATTTCATTTGATGACATCATTTTGGACAAAGCCTTTGTAGATTGATCTTCACCATTAGCTTTACCATTTACAAAAGTATTTAATATTTTACCTCTTAAAGGTAACACCGCTTGATATTCTCTCACTCGACCTTGTTTTGCAGAACCGCCAGCTGAGTCCCCCTCAACAATATATAATTCTGTGCCTTCTCTTTTTTGTATTTGACAGTCAGCTAACTTTCCAGGAAGTCCTGATAATTCAAAAGTTCCTTTACGTCTCACGTTATCTCTAGCTTTTCTAGCTACATCTCTAGCCATAGCCGCTTGAGTAATTTTTTCTAATACAGTTTTTGCCACTGAAGGATTTTGATCAAACCAAGTGGAAACTTTTTCACTTATAATATGTTCAACAATATTTCGTATTTCTGAAGAAACAAGCTTATCTTTAGTTTGTGATGAGAATTTTGGATCTGGCATTTTTACTGATAACACAGCTGTGAGACCTTCTTTTATATCTTCTCCGGATAAAGTAATTTTATTTTTCTTGTTATTTCGATCAACAATATACTTATTAATTACTCTTGTTAATGCACTTCTAAACCCTAACAAATGTGTTCCTCCATCTTTTTGAGGAATATTATTTGTGAACGGTAAAACCTCTTCTGAATAACCGGCATTCCATTCAAATGAACACTCAACTGTAACATTGTTTTTAGCAGAAGTTACGTAAATAGGTTTTTTAAAAACCTCTTTTTCATTCTTGTTTACCAAAATTGGTTTTTTAGTATTTATGTGTTTTACAAACTCTATAATTCCACCATCATATTTATGTATAAATTCTTTTGGTTTTTTTGAAGTATTGTCAATTAATTTAATTGAAATTCCTTTATTTAAAAATGCCAATTCTCTTATTCTCTTTTCTATAATCGAAGTGCTAAATTTTATTGAAGAAAAAATCTCTTTTGACGGTAAAAAATTAATCTTGGTACCCTTTTTTTTTGTTTTTCCTATTTTTTTTAAAGGTTTTATTGAGTTTCCATCTGAAAATTTAATTTCATATTCATTACCATCTCTATAAATGTTCAAATCAAGTTTTTCAGATAAAGCATTGACAACTGAAACACCTACTCCATGTAATCCTCCTGAAACTTTATATGAATCATGATCAAATTTACCCCCTGCATGTAATTGAGTCATAATAACCTCTGCAGCAGACATTTTTTCACCTTTATGCATATCTACAGGAATACCT
>Ga0233444_10006925_pt1 | contig 9997 bp, 11 predicted proteins | sample SI_124_October20_6_FD_182792 | JGI IMG/M metagenome (GOLD analysis project Ga0233444, IMG submission 182792) | Seawater microbial communities from Saanich Inlet, British Columbia, Canada - SI_124_October2016_10_MG | ecosystem: Environmental > Aquatic > Marine > Inlet | place: Canada: British...
ATTCCCATGCATAAATATAATTTCTTGGCTGATCTAGAAAAAAGATAAACTATATAGTACCCCTCTGTAGCACTCTCCGTTATAGTTTTATCCATGACAGCTAACCACGGTGCAGCTGACAATAAACCATCACCTAATTTTGACTCGGCTTTATATTTTTTTAAATCAACATGTTTAGAAACCCCGTTAGTCCATTCGTCTCTAATAAGACTATACATTGGGTGTTTTTTTGAAACTTTTTTTATTTTATGACCTTTAGTATTAACGTCTTCACATTCTTTTCTATAATCAATCCAGCCTTCAGAAATGCTCTTTATAGTTTTAGAAATCATAATAAATCATACAATATTCTCGGTCCAATTTGGACTCACTCAGAAGCAAAATATGGTTTCAGGTTGCAAAAAAAGTATTGTATAACGTTAAGAAGTGAAGGGCAGTGTTCATCGCACAGGACTCATAAGCCTGGGTTCGATGTGTTAAATTAAACCTATCAGTAGACAATTTCAACTACTCCAAATCATTGACACACATAGGTCACAGTGAGAAGGTGTTAGTTATGAGGGTATTTCTAACAGTTCTAGTTTTAATTTTTAGTCTTCAATCCTGGACCAAGGCTGATGATATAAGTGACTTTGAAATAGAAGGGATCAGTATTGGGGATAGTGTTTTAGACTTTTTCAGTAAAGAAGAAATTAAAAAATCATACAAGACTTCTTATCCTAAAAGCGACGATTATGTAGGTTATGAAATCCCAAAAAATTTAAGTAAAATGAAATTTTCTATATATGATAGTATTACTGTTACCTGGAAAAAAATTGATAAAGAAAAGAAAATTGTCGCGATTGCTGGAATTAAATTGTATCCAAATAAACTTAAACAATGTTTAAAAAAAAGAGACAAAACTGTTGAAGAAATTAAAGAAGTTGTGAATTATACAAATGAAGATCAGTATGAAACACATTATGGAGAGGGTAATGACAACAAAGGTTACGTTGTAGAGTTACAAATTCAAGATGGATCTATAAGAATTTGGTGTACCGATTGGGATAGCAAAACAGAAAAAGAAAATAATTGGGAAGATGACTTGAACGTTTCAATAGAAAGAAAAGAATTTCTATATTGGTTAAATAATATAGCTTACTAACAAACACGAATGAAAAATATATCAATATTTTGCTTAACGCTAAATCCGGAGCACGAAAAAATTATAGAAAAATTATCCTACATACCAGTTGGACTAGGAGATAAAATCTTCTCCGATGAATGCTTAACAGATAAAAATGGTGATAACATATCTAACAAAAACCCATTTTATGGTGAATATACTTTTCATTATTGGATCTGGAAAAATTATTTAAATCAGATCAAAACAGAATGGGTTGGATTTTGTCAATATAGAAAATTTTTTGCACAAAAAAAAATAATAGAAAATAATATAAATTTTGAAGATTTGAATAAATTATTAATTCATGAAATTAATAAAAAGGATGAAATATTTGACTGTTTTTTGGGAAATAAATTTTCTGTAAAAAATTATAAAATATCAAAAATAATTAAAAATCATTTTTTTGATTTTTTACTAAATCCTAAATTAATTTTTAACAGAAATAAAAGAAATCTTAAGTTTCATTTTGATCTATTTCATGGGAAAGGAAATTTAGACATGGCTATCTCACTGCTTGATAAGAATTATCAAAAAGATTTTAAATATTACATGGAAAATAATACAGAGTTTTATCCACATAATATGTTTATTTGTAAAACAGAAAAAATTAAGAATTATTATGAGATTATATTTCCCTGGTTAAAAAAATGTGAAAAAATATTTGGATTCGATAACTTGGATAGCTATGGAACAAAAAGAATTTATGGTTTTTTAGCTGAGAGATTCTTATCATTCTGGTTTTCAAAAAGTTTTACAATAAAGGAATTGCCAATTATTGGAAAAGATTTGACTGATTATAGAAATTTATAGATTTTTAAAAACTCTTTAAAGCTTGGTAATTTACTATCTTTTTTAGAGATGCTAAATTTTTTCCTTGGCCATTTAATATTTAGTGATTTATCCATTAAATTGACTCCATTTTCATACTCTGGTTTGTAAAAATTTGTAAGTTTATAGTAAATTATATTATAATTATCATAGCTATAATATGCATGAGCAAACCCCTCGGGAATATAAAGACTTAAGCAATTTTTCTCTGATAATATTATTTTATATGTTTTTCCAAATGTTTTTGAATTTTTTCGTAAATCAATAACATAGTCCAGAATTTTACCTTTTAAAACACTTACAAATTTTGCTTGCTGATATTTATATTGAAAATGAAAACCTCTTAGAGCATTGGCTTTTGATGTAGTGCAATACTCAAATACAAAATTTTTTTTTAAAATTTTTTTATTAAAAGTTTCTCTTAAACTTCCTCTTTTATCTGGATTATTTTTTTGTTTTATTATTAATAAATCTTTAATTTTAGTTTTAATAATCTTCATATTTATAAAAGTTTATTCATTTTATTTAAATTCATATAAATATTTAAAGGAAGCTGACCTTTAGATTTCTTTTTTTTAACATCTTTTTTATATTTTTTTGCAAATTTATAAATAGTTTGAGATTTTCCACCTATATTAATAATTCCTTTGTGTTTAATCATCTTTAAGAAAATTTTAATAAATTGATCCTGATATATAAAATTACACTTAACATTCGAAAAAGCCTCTTTATGTATAAAAGGTTTTTCTGTCATACAAGCTCTTATGATCAGAGAATTCTTATACATCTGTACAGCAGACTCTGCTCCAAGTTTTGACCATCCATAATTATTCCAAGGAAGTACAGGATCGTTTTCTTTGTAATTGCCTTTAGTACCCGGATAAACATAGCTTGTAGAAAAAAAAATTATTTTTATTTTTTTTTCAACACACATTTTTACCAAATTAGCTGTACCTATAATATTAAGATTTATGCTCCTGTTTATTTCATTTTCATGAACCGACATTGGTCTTGATAAACCAGCTAAATGTAAAACAATATCAGGTTTTTCTTTTTTTATATTTTTATCAATCGATTTTAAATTCAAAATATTAAGTTGTTTTTTATTTTTAAATAAAAATTTATAATTACTCTTAAACTTTTTAAGTTCCTTAGCAAATCGCCCTTCGCCGCCGGTAACAATTATTTTTTTTACCATTTCATTAAATTAGTTTTTTAAGATAATTTGAATAGATGCAATTGCCATAAAAATTAATAGCATTTTTAATTCCTGTTTTATTTATCCACCCATTATTAAAAGCTATTTCTTCAAGACATGCAATTTTAAAACCCTGTCTATTTTCTAAAGCCGAAACAAATATTGAAGTATTGTAAAAGTCATCCATTGAGCCAGTGTCAAGCCAAGCTCCACCTCTACCTAAAAATTCAATGTTTAATTTATTTTTTTTTCTATATTTGTTTAGTAAATCAACAATTTCCAATTCATTTCTTTTTGATGGTTTTAAAGTTTTACTATAATTTACAGCCTTGTTATCAAAAAAGTAAAGGCCTGTGATAGCGAGATTTGAATCTGATTTTTTAGGTTTTTCTCTAATCGACAATACTTTATTTTTATTATTAGTCTTTGCTATCCCGTACAGTTCTGGCTTGCTTACCGGATGAACTAAAATTTTACAACCCGATTTTAATTTTATACAGCTTTTTAATTTTTTTGTTAAACTTTGACCGTAAAAAAAATTATCACCTAAAATTAAGACAACATTATCTTTTCCAATAAATTGCTCACCCAATATAAATGCATCTGGAAGACCTTTAGGGCTTTCTTGCTCAATATAAGTAATTTTAATTCCAAATCTTTTCCCATCTTGAAGAATTTTTTTAAATTGATTTAACTGACCTTTGTTAACAATTATCAAGACATTTTTAATCCCAGCTAACATTAAAACAGATAGTGGATAGTAAATTAAAGGCTTATCATAAATAGGTAATAGCTGTTTATTAACTGCCTTCGTAAGTGGGCTCATCCTTGTACCGTGTCCACCAGCTAATATAATTCCTTTTTTTATCATAGTTTTAAACCTAGTCTTTTAAAAAATTTCTTTTTTGAAAAATTTTCAAAAAAAACATAATTGTTATAATACCAGTCAAAAGTTTCTTTCAAACCAGTTTCAAAATTCTTTGAAGGTTGCCATTTAAGAGTACTGGTAATTTTTTTACAATCCAAAGCATATCTTAAATCATGTCCAGGTCTATCTTTAACAAATTTAATTTTCACTTTATTACCAATTTTTATTTTTTTATCTTTTACTACTTTCAACAATAATTTGGTTAAATTAAGATTGCTATAATCATTTCCCGTACCAATATTGTAGCTTTCACCTGACTTACCTTTTTTATAAATATCAAACAATCCACTGCAGTGATCTTCCACGTATATCCATTCTCTAGAATTAATTCCTTTTCCATAGATTGGTAGAGGACTATTGTTTAAAATGTTAAAGATCAAAGTAGGAATTAGTTTTTCTGGAAATTGGCCTGGACCAAAATTATTACAACAATTAGAAATAACTGCGTCGATATTATATGTTCTCGAATATGATTTTATTAAATGATCTGAACTAGCTTTGCTGGCCGAATATGGCGAACTTGGTTGATAAGGACTTTCTTCATTTGATCTATATTTTTTTTTAATGTCACCATAAACTTCATCTGTTGAGATATGAATTAATCTTATTTTTTTTTTATATTTTTTTTTATAATTTCTCATTTGTTCTAAGATATTAAAAGTGCCAATAATATTCGAATTAATAAAATCCTTGGGAGAGTCAATTGATCTATCAACATGCGTTTCTGCCGCTAAGTTGAAAATCGCATCAGGTTTATATTTGCTTAAAATATTTCTGATTTTTTTACTATTAATATCAAGTTTGTAAAATTTATAATTAACATTTTTTATGTCACGTAATAAGTAAGATTTTTTTGAGTAGGCATTTTTATCAATATTAATAATGAAGAATTTTTTACGTAAAAGAAAATTAATCAAATTACTTCCAATAAAACCATTTCCACCCGTAATAATAATTTTTTTCATCAAAATTTAGATTTTAGAGACATATTTTAATATATATACTGTATTAAAATAGATATTTATTTAAAGCAATATTATAAATTTAATAATGAGTAATAATAAAATTACAATAGTAATCAATACGTTTAAAAGCGAAGATAAAATTCACAATTGCTTAAAGTCAATTGACAACAACTTTAAAGTCATAGTGGTAGAAAATTCAAAAAATATGAACTTTAAAAATGAGCTTGAAAATAAATATTCAAATGTCGAATGTGTTCTTGCCGGTGAAAATTTAGGATACGCGAAAGGAAATAATTTAGGATTATCTAAAGTAGTAAGTCAATTTGCTCTTATTTTAAATCCCGATGCAATGCTTGAAAAGAATACTTTAGATAATTTTTTAATTTGTGCAAAAAAAATTAATGACTTTGCAATAATAGGTCCTGCTAAACAAAATGAATTTAGCACAGAAGATGAAAATAAAGATAAAGAAAATATTTTTTCAGTGGAAAAATTAAAAGGATTCGCAATGTTTTTAAATCTTGAACAATTTAAAGATATTGGCTTTTTTGATAAAAATTTTTTTATTTACCTTGAGGAAATAGATTTATGTAAAAGACTGAGACAAAAGAATAAAAAAATTTACTTGGATAAAAATATTAAAATTCACCATTTAGGAGGTAGCTCGCATAATGATCTTATAAATTTTGAGATGGAGCTCTCACGAAATTGGCATTGGATGTGGTCCACTTTCTATTTTAATAAAAAACATTATGGTTTTTTTAACTCTTTATTTAAGATTAGTGGTAAATTTTTTTCGTCAATATTAAAGTATTTTTTTTATGCTTTAATATTTAATCATAAAAAAAAAAAAATTTATTCACATCGTTTTTCAGGATTAATTCATTCTATCATTGGTAATAATTCCTGGTATAGACCAAAAATAATAATCAATTGATAAAAGAAAAATTTTATATATAAAAACTTTTATGCCTTCAAAAAGTAAAAAAATTTTAGTCACTGGAGTGGCAGGTTTTCTAGGCTCTCACCTGGCAGAAAAACTTGTTCAAATGGGGCATGCTGTTGTTGGTATAGACAACATGTTAGGTGGCTACGATGATAACGTACCAAAAAATATTGAATTTCATAAAGGTGACTGCTGTGATTTTGAAAAAATTAAATCAATAATGAAAGGTGTTGATGTTGTTTACCATTGTGCAGCAACTGCGCACGAGGGTTTGTCTGTATTCTCTCCATACGAAATTACAAAAAATAATTATCTTGCCTCCGTTTCAATTTTTTCTGCTGCAGTAAATGAAAAAGTTAAAAGAATAATTTTTTGTTCTTCCATGGCTAGATACGGTGGTCAACAAACACCTTTTACAGAGGAGATGAAACCTACACCTGTTGATCCCTACGCAATCTCAAAAGTCGCTTCAGAAGAAGTGCTTAAAAATCTTTGCGATCTAAATAACATTGAATGGGTGATTGCAGTTCCTCATAATATAATTGGACCAAGACAAAAATATGACGATCCTTTTAGAAACGTTGTTTCAATAATGATTAATAGAATGATGCAAGGTAAGGCGCCTATAATTTATGGAGACGGTGAACAAACAAGATGCTTTTCTTATATCGATGACTGTTTGAGTTGTTTGTTACCAATGTTAGACCAAAAAAATCTTAATAAACAAACAATTAATATTGGACCAGATGAGGAATTTGTTACTATTAATAAGATTGCTGAGATTTGCTCAAATCTTACAGGAGTAAATTTAGAACCAATTCACAAACAAGATAGACCACAGGAGGTCAAACATGCAACTTGTTCGGCTGATAAAGCTAGATCTTTGTTGAACTATAAAACAACAGTTTCACTTAATGACGGTATTAAAAAAACTTTTGAGTATATAAAAAAAAGAGGAACTAGACCTTTTGATTATAATATTAGTATTGAAATCAATAATGAATTAACACCTACTACTTGGAAGAATAAAGAGATTTAATGTCCAGGAAATTCAATTAAGCTTTTTGTATAGTATCCTTTAGTTTTCAAAAGGTTGTCACCAGGTAAATCAAAAAGATTAATGACAAATATAAAGCCCGCTACTTTTCCTCCTGAAATTTCAATTAGTTTAGCAGCTGCTTCAGCGGTTCCCCCGGTAGCTATTAAATCATCTATAATTAAAATTTTCTCATTTTTTTCAATAGAGTCTTTGTGCACTTCTATTGTAGCTTTTCCATATTCAAGTTCAAAATCTACAGAATGTACATCTGCCGGTAATTTATTTTTTTTTCTTAGAAGAATAAAAGGTTTTTTTAGTTGATAGGAAACAGTTGAAGCAAAAACAAACCCTCTGGATTCAATTGCTGCCACTTTATCAAATTTAATCTCTTTAGATAATTCAATTATTTTATCATTAGTATATTTAAAAGCTTCAGCATTTTTAATTAAAGTTGTTATATCTCTGAATAAAATACCTTTTTTAGGATAGTCCGGAATTGATCTGATATGTTTTTTTAAGTCCATAATTAGCTTCATGTTCTAGCAAAAAAGGATTAATAATTAAATGATGAAAAAAAGAAAACTTGGGATAATTGGTGGTAGTGGACTTTACAAAATGGAAGGTTTTGAAAAAAATAAGTGGAAAAAAGTTATTACACCGTGGGGAAAACCATCAGATGATGTTTTAATAGCAAACCTAAGTGGGGAAGAGATTTGCTTCATTCCAAGACATTCAAGAGGACATAAAATTAATCCAACTAACATCAATTTCAGAGCAAATATAGATGCAATGAAACAACTTGGCGTAACAGATTTAATATCTGTTTCTGCTGTTGGGTCTTTAAAAGACGAGTTAAATCCAGGAACATTTGTAATAGTTGACCAATTTATTGATAGAACTTTTTCCAGGGTTAAAACTTTTTTTAATGAAGAAATTGTAGCACATGTTTCAATGGCAAAACCTACAAGTTCAGGATTATCGGAATGCTGCAATCAAGCATTAAAAAAATTAAATATAAAATATCAAAAGGGAGGAACATATGTTGTAATGGAAGGTCCTCAGTTTTCAACATTAGCAGAATCAAACTTATATAGATCTTGGGGTGCTGACGTTATTGGCATGACCAATATGCCTGAAGCTAAATTAGCAAGAGAAGCCGAGATAAGATATTGCACGGTAGCAATGGTTACGGATTATGACTGCTGGCATCCAAATCATGAGGAAGTTGATGTTAACATGGTTATACAAACACTTATGAAAAATGCTACTAATGCCCAAAATATGATTAAAGAAGTTATAAAAACCTTTAAAGATTATTCGGTAGATAAAGATCCTGCCAACGATTGCTTAGATGTTGCTATTATAACTGACTCTAAATCAAGAACAAAAAAAACAATTAAAAAATTAATGAATATCGCTGGCAGAGTTTTAAGAAAAAAGTAAAATGAAGATACAGGGTAAATCCTATAGAACAATATGGTTTGATAGTAATATTGTCAAAATAATTGATCAAACAAAACTTCCACATCAATTTACAATTAAAGATTTAAAAACTGTTAAAGACGCAATTAACGCTATTAAGACAATGGAAGTAAGAGGAGCACCATTAATAGGAGCTACTGCTGCATATGGTTTAGTTTTATCCATTATAGAAAAAAATGATTTATCATTTTTAAGAAAATCTAGCGAAGACTTAATATCTTCAAGACCTACAGCGATAAATTTAAAGTGGTCCGTTGACCGTATGATGAAAAAACTTTCAGGTGTTAATAGTAATGAAATATTAAAAATAGCACTAGAGGAAGCTAAAATTATTACTGAAGAAGATATAAGATTTTGTGAAAATATTGGTCTTAATGGCCTTAAGATAATTGAAAAAATTGCAGAAAAGAAAAATAATACAGTAAATATACTGACCCATTGTAATGCCGGATGGCTTGCAACAATAGATTGGGGAACAGCAACATCACCGATTTATCATGCACATAAAAAAGGTATTAAAGTTCATGTTTGGGTTGATGAAACTAGACCGAGAAATCAAGGAGCTAATTTAACTTCATATGAATTAAATGAAGAAGGAATACCAAATACTATTATTGCAGATAATACAGGTGGAATTTTAATGCAAAGAGGTCAGGTTGATGTGTGTATTGTAGGAACTGACAGGACTTTGTCTAATGGAGATGTTTGTAATAAAATTGGAACTTATTTAAAAGCACTAGCAGCAAAAGATAATAATATACCTTTCTATGTGGCTTTACCTAGCTCAACGATAGATTGGAATATTAAAGACCACAAAAAAATTCCAATAGAAGAAAGAAACTCAGAGGAACTTTCACATGTAGAAGGGCTAGATAAAGATAACAAATTACAAAAAGTTTTAATTTATCCACAAAAAAGCAAATCAATGAACTTAGCTTTTGATGTTACACCTGCTAAATATGTAACAGGTTTAATTACAGAAAAAGGTGTTTGTGAAGCATCAGAACAAGGATTGAAAGATTTATTTAAATGAAAAAAATATTATTAATTTTAAGTTTTCTAATTATTGCGAATATTGCTGAAGCAAGAGATTGTACAAGTGGAGATATTAAAGGTGATGCATTTATTTATAGTGATGGAAAAAAAGTAAAAGTAATTCAAGGCACAGATATTCCTAATCCTGCTAATAAAATTATAATGATTTTTAATAAAGGTGGATGGAAAGTAGAAAGTAAGTGGGGTGAATGTAAAGACCATATACCAAAACAATTAGGACAATTATCTGGAAAAAAAATTAAAGGAAAAGAATTAGTTTTTATGTTGAATGGAAATCTACATAAGGCCGGAGGAGCTGATGGAGGAGCCTGCGGGTGGAAGTTTAAAGGAGCATGGCATCAAGATTGGTATGATTGCGTAATAGCTGATTGGGGAATTCCAAAAAGAGTT
>Ga0233444_10006932_pt1 | contig 9992 bp, 8 predicted proteins | sample SI_124_October20_6_FD_182792 | JGI IMG/M metagenome (GOLD analysis project Ga0233444, IMG submission 182792) | Seawater microbial communities from Saanich Inlet, British Columbia, Canada - SI_124_October2016_10_MG | ecosystem: Environmental > Aquatic > Marine > Inlet | place: Canada: British...
AAATTCTATTATCTGTTAATAATGTTTCAAGATCATTTATTATTTTGGGAAAAGATTCACAAAATTTCCAAATATCATTTGCTAAACCTCTTGGTAAATCTTGATGCACACCCCCAGCTCTAAAATAATTTGCGTGTAATCTTGATCCAGATACCCTTTCATAAAATGTCATTAAAGTTTCACGTTCTTCAAACCCCCAAAGTGATGGGGTTAAAGCACCAACATCTAGTGCTTGAGTGGTTACATTTAAAATATGACTCAATATTCTTCCTATCTCACAAAACATAACTCTTATAAATTGAGCTCTTATAGGAACTTCTATTTTTAAAATTTTTTCAATAGCCAAAGCAAAAGCATGTTCTTGGTTCATTGGTGCTACATAATCAAGTCTGTCAAAATAAGGTACAGCTTGCATGTATGTTTTATTTTCAATCAATTTTTCTGTACCTCTGTGTAGTAGGCCAATATGCGGGTCTGCTTTTTCGACAACTTCACCATCAAGTTCTAAAATAAGCCTAAGCACACCATGTGCAGCAGGATGTTGAGGTCCAAAATTTAAATTTAATGTTTTAGTTTTTTTTGTCATCTTTTTTAGTTTGTTCTTTTATATACTCAGTTCCCTTCCATGGACTTTCATAATCAAAATTTCTATAGTTTTGCTCTAGTTTTACAGGTTCATTGATAACCTTTTTTTGATCTTCGCTGTATCTTGTTTCTACGTGACCAGTTAGTGGAAAATCTTTTCTTAAGGGGTGGCCTTCGAAACCATAATCAGTTAATATTCTTCTTAAGTCTGGGTGATCTTTAAATTTAATTCCATACATATCAAATACCTCACGCTCCATCCAATTTGCTGAAGGGAAGATTGTTGTTAATGAGGGAATTACTTCATTTTCATTAATAGAATAATTTAATATTATTCTATGATTAAATTCATGACTTAAAAACAAATAAACAATTTTAAAACGTGGATTTTTTTCTGGATAATCAACAGCGGTAATTTCAATTAATTGTCTAAATTTACTATCTTTATTACTTTTTATAAATGTACAAACATCAATTAAATCATGACAATCAATTGTTAAATATAGCTGATTATGTTTTATCTCAGATTTTTTAATTTTAGTATTTAATTCTGAATTTATTTTTTTCTCTAAATCATTTAAATTACTCATTTTATTTATCTATTTAATGATCCTTTATGTCTAATTTTTTTTTGTAATTGCATAATTCCATACAACAAAGCTTCAGCAGATGGAGGGCAACCTGGCACATATATGTCCACAGGTACAATTCTATCACAACCACGTACCACAGAATAAGAGTAGTGATAATACCCACCCCCATTAGCGCAACTTCCCATCGAAATTACGTATCTTGGTTCAGGCATTTGATCATAAACTTTTCTTAATGCTGGTGCCATTTTATTAGTTAAAGTTCCAGCAACAATCATAACATCTGATTGTCTTGGTGATCCTCTTGGTGCTGCTCCAAATCTTTCAAGATCATATCTTGGCATAGCAGTTTGCATCATTTCAACTGCACAACAAGCAAGACCAAAAGTCATCCAATGCAAAGATCCTGCTCTAGACCAATTAATTAAATTATCAAAAGAAGTTGTGATAAAGCCATTTTTGCTAAAATCATCTGCAAGTTTTTTAAACTCTTCAGGTATTTTTTTATTTTTATCTATAATATTCATAATTTTATTTTATTCCCAGTCTAATGCACCTTTCTTCCATTCATAGATGAATCCAACAGTCAAAATAGATAAGAAAATCATCATAGAAATAAATCCTATTGTTCCGATGTTACCTAATGAAATAGCCCAAGGAAAAAGGAAAGCTATTTCTAAGTCAAAAATAATAAATAAAATCGCAACTAGATAAAATCTAACATCAAACTCCATTCTTGAATCTTCGAATGGTTCAAACCCACATTCATAAGCTGATAGTTTTTCAGGATCAGGATGACTAGGAGAAAGTATTAGGTTAATAATTATAAAAGCACAGCTCAGCCCTAAAGCTAAAACTAAAAAAATTATTATTGGTAAATAATCTGTTAAAAAATCTGAAAGCATGAAGGATGTATATCAGACTTTTTATCAACTAAAAGTGCACAACAGCCACATATTTAAAAAATCTTTGGTGAATTAATCCAATATACTATTGCAATAACTAATATATTTTAAAACTTGGGCTTTTATTAAAAAACGCGACAATTTTTTTTTTATTTTTTGGCCATTAGAAAATGCTACTTTATAATGAGTGACAGAATCAGACATTTTTTTACTTAAAAATAAAGGATCATCGTATGTTGTAAAAGTTCCATATTTTTCAGATAGTATATCCACAGCTCCACTACATCTAGAACTGATACAAGGTAAATTATAATTAACTGCCTCAATGAGCGTATTTGGTAAACCTTCATATAGTGATGGAAAAATTAGAATTTTAGACTCAAGATAGTATTTTTTAAGATTTTTTATCCATCCTTTAAAAATTACTTTTTTTGAAATATTCAGCTTTAAACATAGTTGTTTAAGTTTGTATTCATCACCTCCATGACCAATAATTATTAATTTATAATCAGGAAATTTTTTTAAGAAATGCGCAAAAGCTTTAACTGTAATTTCTTGGTTTTTTTGCTTACATAATCTTCCAACAGATAAAATAATTTTTTTTCTTTTAATATTACTTCTTTTATAGATACTTTTTAAATATGGATTATAAATTAATTTTGCTTTCTTCTTAGTTAAAATTTTATCAAGAGAATTTTTAGCTTTTTTAGCGTTAGTAATTATTCCATCTGAAAAATTATAAAATAATATTTTCAATAAATAAATAAATAAAGCAGAAATTCTATAATCTGCATATTTAGTAGCATCATATATATCTTCTGAATTTCTTAAAATTATTTTCCTATTCAAAATTTTAGTAACGATAATTGGAAAAATATGACTTTGAAAAGAAAAAACTAAACTATTATCGTTTTTAATATTTTTTAATAAAGTTGATAAAATAAAAATAGAATTTATTGAGGTAATGAGTCTATTTAATGATCTAATTTTAATATTACTTTTAATATTAAAGAAATGAATATTTTTTTTTAAAAATCTATTCTTATCTTTATTGTTTATTTTAGTTATTAAGTAAATCTTAATGTCTTTATTAACACTGTTGTTTATAAAATTTATTAAATTTTCAGTGGCACCACCTTTTTCAAATGACGGATATAAAATGATTAAATTTTTAATTTTTTTCATTTATATTTTTTAGAAATATCATTTCTTATAAATACATAATTTGAGAGATGATATATATTATTTTCCGGTCTAGATGGATCTATATGAGCTAATTTACTCCCGTGAGGTAAAATCCTAAAAACTTCATAACCTTTAAGTAAATTTGAAAAACTATATATGTTTTGACATTCTAATAACTGATGCCAATTAAATTCAACTTGGATAAACTTAGGATTGTGGGTTTCAATAATATTTTGTGCACCTTTTAAAACCTCGTACTCAAATCCTTCAGTATCAATTTTAATAAAATCAATTTTTTTTTTATCAAATAATTTTTCATAAGAGTCTAATTTTTTTACATCTACAAATACTTTATTTTTATTTTCATTTCTAATAAATGATAATTTTTCTAAATTTGGGATCAGTGATGCTTTTTCTGATTTTTCATCTCCATAAAATAATTCTAAAACACTATTTTGTGATCCGATAGCAATATTAAAAGTGTCTAGTCTTTCCTTATATTTTGATTTTAATTTTTGTAATTCTTGATATGCATTTGGGAGTGGTTCAAATGAAATAACTTTTGCATTTGTTTCAGATAATAGTAAATCTGTGTATTTTCCAGTATTTGCACCAATATCAATACATAGATTTAAATCATCTTTTATAAGTTTAATAAATTTTTTTTCACCAGTTTTTTCAAAAGTTCCATAATTTTTGTATCCTTTTGCGTTCAATGAAAGTGAAAATATAAAATCATTAAAAAATTGCATTTTATTCCAACCGAATATTAAAACATATAAAGTTGATATTTTTTTATAAATAGAGATTAATATTTTTCTATAATTCATAATTAAAATTTATAACTCTATTTGAGTTAAAAATTTAATGGCGGGAGTGAAGGGACTCGAACCCTCGACCTATCGCGTGACAGGCGATCGCTCTAACCAACTGAGCTACACCCCCCATTTTTTTGGTGGGCAGTAAAGGACTCGAACCTTTGACCCCCTCGGTGTAAACGAGATGCTCTACCAACTGAGCTAACCGCCCTTAACCAAAAACAATTGTTTTTATATCTGTTAGTTCAATAACGTCAAGACCAATTACCCTTATAAAATCACTATATGAAATATTTACTTCGGTAAATTATAATCACAAAATAGTAAGTTTTATTGTATGCTTGCTTGTGATTTATCGTCTGTTTTTGAAATTTTTTCTACTTCAGCCCATTCAACTTTTTTTAACTCTTTTGTAAGGGCAATTTTTAATACTTCGTCAGCGTATTCAACCGGTGTAATTTTAATATCATCAATTATTTTTTTTGGCATATCAACTAAATCTTTTTCATTTTCTTTTGGAATCAAAACTTGTTTAATTCCAGCTCTGTGAGCGGCTAATAATTTTTCTTTCAATCCGCCAATTGGTAAAACCTGTCCAGTTAATGTAACTTCACCTGTCATTGCTACATCTCTTTTTACTGGATTATTTGTGATTGCCGAAACAATAGAGGTAACCATTCCTATACCAGCAGAAGGTCCATCTTTGGGTGTGGCTCCTTCTGGAACATGAATATGAAAATCTTTTTTTTCAAAAAATGGCGGTATAATTCCATATTCTAAACTTTTTGATCTAATAAATGATTTTGCAGCTTTAACTGACTCTTGCATTACATCACCTAATTTACCAGTGATTTGCATTCGACCTTTTCCTGGCATAGTAACGGTTTCAATTTTAAGTATTTCTCCACCATACTCAGTCCAAGCTAAACCAGTAACAACTCCAATTTTATCTTGATTTTCAAGTTCTCCAAATTTAAATTTTTGAATCCCTAAGTAGTCGTTTAGATTTTCAAGATTAATATTAACTTCCTTTTCTTCTCCAGAAACAACTTTTTTAACAACTTTTCTTGCAATTTTAGATATTTCTCTTTCTAAATTTCTTACACCTGACTCTTTGGTATAACTTCTGATTATTTCTTTGATAATATCAGATGATAAAGTCATCTCTTTATTTTTAACACCATTATCTTTAATTTGTTTCGGTAATAGATATTTGTTGGCAATATTAATTTTTTCATCTTCTGTATAACCAGCTAATCTTATCACTTCCATTCTATCTAGTAACGGAGGTAATATGTTTAATGTATTTGCAGTTGTTACAAACATTACATCTGATAAATCGTAATCAACTTCTAAATAGTGGTCATTGAATGTTGAATTTTGTTCTGGGTCCAGAGCTTCCAATAATGCTGACGATGGGTCGCCTCTGTAATCATTTCCAATTTTATCTATTTCATCTAATAAAATAAGTGGGTTTTTTGTTCCAGCCTTTTTCATCATTTGAATAATTTTTCCAGGTAGGGATCCTATATAGGTTCTTCTATGACCTCTAATTTCAGCTTCATCACGCATTCCACCAACAGAAACTCTTACAAATTCTCTATTTGTTGCTTTTGCAATTGATTTTCCTAATGATGTTTTTCCTACACCTGGAGGACCAACTAAACATAAAATAGGGCCTTTGATTTTTTCCATTCTTTTTTGAACAGCTAAAAATTCAATAATTCTTTCTTTAACCTTTTCTAAACCAAAGTGATCAGCTTCTAGAACTGATAGCGCTTTTGATAGATCAATATCTACTTCACTTTTTTTAAACCAAGGAAGATCAACCATCCAATCAAGATAATTTCTTATCACAGTAGCTTCTGCTGACATAGGACTCATATTTTTTAGTTTTTTTAGTTCAGTCATGCACTTTTTTTCTACTTCTTTTGGCATTTTTGCTTTTAAAATTGATTTGTTTAAACTTGAAGTCTCATCCTTACCTTCTTCAATTTCACCTAATTCTTTTTGTATAGCTTTTAGCTGTTCATTTAAATAGTACTCTCTTTGAGTTTTTTCCATTTGAGTTTTTACTCGACCCCTAATTTTTTTTTCAACACCAATGATGCTTGTTTCATTTTCCATTATTTTAATTATTGCGTTAAGTCTTTTTTTTACATCTAGGGTTTCAAATATTTGTTGTTTTTCAGAAATTGTTGCTGTTATGTGTGAGGCAACATTGTCAGCTATTTGTGAAGCATCTTTCAATTGTTTTATTGAGTTTATTGTTTCACTTGAAATTTTTTTATTAATAGAAGTAAGTTTTTCTAATCTTCTTATAGCTGTCATTGCTAATGGAACTAAGTCTTCTTCAGAATTAGTATCTTGAACATGGGCATATTCGCATGTAATAAATTTATTATCATCACTAAAACCTAATATTTTTATTCTTTTACTTCCTTCAACCAATACTTTTACTGTTCCATCAGGTAATTTTAATAACTGTAAGATGTTACATTCGCAACCATACATAAATACATCAGTTTTTTTGGGATCATCTATTTCAGAATTTTTTTGGGTAACTAAGGCTATTTTTTTTTCTTTTTTCATTACCTCATTCAAAGCAGCTATTGATTTGTCTCTTCCAACAAATAAGGGGATTACCATGCTTGGAAAAACTACAATGTCTCTTAAGGGTAAAAGTGGTGATGATATTTTAATATCCATTTTTTAAATATGGATATTAAATTAAATATTGCAATAGCTATTTTTTACTTATTAACGGTAACTTTTTAGGCTGCAGACGTTTTATCGTTCTTTATCTTATTACTTTTTGAATGAACAATGACAGGTTGCGATTGACCTTTAGCCGCACCTGAATCAACAATTACTTCTTCAACATTATCTTGGCTAGGTAAATCGTACATCGTTTTTAATAAAATATTTTCTAGAATTGATCTTAAACCTCTAGCACCTGTTTTCTTTTTGATTGCTTTAAGGGCAATTTCTTTTACAGCATTATCTTTAAAGCTTAATTTTGCTCCATCTAATTTAAATAATTCCTGATATTGTTTTATTAAAGAGTTTTTTGGTTCCTGCAAAATCTTGATTAAAGATTTTTCATCAAGATCTTCAAGTGTTGCTATCATTGGTAACCTTCCAATAAATTCAGGTATCAACCCATACTTTAATAAATCCTCAGGCTCTAAATCTTTCATCCATTCACCAGTCTGTTTCTCTTCATTATTTTTTACATCTGCTCCAAACCCAATAGATGTGCCTTTGTCTCTTTGAGATATAATCTTATCTAGACCAGCAAATGCTCCTCCACATATGAATAAAATGTTTGTTGTGTCCACTTGTAAAAATTCTTGTTGAGGGTGCTTTCTTCCTCCTTGAGGTGGAACACTAGCAACAGTCCCTTCCATAATCTTTAGTAATGCCTGCTGAACACCTTCACCTGATACATCTCTTGTAATTGAAGGGTTTTCAGATTTTCTACTAATTTTATCTACTTCATCAATGTAAACAATTCCTCTTTGTGCTTTTTCTACATTATAATCTGCAGCTTGTAATAGTTTCAAAATAATATTTTCAACATCTTCACCTACATAACCTGCTTCAGTTAATGTAGTTGCATCCGCCATAGTAAAAGGAACATCAAGAATTCTAGCCAATGTTTGGGCAAGTAAAGTTTTACCACAACCAGTAGGCCCAACTAATAAAATATTAGATTTAGAAAGCTCAACTGTTTTACTAGTTTTATTTTCATAATTTAATCTTTTGTAATGATTATGAACAGCAACAGATAAAACTTTTTTTGCGTGTTGTTGCCCTATTACGTAATCATCCAATACTGTACAAATTTCTTTTGGAGAAGGTAAGCCATCTTGATGTTTTACAAGCGTGTCCTTATTTTCTTCTTTAATAATATCCATACAAAGTTCAACACATTCATCACAAATAAAAACAGTTGGCCCTGCAATTAGTTTTCTAACTTCGTGTTGACTTTTTCCACAGAAAGAACAGTAAAGAATATTTTTGTTATTTGTAGTCATAATTTTTAAAACGAATCAATCTGATTACTTTAATATAGATGACTCCTACTAATCAAGTGTAGGTTTAATATGTATCAATATATTGTGTATTAAGGTCTTTTTTCTACCACTTCGTCAATCAATCCAAATTCCTTGGCCGACTCTGGTGTCATAAAATTATCTCTTTCAAGAGCTTTTTTGATATCTTCTACAGATTTACCTGTGTGTTTAGAATAAATTTCATTAAGTCTTTTTTTTAAAGCTAACACTTCATTGGCATGAATTTCAATATCAGTTGCTTGACCTTGAAAGCCCGCAGAGGGTTGATGAACCATTATTCTTGAGTTTGGTAATGAGTATCTTTTCCCTTTTTTTCCTGCAGCAAGCAGAAATGATCCCATAGAGGCCGCTTGTCCTATGCATAATGTAGATACATCTGGCTTGATGTATTGCATGGTATCATAAATCCCAAGACCAGCTGTTACTAATCCACCCGGACTATTAATATAAAGATAAATTTCTTTTTTTGGGTCTTCTGACTCTAAAAATAAAAGCTGCGCTGTAACTAGAGATGCAACATTATCATTAATTGGACCTACTAAAAAAATTATACGTTCTTTTAAAAGTCTTGAATAAATATCATATGCTCTTTCACCCTTATTTGATTGTTCAACAACCATAGGGACTAAATTATTCATATGTTCAGAGAATTTATTTGTCATAAAGTGATTCTCTTTACTTATACAACTTGTGATTACTTTTTGCTAACTTTTTTTACTTTAGAAGTTGTTTTTTTAACTTTTGTTACCTTTGATTTTGTTGAGGCTTTTGTCTTTACTTCTTCTTTATCTGAATGATCATGGTCATGATCATGTTTTTGAGTTTCTTTTAATATTTTTTCTGCCTCTTCTTTGCTTATTTCTTTTTTATTTGGTTTTGCTTTTTTCTTAATTTCTTCAATAATTTTTTCTTCATAAACAGTACCTTTTAAACTTGCTAGTGCTGATGGATTTTTTTGATAAAACTCCATAACCATTTTTTCTTGTCCCGGCATCATTCTTAATTGTTTTTGAACCTCTGCTTGGACCTCTTGTTCGGTCACACTGATTTTATTTTGTTCTCCAAATTCATTTAAAATTAAACCTACCTTTATTCTTTTTTTTGCTACACCTTCAAAATTTTTTCTACTTTTTTTAGCATCTTCTTCATTCATACCTTGGGACAAAACCTTAACCTCTTCTTCAATTAAATTTTCAGGAATTTCATCAACCTTAAATGATTCAATTTCTTTTAAAATTTGATTTTTTGAAATTCTGCCTAGAGAATTTTTATATTCATCATTAATTTGTTTTGTAATTAATGTTTTGAGATCAGAAAGATCTTTTGCTCCTAAGTTCTTTGCAAATTCATCATTTATCGTTACGTCTTCGGCTTTTCTGACTGCTATAATTTTACAGTTAAATTTTGCTTTTTTATTTGCAAATTCTTTTTGTGGATAATTTTCAGGCAAAGTTGCTTCAACAACTTTTTCGTCATTTTTTTTTACTCCAATTAGCTGTTTATCAAATCCCTTAATAAATAAATCTTTTCCTAAAATTAATTGGGTGTTTTTACCTTCCCCTCCTTGAAAATCTTTTCCATCTATTGTTGCTTTGTAATCAAAGACAACTAAGTTTTCATTACTAGCTTTAACATCGTCAGCTACATCTTTAAAATTATTTTGAGACTTGGCTATTTCTTTAATTCTTTTATCTGTTTCTTTTTCATCAATTTTTACTGAATACTCATCAAATTTAATATTTTGAACAGACTTAAGTTCTACTTTAGGTAACTCTGTAACAGAAATAACATACTCTAACTCTTTATCTTCACCATATGTTTTTAAATCAA
>Ga0233444_10006934_pt1 | contig 9992 bp, 11 predicted proteins | sample SI_124_October20_6_FD_182792 | JGI IMG/M metagenome (GOLD analysis project Ga0233444, IMG submission 182792) | Seawater microbial communities from Saanich Inlet, British Columbia, Canada - SI_124_October2016_10_MG | ecosystem: Environmental > Aquatic > Marine > Inlet | place: Canada: British...
TAGCACTGACTATACCTCACAATATTAAGGTTAATAAAGATTCATTACTTTTAAAATTAGAGCACGGTTTATCTTCATATGTTGCTTTTGGTATAATGCCTTTATTTGCATTTGCGAATGCAGGTGTATCTTTAGAAGGATTAACTTTTGCAACTCTACTAAATCCAGTTCCTTTAGGGATTGTTTTGGGATTATTTTTTGGAAAACAAATTGGTGTTTTTGTACTCTCTTATCTTGCTGTAAAATTTAAAATTGCAGACAAGCCAAATAATTCAACTTGGCCATCTTTCTATGCAGTATCAATTTTAACAGGTATTGGTTTTACAATGAGTCTTTTTGTTGGAAACTTAGCATTTGCAAATGATATGCAATACATTGATGGTGTTAAAATTGGTGTTTTGGCTGGATCTTTGCTTTCAACAATTTTTGGATACTTTTTATTATTAATATTTTCAAAAAAATGATTACTAAAGAAATAATTAAAATTGCTTCAGATACTAAAAATATTGGACTAACCAATAAGTATAATTTTAAATCTAGTTTAAAAAATTTAATGTGTGGAGATAAAATTAAATTAGAACTTACAATTAAAAATTCAAAAATTAATTCAATGAAATATGAAATTGAGTCATGCGTTTACTGTGAAGCTTCAGCTAGTTTGCTGGCAAAGAAAGTGAAAAATTTAAATATAAATTCAGCTATAAATGACATAACTAAAATTAAAGAAATTATTTACAATAATAAATTCAATTTACCAGAAAATTTTAAAGACTTTAAAGTATTGATAAATAAAAAAAATATTAATAGAATAAATTGTATAAACTTACCATTTGATGCTGTATTGAAAGCTTTAAGATAATGAAAAAAACATTTATTATATTAGTAATTATGTTCAGTTTTTTTAATAAAGTTTCTGCTAATTATACTCAACTAGCCCATGATTTTGAATTTAAGGGTATAGATGGGGAATCAATCAAAATAAGTGATTATAAAGAAAAAGTACTTGTTATCGTTAACGTTGCCTCAAGATGTGGTTTCACAAAACAGTACGAGGATCTTCAAAATTTATGGACGAATTATAAAGACAATAATCTAGTTGTAATCGGTGTACCTACAAATGATTTCAAACAAGAACCAGCATCAAATAAAGATATAAAAGATTTCTGTGAAACTAATTTTAATATAGATTTTCTTTTGACTGAAAAAATAAATGTTTTAGGGGAAAATGCTCATCCTTTTTATAAGTGGGCAAAGGAAAATCATGGAAATGGAGCTATTCCAAAATGGAATTTTCATAAGATTATTATTGGGAAAGACGGTAAAGTCGCAGACACGTTTGCATCAATAACAAATCCTTCATCAAAAAAATTTATCAATTTTATTGAAGAGCAAATTAAAAATTAAAACTAAGCCCGTCAAAAGCTGGAATTATATTTTTAGGTAATTTTTTTTTAAGTTTAAAATAATCTAAATCTACATGTAAATTTGTTAATATAGACTTTTTAGGTTTAATTAGTTTTATTAAATCTATAGCATCATCGTAATTAAAATGAGACGGGTGCTTATCTTTTCTTAGACAATCAATTACTAAATAATTTAGGTTTGTTAATTTTTTGAGCGATTTATTAGAAATTTTATTACAATCACTTAAATAAGCAATTTTATCAAAAATATAACCTGTAGCTTTAATCATTCCATGAGTAACATCAAATTCTTCAATACTTAAAATATTATTTTTTTTAACTATTGAAAATTTATTTTTTATAGAATGAGCTTTCATGATAGGTCTATAGCCGTGCCTAGGAGAAAAACAAAAAGTATATTTTTCTTTCAATTCTTTTATAGTTCTTAGACTTCCATAAATAGGTATTTTTTTTTTATTTTTCCAAAAAAAAGGTCTCATTTCAAATATACCAGAGGTTTGGTCTGCATGTTCGTGAGTATAAATAATTGCATCTAGAGATTTTATTTTATTTTTTAAAAATTGATATTTGATATCAGGCGATGTATCAATTAACACTGACAAATTGCCTTTTTGTATATGGGCGCAACATCTAGTCCTAATATTTTTTGAATTTCTTCTCAATAAGCCGTTATAATTATTAATCCAAGGTGCTCCTAGAGAACTCCCACACCCTAGAATAGTAAATTTATTTGTCAATTTAATTTGCCAAATAATCTAAAAAAATTATTCGAAGTTATTTCTGAAAAATCTTTAAAAGAAACTTTTTTTAAATCGGATAAAAATTTTACTGTATGAATAATATAACTGGGTTCGTTAGTTTTACCGCGATGAGGAACAGGAGCAAGGTAAGGAGCATCTGTTTCTACAAGTATTCTGTCATTCGGAATTTCTTTAAATGTAAAAGCTAATTCTTGGGATTTTTTAAAGGTTACTACTCCACTTGCAGATATAAAGGCGTTTAAGTCTAAAAGTTTAAAAGCAAAATCTTTTGAACCTGTAAAACAATGAATTAAAATTTTAAAATCTCTTTCTTTTTTCTTTTTTTTTAATAACTCTAAAGTTTCTACTTCTGCAGATCTTGTATGAACAATTAGAGGCAAACTGGATATTTGGGCAGCATGAATATGTTCTTCAAAGCTATTGATTTGATCTTTTTTTTCAGAATGATTGTAATAAAAATCTAAACCTGTCTCGCCTATACCAATTATTTTTTTACTTTGACTTATTTTATTTATTATTTCCTCTGATTTAATACTTTTATAATTTTTAGCTTCATGAGGGTGGATACCGTAAGTGCCATAAACACAATCAAATTCAGATGTTATTTTTAAAATTTTTTTTAAACTTTTATCAGTTGTTGAAATAGTTAATAGATATTTGACACCATCTTTATTAGCTCTAGAAATAGTCTCATTTAACGCCAGAGACATTGGTTCATATTCTAGATGGCAGTGAGAATCAATTATCATTATCTATTTTTGTAAATAAAATTTTTAAGTCTTTTAACTCTTTATCGTAATTAAATAAATCATAATTTTTAATATTTTTTAAAGATAAATTTTTTTCATCTAAATTCATTGTATTCATAACTTTTTTGGCAGAATCAGGAATTATCGGGCTAAGTAAAATACTAATATTTTTAATCTGCTGAACAATTGTATTCAAAATCGCATTCATTCGTTCTGGATCATTTTTCTTAACCGTCCATGGCTCCGAGTCATTAAAATATTTATTTGCCTCAAACGAAAAATTTATAATCTTTTTTATATATTCATTTAGGTTTTGATTATCCATAAGTGTGATTAAATTTGATAAATTATTTTGCAAATTATCTAATAGTTTCTTATCCATTTCATTTATATTTCCTTGTTTAGGAATTTTATTATTGCAATTTTTTTTAATAAAAGAAAAGACTCTTTGACATAAATTTCCATAATTATTAGCAAGATCATTATTTATACAATTTTTAAGATTTTCCATCGAAATACTTCCATCATTGCCTAGTGAAACTTCTTTTATTAAATAATATCTAAGTTGATCAATTCCATATTGATTAATAATTTCAATTGGATCTAAGATATTCCCAAAAGATTTAGACATCTTTTTTTCATCGCTTAGAATCCAACCATGACCAAAAATTCTTTTTGGTAATGGTAATTTTGATGCTAGTAAAAATGCAGGCCAAAATACAGCGTGAAATCTTAAAATATCTTTTCCTATTATATGGACGTCTGCAGGCCAAAAATTTTTATATTTTTGATCGTTAGTATCAGGAAAATTTAAAGCACTTATATAATTAGTTAATGCATCTAACCAAACATATATAACATGTTTATTATCTTTTGGAACAGGAATGCCCCATGTAAATGAAGTTCTGCTTATCGATAAATCTTTTAAACCTTTTTCAACAAAACTTACAACTTCATTTTTTCTTGAGGATGGTAATATAAAATCTTCATTTTTTTTATAATGTTCCAATAATTTTTTAGTCCAAGCTGATAATTTAAAAAAATAAGATTCTTCCTCCACCCATTCTACAGTAGACCCTGACATTTTTGATAATTTTTTACCATTTTTATCTTCAATTTCATCTTCATCATAAAAAGCTTCGTCTGAAACAGAATACCAGCCACTATATTTATCTAGATATATATCGCCAGAATTAACTAATCTATTCCAGATTTCTAAAACTGATTTATAATGTCTTTGTTCTGTAGTTCTAATAAAATCATTATTTGATAAATTTAAAGTTTTAGTTAGATCTTTAAATTTTTCTGATAGTTCATCACAAAATAATTTTGGACTTTTATTATTTCTTTTTGCCTCTTTTTGTATTTTTTGGCCGTGCTCATCTGTTCCAGTTAAAAATAAAACGTTATATCCCTCTAATCTTTTAAAACGTGCAAATATATCGGCTACTATACTAGAATATGCGTGTCCCATATGAGGCTTGCCTGATGGATAATAGATTGGTGTAGTAATATAAAAATTTTTATTCATCTCAGATTTTATTATCTATACTATTTAGCAACGCATTTTGATTTAAGTTATAGAGGAAAAATTTATTAATATTTTCAAAAACATAATTTCTGTCTTTAATAATATCTTCTTTTAAAGATAAATTATTACCTATTAAGTCATTAAAATGGCTATCCGCTAAAAAAAGAATCATGTCAATATATATTCTATCTTTATTTTTCTTATATAAATCCAAAAAAATACATAAATTTTTAGAAAAATCCTCATTAAGATATATTTTATTTTGAAAAAAAATATAATTAAATTTGATAAATTGACCTGGTGTTAAATCAGAAGTTTCAGAATTAATAACTGGATCAATTTGAAATTTTTTAATTAAAGAGTTAGTGATATTAATTCTGTCTGCATTTTTTAAAAAAATTTTTACCTCTAAACAACGTGATTTAACAGTTCCAATTAAAGGCTTGTTTTTGTTATTGATAAGAAAGAAATAATTATTTTTTGTTGGTTCTTCAATCATTTTTAAAAGAGCATTAAGACTATTATTGTTAAATAGTTCAACATCATCAAGAATGATAAAACGAGGCATATCAGATATAGAGGTTTGATAAATTTTATTTTTCAAATTTCGAATATCCTCAACTGAAATATTTTTAAAATCTGAAGCTAATAAATATATTATATTTGAGTGAATATTATTCAAAAATTGATTATTAAATGCTGAAACATGATTGAATTCATTAGCTTCTTCATTGTAATTTTCTTTATCAAAACAAAAACGCAGAAAATGATTTACTAAAGTTGATTTACCAGAACCCTTTTTTCCAGATAACATTAAAGCCCTAGGTAATTTATCTTTTATATAAAGATTTTTTAAAAATTTAAAATTTTCTTTTAAACCAAATAAATTTGATGTTTTTTTAGAATTAAAATAAACTGGTAATGTCATTTTATTTTTAGATATTTGCAAACTATTCTGAAAATTTTTTTTTCCAAAGAACTGTCATTAACCGATGAGTCTAAAATAAAATAATTTTTGCGATTTTTTGCAATTTTCAAAAATGATTTTTGAGCTTTTGTGTAAAAAGATTGTGCAAAATTATCGTATCTATTTTTAGTTCGTCTTTTTTTGAGTCTTTTTAAGGAAGTGTTAGCAGAAACTTTTAATACAAATGTTAAATGAGGTTTTAAGCCATTTAATATATATTTATGAATATGATTTATAAAATCTATATTAATTTTTTTTCCATATACTTGGTATGCTAATGTAGAATCTGTGAAACGATCACAAATTACAACTTTATTACTTTTCAGAGCAGGTTCTATTTTATTTTTAATATGCTCATTTCTAGCTGCTAAATACAAAAGTGTATCTGTATATTTATCAAATTTTTCTTTATCACCTTTATTAAAATAGTCTTTTAAAATTAGATTTCTAATTAATTCAGCACTTTTAGTACCACCTGGTTCACGAGTTAATAATGAAATAATTTTTTTTTTTTTTAGGTTATTAAAAAGTTTTTTACTCTGAAATGATTTACCACACCCTTCAACACCCTCAAAAACTATAAAAAAAGGTTTTTTTTTATACATCTCCCCAAATCAGATAATTTATAGATGTTATCAAACTTTTAAAAAAGTTTACTTTTTGTAAATCCTCTGATGCATACAAAGGTAATGTTTTTAAATTTTCATCTTTTTTTTTAATAATTAATTCTGCTATTTTTTCACCTTTTTTGATAGGAGCTTGTATTGGCCCCGAATAATTCAATGACACAGACATATGTCGGATATCTTTTTTATTAATAGTTACATAATAATCTTCTTTAGTTGTAGCCATAATCTTATTTTGTTTTCCTAACCAAGTATCAATTTCAAAAGTAGTTTCATTTTTCTTAGAAATTTCAAATGTGCTAGTATTTCTAAAACCCCAATTTAATAACTTCGATGACTCACTACTTCTTAAGTTTTTAGTATCAAAACCAGATACTACGGCAATAACTCTTCTATCATTTTTTTTCATTGAACTTGCTAATGAATATTTTTCAACAGCTAAATAACCAGTTTTTACACCGTCAACACCGATATTCTTATATAATAAAGGATTTCTATTTCCTTGTTTAATAGGTTCACCACCAGTTCTATCCCAGGTAAAAGTTTTTTCCTTAAAAATTTCATAAAATTTAGGATAATTTTTAATTAAATATTTTGACATAAGAGCAATATCCCTAACTGTAGAAGTATTATCTGGATCATTTATTCCTGAAGAGTTAGCAAAATTAGACGAGGACAATCCAATTTCTCCAGCTTTTTCGTTCATCATTTGAGCAAAATTTTCTTCTGAACCAGCAATTCCCTCAGCTAAAGCTACGCAAGCATCGTTACCAGAAGCAATGATTATTCCTTTCAATAAATTTTCAACAGAAACTTGGTCATTTATCATAATAAACATTGATGAATAACCAGCTTGAGACAATCTCCATGCGTTTTCAGAAATATTAAACTTATCATCCAATGAAATCTTATTCTTTTTTAACAAATCAAAAGCAACAATAGTTGTCATAATTTTTGTCATCGATGCTGGATAAATTATTGCGTCGGGGTCTAGTTCAAATAATATTTCATTTGAATGGTAATCTATTAATATACCCGTCCTTGCTTTTAAAGTAGGACTCGCAACTACAACAGTTTTTAAGCTTAAAAGCAAAATGATAAAAATTATAAATCTATTCATTAATAAAAATATTTAATTCTTCAAATCCAAAATTTTTAAGGCCAATGTAATCATTTTTTAATAAATTAATAGACTTATATGGACCTGATAAAACCTCAAATTCTTTGCTATTTTTTTTGCTAACACTAATTTTTTTAATATCATTAATATCGACCTCTTTAATGATTCTTTGTTTCAAAAAATTAGCAGTTTCTTTAGTGTAAAATGAAGCAATTAGTATATAAATATTTTTTACATTTGCTTCTTTCTTATTAATAGTCTTTTTTGATATATTTGCAATCTTAACAGAAGTTACTGGCGCTTTTGATGAAATTTTTTTTTCTTCTTGAAAAATAATTGCTTTTTCGGCAATGAATGACTTATTTTTTTTTATTTCTAACAGCTCTACAAGAGGTAGCTTGTTATCTATATTGAGTTTTTGTGCAACTGGCTTAGTAATTAAGATATTATAGAATTCTGGATATTCAATTTTTTTAAAATTTTTTAATACTAAACTTTCTTTTGTATTTGGATTAATTAACTTAATTAACGTACCAGACTTCAAATCATTATGAGAAATTTGCATCAATTCGTTATTTAATTTACCTTTAATAATTTTAGCTTCATAATCATCACTATTATAGATATATGCAAAGCCCGTTGAGCTATAAGGTTTTCTGTTATCTAGTTTAGTATAATGCGTAGAACAAGAGACAATAAAAAAAAAGAATATAAATATTTTAAATTTCATTTTTAAAATTGTCTTTTAGCGTACAGACTGCCAGTGCAAATCTTAATGACCTATTCCAATTTAAGATTTTTTCATAATTCTCAAAAATTATATAAGCTGGAGATAAAGTTTCTGCTCCAGGTATAATATCTTTATCAGGAATTATTATTGCTGCATTTAAACTGTCTTCAGCTAAGACATTATCAGAGTCTTTTATATATTTTTTTAAAAAACTTACTTTTTTTTTGTTAGTAATATTTCTAGCTGATGAATTTAAGTATTTTTTTGGTATATTATCTTTTAAATCAATTTTGTAATAACAAGGTTGATTTTTTTTCCAGCCAATGGTCTTTAGATAATTAGCAGCTGATGCAAAAGAATCTTCAGTTTTTTTTAATTCAATTGTTTCATTGTTATTATAATCTATAGCATAATTTCTTATTGTTCTTGGCATAAACTGGAAATTACCAAACGCACCAGCCCAGGATCCGTATAAAATATCTTTATCAATTATTTTTTTATCTACTAAATTTAACAATATTAATAATTCTTTGGTAAAAAATTCACTTCTTCGTTTATCAAAACTTAAGGTTGATAAAGATGAAACAATATCCATTTTTCCAAGGTATTTTCCAAAATTAGTTTCAATGCCCATTAATGCCAGTAATAATTCTTTTTCAACATTAAACTCCTTTTCAATTTTTTGAATTATAAGTTTTTCTTTGTTGTAAAGTTTTAAACCTTGTTTAATTTTTTTTTTAGACGATCTTTTTTTAATATAAGTATAAGTATCTTCATAAAATTCTGGTTGATAGCGATCGTATTCAATAACTTTTGGTAAAAATTGAGCTTCAGACATTATTTCTTCAACAATATCTTTAGATATACCTGAATCAGTAGCTTCAATCTTAAACTGCTCTACCCATAATTTAAAATCATTATTAGCAAATGCATTTAATGTCACTAATAGGTTTATAAAAATGGATAAAATTATAATTTTGAACATTTTTTTAATTATCATAATTAAGCAATATTAACTAGCTAAACAAAAAAATTACTTATTTATTGTTATTTGTTTGCTTTGATAGTAATAAATAAAGCGATTTAATTTCAAGGAGAGGTGGCTGAGCGGTTGAAAGCACTGGTCTTGAAAACCAGCAACGGGGCAACTCGTTCGTGGGTTCGAATCCCACCCTCTCCGCCATTATATTTTGTAACTTTTAAATATTGTTGAAATTTTATTTTCATTAATTTTGTCTTTAATAATATTATAGTTATAAAAATTAAGAATTATTTCATCTTCATAATTCAAAAATTTTTCTAGTTCTATTAATAAAGTTTCATCAAATTCATTAATATATTTATTAACAAAACTACTTAACAAAATATCCATTTCCTTAGTTCCTCTATACGAAGCCCTATAAATTAATTTTTTTTTAAAAATTTCTAATTTGTTAGTCATAAAAATGTATTATACATAAAATATTATAATTGATGAAAAAAGATTTTATTTTTAATGATGTAAATAAGTTAAAAGGAGTTGGCCCTCAACTTTCTAAATACCTTAAAAAGAAGAGAATTGAAAAAGTTAAGGATATACTTTTGAATTTACCTTACTCTGAAACAGATAGATCAAGAATATATAAATTAAATGAATTAGAAATTGGTAAGATACAAACGGTAAAAGTAATTGTTAAAAAACTCAATTTTCCAAGAGTTAGAAATTTACCAAACAAAATAGTATGCGAAGATGAGTCAGGTACAATTGATATTGTCTATTTTAATAGTAGAGAGGGATATTTAAGAAAATTATATCCAATAAATGAGTGGGTTATAATAAGTGGAAAAATAAACTTTTTTAATAAAAAATATCAAATTACAAATCCTGAATATGTGACAACATTAGATAAACAAGACTATGTTGTTAAGAATATTCCAAAGTATAATTTAACAAAAGGAATTAACGAAAAAAAATATAGATCAATAAGTGAACAAATTGTTAACAATATACCCAAGGTTGATGATTGGCTTAGCAATAATTATATTAAAAAAAACAATTTATTAAATTGGAATGAAAGTATTAAAAAACTACATAACTCTAATGA
>Ga0233444_10006935_pt1 | contig 9991 bp, 4 predicted proteins | sample SI_124_October20_6_FD_182792 | JGI IMG/M metagenome (GOLD analysis project Ga0233444, IMG submission 182792) | Seawater microbial communities from Saanich Inlet, British Columbia, Canada - SI_124_October2016_10_MG | ecosystem: Environmental > Aquatic > Marine > Inlet | place: Canada: British...
TCTGTTTCCATACCATCTCTTCTCAGTTCATTAAAACTGGTAACACTCCAAATATCGGCATCAATATTATAATCTTTAGAAAGAATTTCTGATGCAGCTATCACCTCTCTTAATATAGTGCCCGATCCCATTAATTGTACTTTTGTTTTTCCTTTATTTTTACTTTCTTTAAACAAATACATGCCTTTTAGAATACCTTCATCACATCCCTTAGGCTTTTCAGGATGAGAGTAATTTTCATTCATTGCTGTTATATAATAAAAAATCTTTTCTTTATTTTCGTGCATTCTCTTTAATCCGTCTCTAAAAATAGTTGCCATCTCATAAGCGAATGTAGGATCATAACTTATGCAGTTTGGTATATTTGATGCTAGCAACTGACTGTGTCCATCCTGGTGTTGTAAACCTTCTCCGGCAAGGGTTGTTCTTCCTGCTGTTGCTCCAATTAGAAACCCTCTAGCTTGTGAATCTCCTGCAGCCCAAGCAAGATCCCCAACTCTTTGAAAACCAAACATAGAATAAAATATATAAACTGGAATCATCTCTATATCGTGATTTGTGTATGCGGTACCTGCTGCAATCCATGAAGACATTGCTCCAGACTCATTTATACCCTCTTCTAAAACTTGTCCGCTCTTATCTTCTCTATATGAACTTAGTTGTTCTGAGTCCACCGGCTCATATTTTTGCCCTTCGTGAGCATAAATTCCAATTTTTTGAAAAAAGCCTTCCATTCCAAATGTTCTAGCTTCATCAGGGATAATCGGGACTAATCTTGGAGCAACATTTTTGTCTCTTAAAACTGCCGTCATCATCCTAACCAAAGCCATTGTTGTAGACATTTCTTTTTCCCCAGTTGATTTCATGAATGGTTCGAAGATGTCTTTTGATGGTGTTTTAATTTGTTTTGCAAATGATGATCTTTCAGGAATAAAACCACCAAGTTTTATTCTTTTGTCCTTAAGGTATTTCATCTCTTCAGAATTTTCATCTGGTTTATAATACTCTATATTTTTTACCTGTTTATCAGTTAAAGGCACTTTAAATCTGTCTCTATAATAAAGTAGATCTTGCTCATCCAATTTTTTTTGTTGATGTATTGTGTTAATACTTTCACCTGTTTTTCCCATACCGTAACCTTTTATTGTTTTAGCTAATATTACGGATGGTGATCCTGTATTTTGCATCGCAGCATGATAAGCGGCATAAACTTTATGTGGATCGTGACCGCCTCTATTTAATCTCCATATATCTTTATCAGTCATTGAAGAAACTAATTCCTTTAATTCAGTGTACTTTCCAAAAAACTTTTCTCTAACATATGACCCACCCTTTGCTTTAAATGCTTGATATTCTCCATCAACACACTCATTCATTCTTTTAATTAACAGTCCGGATTTATCTCTTTCTAGCAATTGATCCCAATAAGATCCCCATATGACTTTAATTACATTCCATCCACTTCCCCTAAAACTGCCCTCAAGTTCTTGAATAATTTTACTGTTACCTCTAACCGGGCCATCTAACCTTTGTAAATTACAATTCACTACAAAAATAAGATTATCTAATTTTTCTCGGGCAGCTAAGCCAATCGCACCTAATGACTCTGGCTCGTCCATTTCACCATCACCTAAAAATACCCAAATTTTTCTCCCCTCGTCTTTGACTAAACCTCTGTTAATTAAATATTTTAAAAATCTTGCTTGATAGATTGCCATGATAGGCCCCAATCCCATAGACACCGTAGGGAACTGCCAAAATTTTGGCATTAACCAAGGATGAGGGTATGAAGAAAGACCTCCAGCATCAACTTCTTGCCTAAAGCCATCTAATTGTTTTGAAGTAAGTCTGCCTTCTAAAAATGCTCTAGCATACATACCAGGAGCTGAATGGCCTTGAAAATAAATTAAGTCTCCACCAAATTTATTATTTTTTGCTCTCCAAAAATGATTCATTCCAACATCATAAAGAGTGGCTGCAGAAGCGAAGGTTCCTATATGACCACCTAATTCAGAACTTTTTTTGTTTGCCTTCACTACCATGGCCGCAGCATTCCATCGGATATAAGCTCTAATTTTCTTTTCGATATTCTGATCTCCAGGAGATTTTTCTTGTGCCTCTGACGGTATAGTATTTATATAAGGTGTGGTTCTAGTATCTGGTAAAACCAAACCAGATTTGTACGCTTGATTAATTACTTTATTTAATAAAAAGCTTGCTCTAGATGAACCATCATTCTCAATTACAGAATTTAAAGAGTCTATCCATTCATTGGTTTCAGTTGGATCAATGTCATCCTTAGAGGCTGGTTGAGCAAATATTTTTTTTACTTGATTAACTGGATTTAAATCTCCATTAGATTTTTGTTTTCCCCCAGTAGTAGCTTCATCTTGTTTTTCTTCTTTCTTTTTTTGTTTAGGGGCTGTGGCAGCTTCAGAATTCTCGATTGTAGCTAACACGCTGCCTTCAGAAACTTTATCTCCAATTTTAACTTTTAAATCTTTGATCTTTCCAGATACAGAAGAAGGAATTTCTACACTAGATTTATCACTCTCTATTGTAACAACTGGATCATTCTTATTTATCTGATCACCAGGCTTAACCAACACCTCAATAACTTCGACGTCTTTGAAATCTCCTATATCTGGTACAGAAATGTTATGGGCCATAATTAGCTATTATAAACTGGGTGGAACATATTAAAAATTAAATAAATAATAAACATTAAAGAATGGGGCAAATAGTCGAAATTGAATAGATTTCGTCATATTTTATACCTTTTTTCGTCATCTTAATTTAATCAAATGAATTATGCGTTGGTTAATTAATTTTTTGTTTAAAAAAAGGGATATTAATTTTAATAGAACAAAAATTGTTCAGAAAATTCTTTTAAAAAAATATCTATTAAGATAAAAAAATAAAAGCTAAATTAGCTTTTATGAACAAATCTCTTTGGCGGCCTTCAGAGCAAAACAAAAAAGAGTCTCTTCTTGAAGACTTTTCAAAATTTGTAAAATTTGACTCAGGTCAAAATTTTAAAAGCCTTTGGGAGTGGAGTGTTAAAAATCAAGAAATATTTTGGTCTAAATTTTGGGATTATTCAAAAATTATTGGTGACAAAGGTACAGAGGTTATAAGAAAAAATAAAATTTTTAATAAAACAAAATTTTTTCCTGACTCCAAAATAAATTATGCTGAAAATATTTTAAAAAAAAAAACAAATGAAATTGCAATAAATTTTTTGTCAGAAAAAGGTTTTGAAGAAAGTATTACTTGGAAAGATTTATATGAAAAAGTTTGTAAATTTTCCTCCTATTTAAAGAAATTAAATTTAAAAAAAGGTGATTGCCTGGCTGCTTATGTGCCAAATAAAATAGAGTCTATTATTAGTTTTTTAGCCTGTGCAAAGAATGGGATTATTTGGTCATCATGTTCACCTGATTTTGGCATACAGGGAGTTGTAGATAGATTTCAACAAATTGATCCTAAAGTTTTTATAACGAGTGATTATTATTATTATAACGGAAAAAAAATAAATATTCTTGAAAAGGTAGATGAAATCTTAAAAAAAATTCCATCTATTAAAAAAACCATAATATTTGCTTACGATAAAAATGATCATCCTGATTATAAAAATTTTACAAATTTTGATGCAGTTCTTAACAAATCAGAATTAGATGATAGATTTGAACGTTTTGAATTTAATCATCCAATTTATGTTCTCTATTCAAGCGGAACAACCGGAAAACCAAAATGCATTACACATGGAACTGGAAATGTTTTAATTGAGCATAATAAAGAATTTATGCTTCATTGTGATATCAGAGAAAACGATAAGTTATTTTACTATACTACAACTGGATGGATGATGTGGAACTGGTTAGTAGGTGGTCTAGCAACAGGATCTTCTATTTTTTTATTTGATGGAGCGCCAGTACATCCAAAAATTGATATTCTCCTTGAATATTGTCAAAATAAAAAGATAAATTTATTTGGCGTTAGCGCCAAATATATTGATCATCTAAAAAATGAAAATTACAATAATCAACATTTAGATTTAAGTTCACTAAAAATCATAACATCCACAGGTTCACCTTTGGCAAATGAGAGTTTTAATTATGTTTATAAAAATATTAAACAAAATGTTCACCTTGCTTCAATTGCTGGAGGAACAGATTTAGTTGGCTGTTTGGTTTTGGGTAATTTATTTTCAGAGGTTAATACAGGAGAAATCCAAGGACAGAGTTTAGGAATTGATGTTGATGTTTTTTCTGATGATGGAAAGAGTGTAAAAGATAATGAGAAGGGAGAACTTGTAGTGAAACAACCCTTCCCCTCGATGCCAATTAAATTTTGGGGCGATGATGATGGCAAAAAATACCACAAAGCTTACTTTACTCGATTTGAAAATATTTGGCATCATGGCGACTTCATAGAAAAAACTTCCAATAATGGATTTATTATGAGAGGAAGATCTGATGCTACTTTGAATCCAGGAGGTGTTAGAATAGGTACTTCAGAAATTTACCAGCAAGTTGAAGATATAGATTTTATCACTGAGGGACTGGTAGTAGGTCAAAACTATGATAATGACGTAAGAATTATTCTATTCGTTACAACAAAAAAAAATGAAGAACTGGATGATGAAAAAATTAAATTTATAAAATCAAAAATTAGAAAAAATTGTTCTCCAAAACACGTTCCTTCAATAATTATAAAAGTTCCAGAAATACCGAGAACTAAAAGCGGTAAAATAGTTGAACTAGCTGTGAGAAAAACAATACATGGTGAAAAAATTAACAATAAAGAGTCTATAGCAAATCCTGACAGCTTAGATTATTTTAGAAATTTAAAAGAATTAAAATAATTTATCTCTCTATACACATTGCAATGCCCATACCACCACCAATACACAAAGTAGCTAAACCTTTGTTGACATCACGTCTAATCATTTCATGAATCAGCGTGACTAGTATCCTGGTTCCTGAAGCGCCAATAGGATGACCTAAAGCTATTGCACCTCCATTCACATTTACTTTTTCCTCTGGAATAGAGAGTGTTTTTAAAACAGCAATACTTTGGGAAGCAAAAGCTTCATTAATTTCAAATAGATCAACATCTTTTATTGACCAACCAGCTAGATCTAAAGCTTTTTTTGAAGATGGGATTGGGCCCGTTCCCATTAAAGCAGGCTCAACACCACAACTAGCCCAGGATTTAATTGATACTAATTTTTCTATATTTCTTTTTTCTGCCTTTTCACTAGTCATTAAAGTTACAGCAGCTGCTCCATCATTAATTCCAGAAGAATTTCCAGCAGTTACTGTTCCATTTTTTTTAAAAACTGGTTTTAATCTTCCCAAAGTTTCTAAATTTACATTTTCCCTTATATGTTCATCATCATTAAAATCTATCTCAGCTTTTTTGGATTTAATCTTTATATTTATTATTTCGTCTTTAAATTTTTTATCTTTTTGAGCTTGAAGAGCTTTTTCTTGAGATTTTACAGCAAATTTATCTTGTTCTTCTCGAGTAACTTGAAATTTTTCAGCAACATTTTCGGCAGTAGCACCCATATGGTAGTTGTGAAAAGCATCCCACAGACCATCTTTAATCATTGTATCTATTAATTGAGTGTCTCCTAATTTTTGTCCATCTCTCATGCGAATAGAATGTGGTGCTAACGACATGTTTTCTTGACCACCTGCTATCACAATTTTTGAATCATTAGATTTAATACTCTGAAAGCCTGAAGCTATTGATCTAATACCTGAACCACAAACTTGATTCACTACATAGGCTGGTTTTTCTATAGGTATTCCAGATTTGATAGCCGCTTGTCTTGCAGGGTTTTGACCTAATCCACTTGTTAAAACTTGACCAATAATTACTTCATCTATTTCATCATTTTTTAATTTTGATTTATGAATAGACGCACCTATCACTTTTGATCCAAGCTCAGCGCTTTCAATATTTTTTAGAGATTTTCCCAAGGAACCAATTGCGGTTCTCAAAGCAGATGTAATTACGATTTCATTTGAACTCATAACTTGAATTTATATTTTAAATATCAAACCTTCAATCTAATTCTTTAATTTTGTTAATGAAATCATGATAGAAAATATTAAAAATATATAAGTTGCGTTACCTGTTGTAAAAAAACTACCAGTAGTCTTTATCGGAAATACTTCCGCAAAAAATAAAAAAATAAAAGGAGTTATTGTATAGTAATTTCTAAGATTAGAGTCCATAAAATATTTTTTTATGAAAGTTTTAATAAAAACAATTAAAAATAAAAAAACAGAAATTAAGAAGCCAACTAAACCTAACTCAGTTAAAATTTCTAGATAATAATTGTGGGGGTGGTTATTACAAGTTACGACTTTCGCTTTAGAACAATTCTTAATATATGATTTTATACCTCCACCAAAATATTTATTAATTTTCCAAGTATAATATCCTGCTTTAAATTCTTTCAAATATGAATTTCTCATTTTGTAAATATTTCCTTTATATTCAAATGTGTAAAAAATATTTGACTCACGTTCATTCGAATACGTTTTTTTCAATTCTTCTTTTGTAAGAATATTTTCAGGAGATAGGATAAAAATAATTCGTTTTGACTGTTGTTGGAAATGATTAAAATGATAATTGATGTTTTTATCAAAGTGATACAACGAGGTAAAAATTGATGAAGAAACTATTATAAAAAGAAAAAAATATTTCCTAAGAGCTTTTTCAAAAATTGTTACAGAAGAGATTGTTAAAAAGAATAAAACTAAAGGTATTCTGTTTCCAGAAAGAATTAAAGAAGATGTAAATAAACAAACGAGAGTAAAAATAATAAAATAAAGAAAATAATTTTTTTTAAATTTATAAAAAATAGGAAACAAAAATAAAGCAAATAAAGAAAATCTTTGTATAAATGAGCCTGCAATTAATTCATCACCAAACGGACCAGATAACCTTCTTTCTAACCCTTTAAATCCAAATATATCATAACCAAAAAAGGCTTGATAAATTATGTCGAGGCAGACAAATGTAACAGTACAAAGGGAAGTAATAAAAAAAAATTTTAAATTTATTATACTTTCTTTAATTAAAAATTTTATAACAAAATATAGTATTAAATATCTTAGAAATAATATTGCTTTAACTAATATCGTAAAGTCTTTGTCAATATCTTCTTTTAGGAAATAGGTATTTTTAAAAAAACCAATTAATAAAATATATAAAAAAAATACAATTACAGTTTTATCTGTAAGATCGAGATTTAAATCTATTATATTTTTTTTATAAAAAAAAAATGAAATTAATATAATTAATAAAATATTAATATTTATGAATAAATTGCCTGCAATAAAACTCAAAACTAGAGAGGAAAATAGCAAATTTATGATAAAAGATTTTTTATTAATATTAGGAAAATATGAAGACATATATATTATATATAGTAAATATAATTTATTTTTCTTCAATAATAATTTAAATTATTGTTAAAAAATTATTATTTTTGCGCCTGTAGCTCAACTGGATAGAGCGCTTGGCTACGGACCAGGAGGTTCTGGGTTCAAATCCTAGCAGGCGCACCACAAATTATATTGATATTCTTGTAATAGTTTATAATACTATATAAATGAAATTTATTAATAATTTATCATTACAAAAGTCAGTTTTTATTTTCTTTTTTATAGTTTTAATAATTTTGATTAGTTTGACAATTGTCTTATAAATAAGCAACCAATAGAAGAATTAATCCTAGGACAATTCTATAAGCAACAAAAATATTTAAACTGAAGTTTTTAATATATTTTAAAAAGTATTTGATGGTAATAAATGAAAATACAAATGATAAAAAAATTGAAAGTAAATTTAATAAAGAAAAATTTAAATCTTCTGAATAAATTAAGTTTTTTACACCAAAAATAGAAACTGCTCCCAACGTAGGTATTGAAAGTAAAAATGATATTTTAGCTGCATCAAATCTTTTAAAATTTAATATTCTAGCAGATGAAATAGAAATTCCTGATCTGCTGACACCAGGAATTAGAGAAAGCACCTGAAAAAAACCTATAAAAATTGCAGATTTGAAACTAAAATTATCTTCAATATTATTTTTCAATTTAAATCTATCACTGAAATAAAGAAAAATTCCGAATATTAAAGTCGTCCACCCAATAATTTCAATACTTCTTAATTTATCTATCATATTAGTTTGAATTAAAACAAAACCTACTATCATTACTGGAAGTGATGAAATTAAAATTTTTAAAAATAAATATTTATTTTCGATAAAATTAAGTATGTCTTTATAAAAATAAGTGATTACGGCAATGAAAGAACCAATGTGCAAACTTACATCTATGGAGAGATTTTGATTTTCAAATTTAATATAATCAGAAACAATTATAAGATGTGAGGAAGAACTAATGGGTAGGAATTCTGTAATTCCCTGTATCAGAGATAAAAGAAGTACTTCAAACATTACAAGAAAATAGTATGTAAGGTTGTTTGTTTAATGACATTCCTCCATGCATAACAGGTATGCAAAAAATAACATTAAAAATATAAAGTTTATAGAATATAGGTAATTATTATTGACCTTTAAATTCTATTTATTTTCTTGTTTCTAAACTAATTTAAATAACTTATGAAAAAAAAAATGCTTCAATTTATCGATTTAAATCAGGAGACACCTGTTAAAAGAAGTACATCAAAAAGAAAAGGTGATTTTTCAGAAATATATAACGAGTTTATAACTGATAAAGCCAAAGAACAATCAAGCAGATGTTCCCAATGCGGGGTTCCTTTTTGTCAAATACATTGTCCTTTAGGTAACAATATTCCAGATTGGTTAAAATTAACTGCAGAGGGCAGATTAAAAGAAGCTTATGAAATTTCTCAAAGCACCAACAATATGCCAGAGGTATGCGGCAGAATTTGTCCGCAGGATAGATTATGTGAAGGAAACTGTGTGATTGAACAATCAGGTCATGGAACTGTAACAATCGGATCAATTGAAAAATATATTTCAGATACAGCTTGGGACAAAGGTTGGGTTAAGCCCATCAAAGTAAAAAAAGAATTAAAACAGTCTGTTGGTATCATAGGTTCAGGCCCAGCAGGAATGGCGTGTGCCGAAGAACTTAGAAAAGCTGGTTATCAAGTTACAGTTTATGATAGATACGATAGACCTGGCGGTTTACTAATTTATGGAATTCCAAATTTTAAATTAGAAAAGTTTGTTGTTGAAAGAAGAACAAAACTTTTACAAGAAAGCGGAATTAAATTTGTTCAAAATTTTGAAGTAGGAAAAGACAAATCTCTTTATGAACTTAAAGAAAAGCATGATGCAATTTTAATTTCTACAGGAGTATATAAAGCGAGAGAAATTAATGTGCCTGGCTACGAGTTATCAAATATTTACCCAGCTATGGAATTTTTAACAGCTTCAAATAAAAAAGGTCTAGGAGATAAAGTAAGATTATTTGATGATGGAACACTTAATGCTGAAGGAAAGAATGTTGTTGTTATAGGTGGAGGAGATACTGCAATGGATTGTGTTAGAACCTCAATCAGACAAAAAGCAAAATCAGTGAAATGTATATATAGACGTGATAAGGAGAACATGCCTGGTTCAGCAAGAGAAGTAGGTAATGCGATTGAAGAGGGAGTAGAATTTATATGGCTTACAAGCCCTAAAAGTTTCGTAGGTGAAAAAAAAGTTACTGCCGTAGAGGTCAATAAAATGAAACTAGGTGAACCGGATTCATCTGGAAGAAGAAAGCCAGAAATAGAAATCGGTTCTGAGTATAAAATACCCGCAGACCTTGTAATTAAATCTTTAGGTTTTGATCCAGAAAATATTCCAAAATTATTTAATGCAAAAGAATTAGCAATTTCTCAATGGGGAACAATAAAGATTGATTTAAAATCAATGCAAACAAACCTAGAGGGCATTTTTGCTGCTGGAGATATTGTAAGAGGAGCA
>Ga0233444_10006938_pt1 | contig 9989 bp, 12 predicted proteins | sample SI_124_October20_6_FD_182792 | JGI IMG/M metagenome (GOLD analysis project Ga0233444, IMG submission 182792) | Seawater microbial communities from Saanich Inlet, British Columbia, Canada - SI_124_October2016_10_MG | ecosystem: Environmental > Aquatic > Marine > Inlet | place: Canada: British...
AATTATATTTAATGTTTATTCCTGTTCCCGTAAAGGCAAAGTATTTGATTCCATTTATGATTTTGGGAGACCTCTTCTTTGGATTTAGTTCCTTTTCTATTGGACCTATTGCTCACTTTGCCCATTTGGGTGGTGCAATAACAGGTTTTATAATGATGCGTTATTGGAAAAAGAGTCAGTTTGATAATAATCGATGGGACTTATGAGAATTTTAGAGAATTTAAAATATAAATTTCAAAGATTTTCAATTTCCGAAAAATTGATTGTAGTTAATGTCATTTTTTTTATAATCCCTTTTTTTCTACAAACCCTTTTTTACCTTTTTAAAATTCCAATTACATCTTTTCTTTCCTGGTTTGAATTGTTACCAAATTTTGAAATTCTTTTTTATCGTCCATGGACTATAGTAACTTATGGTTTTTTGCATGGTGGGTTTAGTCATATCCTTTGGAATATGATACTTCTATTTTTTGCATCTCGTTTGTACTTGAATTTATTTTCGGAGAAGCAATTTCTTAAAAATTATTTTCTTGGAATTATTACTGGCGGTATTGTTTTTTTAATAAGCTATAATGTATTTCCTGTTTTTAACGGAATATATCCACCACTGGTAGGATCTTCAGCAGGTGTCATGTCTATTTTAATTTTTGTAGCAACCTACACTCCAAATCAAGAGGTTAGAGTTATTTTCTTTAATTTAAAGTTGCAGTACATCGGAATTGCACTTGTTGTCCTGGATATTCTTCAAATACCTGATGGAAACGCTGGCGGTAGACTAGCACATCTGGGAGGAGCTTTAATTGGTTTTATTTACGCAAATCAATTGCAAAAAGGGATTGATATTGGAAATTTTTTGGATCGTATGTGGAATTATATAAATTCATTTTTTACTGTTAATAAAAAGAACAATATGCGAACCGTTCATCGATCAAAAAATTCTCCTAAAGAAAACTCAAAGAATTTACATCAAGAAAAAATTGATTCAATTCTTGACAAAATCAGCAATTCTGGTTACGAGAGTCTAACACAAAAAGAAAAGGATTTTTTGTTTAAAGCAGGAAAAAATAATTAAACCCTAAAATCCATATGAAACTGACCTTCTTTGAAAAAATTGCCTTACTGATTAACATTCCGTTATTAATTTTTCAATTGATGTTAATGGGAAGTGTACCTTCTTTTTTTGAGTTTTCAATATTAAATTTATTTGTCCCAGCAATAGTATTGGTTAATGTAGGCTTTTTTTTTTACTGGTTATTAAAAATGAAGGGGGTCTTTTTGTTGTTTATGATCACCTTTCTAATTGGATATGGAGAATGGGGTCTTTTATATCAATTTCCAAGAACTGCAGAGCGAAAGGATGCTAATACTTTTAAAGTAATGAACTATAATGTTCGTCTTTTTAATCGTTACGGATGGATAAAAGAGGTTGATGTTCCTAAGAGAATGCAAAATTTCGTTGATCAAGAACAACCTGATATCATTTGTTTACAAGAATACTCCAAAAAGGAAGCACCCGAATTTTCTTCTTATCCATATCGTTATATTCAACCGATTCAATCCAATGGAAAATCTGGAGTTGCAATACTTTCAAAATTTCCAATAATTAATAGTGGTTATATCAATTTTGCTAATTCCTCTAATAGCGGTATTTTTTCAGATATTGAATATCGAGGCAAAAAAGCTCGTATTTATAATTTACATCTAGAATCATTGAGAATCGATTTACAGGATACTCTTATTACCAAAGTAAACTCTGAGAGGCTACAACTCAAATTTAATCAGGTTTTTAAAAAACAATTGGAACAAATAAAGCAGTTTCAAGAGATAGATAAAGAAAACAATTACCCCTCCATTATATGTACAGACTTGAATAATTCTCAGTTTTCTAAGATTTATAGATTATTAAGAAAAAATCATTTAGATACTTTTGTAGAGGCAGGGATAGGTCTTGGAACCACATTTAACTTTTCATTTTTCCCCCTTCGTATTGATTTTATATTTTCAGATCCAATTTTTCAGGTCAATACCTTTAATTCATACGATATAAAATTATCGGATCATTTACCTATAATTACAACTTTAGCATGGGATTAATATCAATAAGATCTAGATAAGAGGAACTTTCAGGGCCTAAATTACTAATGAGATCCAAAACACTTAAATTTGGCAAAAAGCCCAATTTATCATCGAAAACTTGAGTGTATTTTGGAAAGGATAAAGGGGAAATATATTTTGAAGATATAAGTAGGCTTGAGGTCGGATTTGGAATAACTTCATCATTATTAATTGATATTTTAACTTCAATCTCACACCACTCTATAAATAAATTAATTAAGCTTATGTTGAAATCAATTAAGTTCGATTTTTTGGTAAAGAAAACATCTTTAAGATCATTTTCATAAAATTCAAAAAAAGGAGATGAACTGTACGCACTTTTAAATGACTTCCAATGATTATTTTGCCATTGTTCATCATAATTAATGGTAACAAGTTTGTCTTTTAAACGAACTTCTTTTGGGTTTCGGTTTATAGGGATGCTTATATTTAATATTCCATTTGCACCAGCGATAGTAGTTCGATTTCTATAGGTTTGCTTTTGATAAAAAGATCCGGTTAAAATCACTGCTTTTTTATGCTTGGAAAGCAAGGCCATGGTGGCAATATTAGGGATATAGGAACTGATGATTTCGATAGACACCCTATGCTTTTCTTCGTTTACGGATGTAGATAAAAATCTGCCAGCCAATAATTAAAACCATTACATAGGGAAAAAAAGAAATGGGTTTCCCGTTTCCGCTGACTGTTGTCATGAGTCGATTCCAACGAATCCTCCAGTTTTTAATTCCATCATTAATTCCCTCAATACTAAACCATATAAATACCGGTTTTCCAACAACATGGTCTTCTGGAACATACCCCCAGTACCTACTATCCTCAGATCGATGGCGATTATCACCCATCATCCAATAGTAGTTCTTTTTAAAAGTGTAAGAGGTTACCTCCTTACCATTAACAAATAAAGATGAGTCTTTTTTGGTTAAAGTATTTTTTTCATATTCACGAATAATTTTTTTATATAGCGGAAGGTTACTTTCGTTAAGTTCAACTGTCATGCCGTTTTTTGGAATTATAATTGGTCCAAAATTATCCTCATTCCAGTCGTATGGAATTTCATTTGGGAAAAAGTTTGAATTTGCTGTTTTGTTTTGGACTATTTTTCGAACGATACTATCAACAATTCCTTTTCTTTGAAGTTCTTCAGCTTCTTTTAAAGTTAAGATGAGTTCTTTTTCACTATCCAGAAGTTCTTTTGCTCTCAGTCTTAATTTACCAAGTAACTTGGGTGATAATCCTGCAGAGGGAGTAATCACTATAAAATTATTGATATCATTTGAAATTCTCCCCAATATATATGGAGCTATCGCATTATAACTTTCTTGGGTAATGTTTTCAATCCTATATTTACGATTAAAATTTTTATAGCCATTATCAAAAAGTTTTTTTGATGAAATCCCTTTTTTGTTATACCCAAAATGAGAATATTGTGTTCTGGCTCGTTCGGGAAGCTTATTTTTTAGACCGTTTATATACACAAAGCCATTGATAATTTCTAAAGTATCTCCTGGAACACCAACACATCTTTTTACATAGTTAGATTTTTTATCAATTGGTTTTTTAACTCCTTTTTCTTTTACAAAAAACTTACGAACCGTATCAGCCGGCCAACTGAAAACTACAATGTCATTTCTTTTAACCTCCTGAAATCCTGGAAGCCTAAAGTAAGGGAGCTGTGGTTTTTTTAGGTAAGATCTTGTTTTGATGATGGGTAAGGTGTCATGTACCATAGGAAAAGAAACCGCAGAGGTTGGGGTTCGGGCTCCGTAATGGAATTTGCTGACGAATAAAAAATCACCAATCAATAATGTTTTTTCGAGAGATCCTGTAGGTATGATGTAAGGTTGAATGAAGTAGTTGTGAACTAAAGTTGCAGCTACAACAGCAAACAGTATTCCATTCAACCATTCTTCAAACCAGGTTTTAGGGTTAAGGTCTCGATCTTGATGGTAAGTTAATTTTGGATTAAAATTAACCACAATTAGATAGAAACCAAGGGTTAATATACCCAGTAAAGCGTCTTTTGATGTGTTTTTCCCAAAACTTCTAAGTGTTTCAACCCAGATAACTGGAAACATGATTAAATTGATAATTGGTATAAAAAGTAAAATAACCCACCATTTAGGCCTTCGGATAATTTGCATTAAAACAATGGCGTTGTATACAGGAATAATTGCTTCCCAACTTTTTCTTCCTGCTTTCTCATACAATTTATAAGTTCCCAAGAAATGAATCACTTGAATTATTAGGAAGAATAAAAACCATTGAAATAATGTCATAATATGTGTCTTATATTTAGTCTTTTAGACGATAATTTAACTTTTTGTTACACCTATTCTAAACTGAGTACATCGTTCATCGAAAAAACACCTTTTTTATCCTGTATCCACTCTGCTGCAATAACTGCCCCTAGAGCAAAACCTTGTCTAGAATGAGCTTGATGTTCTATTGTAATCGAATCAACGGGAGATTTATATTGAATAGCATGTGTTCCTGGAACTTCTCCAGTCCGTTCAACTTTGATGGGCAGAAGGTTTCCTTTGACTTCTTTTTCAATAGTCCAATAGGAGTAGTCAGATTGATCAATAATTCCATCGGCTAAAGTTATTGCAGTTCCACTTGGTGCATCAAGTTTGTGTATGTGGTGAATCTCTTTCATTGTTGGTTGATAACTTTTATGAGAGGACATTAGTTTAGCCAGAACTTTATTCAGTTTAAAAAACAGGTTTACTCCTACACTAAAATTTGAAGCATAAATAAATGCACTGTTTTTAGCCTTACAAAAATCCTCTACTTCTTTTTGTTGACCTAACCATCCTGTTGTTCCACAAACTACAGGTATGTTGATTTTTAAGGCAGTTTTAATATTTTCGACTGCTGCTTCTGGAATACTGAAGTTAATTGCCACATCTGCATCAGAGAGATTTCCATCTGTTTGGTCTTGATCGATTTTAGCAACGATATCATGCCCTCTTTCAATTGCTAAAAGTTCTATAGCTTTCCCCATTCTTCCGTATCCTAAAAGTGCTATTTTCATGATTTAAAGTTTTATATTCAGCGTGAGACCGAAGTTTAGATTAGCATCTATTAAATCAGGTTCAAGATGAGGCCGAAAAGTCAACTTATTATCTACATTGAATTGCATCAAATGCGCTCCAACATTAGCATCCAGTATGTTTAAAAGATAGAATCCCATAAAAAATAAAATTGATAAATCTCTGTAACGTTTATGGAAGTTCATTCCTTGAATTAGCTGGTCGTTCTGAAAAATACGTCTTGCATAAATATCATCTGTGTAACCTGCAATTCTTCTTTTGTAAATATCTCGAAAGACTTTCATCTTTCTACTTTGGTAAAAATAGTAGTATCCCGAGGTTCCTAGAGCTCCATAAATAATGGGAAGTTTCCAGTATTTTCGAGTGTAAATTTGACCTAATCCTGGAACTACAGCAGAGTAAAATGCTGCTTTAGAAGGTGTCAAGGGATCTTTAATTAAAAGTTGTTTTCGGGTTAAAGTATCTTTTTGAATCTTTTGTGCAAAAACAAAATTGAATGAAAAAAGTATAATAAAGATTAAAGTAATTTTATTTTTCACGATTCAACAACTTTTTCATACGACTGAAATCTTGTTGAGAATCAAAAGGAATTTGAATAATCCCTTTACCATCTTGTTTGTAGCTGATGGATACTTTAGAATTAAAATAATTCCCAAAATCTTCAATTCCCTCTTGAATGAATAACGGTTTGTGAGTTGTAACTTTTTTAGAAGTTCCTTCTTTTATACCTTTAACGATTGCTTCTGTTTTGCGAACACTTAATTCTCCTGCGATTATTCGTTCGTAAATTGCTATTTGATCATCTTTTTCTTCTAACGGAAGTAAAGCCCTACCGTGCCCCATCGAAAGAAATCCATCACGCATTCCTGTTTGAATAATTGGGTCAAGTTTTAATAACCGAAGATAGTTTGTTATTGTAGATCTTTTCTTCCCTACTCGTTCACTAAGTGCTTCTTGGGTAAGTTTAATTTCTTCGATTAAACGTTTATAAGATAAAGCAATTTCAATGGGATCTAGGTCTTGCCTTTGGATATTTTCCACCAAAGCCATTTCTAATGATTCTTGATCATTAGCTAGACGTACAAATGCAGGAACTGAAGAAAGTCCAATTAATTTTGCAGCTCTGAATCTCCGTTCTCCAGAAATCAATTGATATTGATTTGAATTTATCTTTCGAACTGTTATGGGTTGAATGATTCCAAGCTCTTTAATTGAAGAAGCTAATTGTTTTAATGCTCCATCACTGAATTGTGTTCTTGGCTGAAATGGATTTACTTCAATTTGATTCAATTCCAAATCAATTATGTTGCCAATTACTTGATCTGTATTTTTATCACTTGCAGATTTAATTTCATTTTTTGAATCTTGAAGTAAAGCGGACAATCCACGACCTAGAGCTTGTTTTTTATTTGTTTTGGACATTTCTAATTTCCTTTATTTTTTTTGAGTACTTCTTGAGCTAAACTAAGGTAATTCTGAGCTCCTTTACTGGTTGAGTCATATTGAATAATATTTTCCCCAAAACTAGGTGCTTCACTGAGTCTAATATTTCGTTGAATTATTGTTTTGAAAACCATTTTTCCAAAATGTTTTTTAACTTCCTCCACCACTTGATTGGAAAGACGAAGACGAGAATCATACATTGTCAACAATAAACCCTCAATATCTAGATTTTTATTGTGAATTTTTTGAACACTTTTTATTGTGTTTAAAAGTTTGCCTAAGCCTTCTAAAGCAAAATATTCACATTGAATGGGGATCATAACGGAGTCAGCTGCAGAAAGCGCATTCAAGGTAATCAAGCCTAATGATGGAGCACAATCTATAAAAATATAATCGTATTGATCTTTTACGCCCTTAATTGCTTTACGTAACATATATTCACGTTCATGTTTATCTACTAATTCAATTTCAATAGCAACTAAATCGATATGAGAGGGTATTAAATCCAGATTTGGGGATTCAGTTTTAACAATCGTTTCTTCAACTTTAACAGTGTGTTCTAATAGTTCATAAGTGCCTTTCTTTTGCTTTTCAACATCTACACCTATACCCGAGGTTGCATTTGCTTGCGGATCGGCATCAATTAAAAGTACTCTTTTTTCTAGCACACCGAGTGCTGCAGCAATATTTACCGATGTGGTCGTTTTACCAACTCCACCTTTCTGATTTGCTATTGCTATGACTTTACCCATTATTGACTATTTAAGAGTATAAAAATACAATTATTTATCACCATCTGAAAGTAAATTTTTAAGTCAAAATTTCACCTTTATTTTTTTTCATTAATTGAAGACGTGTCGATTAGAAATATTTTTTCATTTTCTTTTTTATGACCATAATATTCTCTGGCAAAACGTTCTAGGCTATCAATATCTTCAAGTTGATTGATCATTTTTTGATCTCTATCGATTACTTTTTTTAATTTTTCCTTTTGATTTTCTAATTTTTCAATTTCCAAATTCAATTCTCTTTGGGTCATCCAAGAGTTAGCATCCAGAAATAGAATCCAAATGATAAAAAGAAAAGCAATTGCAAAGTATGACAATGCGTAGGTTTTATTTTTTCTTCTGAGTAAATTTACAAAATCTCTAAAAGGCATAATTATTTTTTTTGAACTTCGGAAACCTGAGAAATACTTATTTGTCTTTTTGTTACATTACCCCAACTATTTAAAATGTAGTTCATTACATCAGCTACTTCTTCATCATCAAGACCTTGGTGAGACATTATTCCATCGTAGTCTATTCCGTTTACTGTTATTTTGCCCCGCTGACCATATTTAATTCCACAAATACTGGCCTCGATATTGTTTAGCAGATAATCAGACTTTGCAAGTGGAGGAAATGTTCCAGGAACTCCTTTTCCGTTATCTAAATGACATTGAACACAAAAATCTTGATAAATTTCTTTTCCATCAGAAATACTTTTTTCAATAGTTTTTTCTGGTTGCACATAACTTAAGAATCCAAATAAACTGATGCAATAAATGTAAAACAGTTGCTTCATAATAAAATTAGTTTATGGGTGGCTTGGGAATAATTTTTAAAATACCTTTTCCCTCAACACCGATGTAAATTAAACCATCGGGCCCTTGTTTTACATCGCGTATTCGTCCAATTCCTTCAAGAACTTTGTGACGTTCTCTAACCTTATTGTTCTTAATTACCAGAAGTTCAAGATATTCAAATTTCAATGAACCTACTAAGAGATTATTTTTCCATTTTGGATAATTTTCAGATGTCGAAAATGCCATACCAGATGGTGCAATTGAAGGAACCCAATAATAAAAAGGTTGTTCAATACCAGGGAGATCTCGATCGTTAGTTATTGGAGTTCCACTGTAGTTGATACCAAAGGTTGTTTTGGGCCATCCATAGTTTTGTCCTGCACCAATGATGTTAATTTCATCTCCACCTCTAGGACCGTGTTCATGTACCCAAATTGCACCAGTTTCGGGGTGTTTTAACATTCCCTGGGGATTACGGTGACCGAAAGAGTATATTGCTTTTTTACTTCCTTTTTCATTGTAAAAGGGGTTATCTGTCGGAATACTTCCGTCTAAATTGAGCCTGTAAATTTTACCACCATCTCGGGTGATGTCTTGCGGGTTAACTTCTCTATTTCCACGATCTCCAATAGAAAAATATATAAACCCATTATTATCGAAAGCTATTCGAGATCCCCAATGCTGTCCTTTTTTGGAGTTTTCCTCACCCTTATACAATTGTTTTAAATTTACAAGTGTATCACCTTTTAATTGAGCAGAGTATAATGCGGTATGCCCACCAGGCCCCTCCCCATCTGTTGAACTTGCTGTAAAAAAAATCAGTTTTGAAGTTTTGAAAGAAGGATCAATTGCAACATCCAAAAGACCGCCTTGACCCCTTACATAAACTTCTGGAAGGCCAGAAACCTCAGTTTTATTTCCATCAGAAACCTTGTAAAGAATACCTGATTTTTCGGTTACTAACATTTCATTTTGGGAAATGAAATCGATACCCCAGGGGATGTCGATGCCGTCTACTAGAGTTTTAGTAATATACTTGGGACTTTGCTCGTCTTGAATTTCTGGACCATGATATTGAGCACAACTTGTTAAAAAAATTAAATAACAAATGAAGCTTAAGGGACGTAACTTTTTCATTGTGATGATTTAATTTTAAAAATACAAATAAATGCAAGATTTACAAGAGATGAGTAGGTTGAAAAATTAAAGTGTTATACTTAAGTTTGGTTAGGCCAATGCAATTCCAATCATTGCCACAATAAAATAAATTGCTATTGTTTTTGCGCCTTCGTAATTTTTAGAAACACGCTGACCAAATAAAAGAATTAATAGCGCAATAGATCCAATAATTAGTCCGAGTAATCCAATAAAATTAGAATTGTTAAAAATAAAGTTAACAATTCCAATTAGGCAAAGTATTCCAGAAATTAATTCGAAAATTGTGACTACAACTAAAGAAAATTCAATTAATGGCGGCGAGAAATAGATTTTTAATAAATCATTCAAAAAGGCTAAGTTTCCCTTATAATCAGAAACCTTATCCACGCCACTTTGAATAAACACAATAGAAAAGAAAGTCAAAACGAATACAAACACAATTTTTTCCGGAATCATCTAGCTAAATTAACTTTTAAAAATTGAATATAATATGTTCCTCATTATTAGTACGTATAATTTATACTAGTCGGGATGACAGGATTTGAACCTGCGACCCCACGCCCCCCAGGCGTGTGCGCTACCAGGCTGCGCCACATCCCGTATTTAGTGTATTAAAGGTTCATAAACACACTTTACTGTCGGGGTGGCAG
>Ga0233444_10006943_pt1 | contig 9981 bp, 8 predicted proteins | sample SI_124_October20_6_FD_182792 | JGI IMG/M metagenome (GOLD analysis project Ga0233444, IMG submission 182792) | Seawater microbial communities from Saanich Inlet, British Columbia, Canada - SI_124_October2016_10_MG | ecosystem: Environmental > Aquatic > Marine > Inlet | place: Canada: British...
TTACTCCAACATCAGCATTTATAGTGTATTGCATCATTTTCTCATAGGGAAGAGCGTCTACAAAAAGTACTTTGCTTATCAAGTCAGGTTTTGAACTTCTTTTTTTTAAATTATTAATAACATCACCTTTGCCAACCACACATAGAAAAAGCTTGTCTTGGATTGCTATCGCTTCTAACAATTCTTCTGCTCCTCTATGAATATTAATACCAGAACCTTGTAAAATCACCACTTTTTTATTCTCTGGCAAACCCAAATCTTTTCTTGATTTTAATTTATTAATTATTTTTTTTAGAGGGAGATTTCTAATTACCAACGGGCGAGATTTATATTCCTTAAAATAAAGCTCAGAAATAGATTCATTGACTGTGAAAACATGTTTTACTTTGGGGAAAAGGAATTTTTCTATGCCAGACCAAACTTTTTTAACAAAATATCTATTCTGGATCTCAGGAACTCCCGTAAAATATTCATGTGTGTCATATACTAATTTTTTCCGGTAAATACTAGAAACAAGCCACATTGGAAGTAAAGTATCTAAATCATTTGCGTGATAGATATCATGTTTCCTAAAGAGAAGAAAAAAAAATAATCTTAAATTATATTCCGCATAAAATAAAACACCTTTATTAAAAATTAATTTAAATCTTTTAGTTTCATATGGTCTATCGATAGGTCTTGAATCATCCAATAGTCTGCCTATTAAAGTAATACTGAAATTATTTTTCAATAATGAATCACATACTTTTTTAACTCTCTGATCATTAACCAGGTCATTACTTACAGATACTATAACTTTTTTAATTTTGATAACTATTTAAACTTAGTAAAAGTATGTATTATTGTTTTAAGAACTAGTGTATACAAAAACAAGAAAATATAATTAGGTTTGTTAAGATGAATATTATTGAAAATTATCCATTATTAAAGCTAAATACATTTGGAGTAGATGTTAAGGCTAAATATTTCGCATCTATAAATTCAATCAATGAATTAATAGAAGTAACAAAAACTAATGTCTTTACAGACTTAGAGTTGCTTATTCTTGGTGGAGGAAGTAATATTCTTTTTACAAAAGATTTTGATGGACTAGTAATATTAAATAATATAAAAGGAAAAGAAATTATTGACCAAAACCAACAATCTATTTTTTTAAAGATTGGTGCGGGAGAAAATTGGCATGAATTGGTTATGTACTGTGTAGATAACGGATGGGGAGGAGTTGAAAACCTAAGTTTAATCCCAGGAAATACTGGAACTGCTCCAATGCAAAATATCGGAGCATATGGAGTGGAAATTAAAGAAACATTTGTAGAACTTGAGGCATTAGAAATTTCAACTGGAAAGATTGTTAAATTTAATAATTCAGATTGTGAATTTGGATACAGAGAGAGTGTATTTAAAAACAAAATGAAAAATCAATATATTATCTTAAATATCACTCTAGAGCTAAAGAAAAATCCAGTATTAAATATTAATTATGGGGATGTTGAAGCAATATTAGAAAGTCAAAATATAAATAATCCATCTATCAAAGAGGTAAGTAGTGCTATAATTAGCATAAGACAAAGTAAGCTTCCCGATCCGAAAAAAATTGGAAACAGCGGTAGTTTTTTTAAAAACCCAATAGTAAGTTTAGATCAACTTGAATTTATAAAGAAAAAATATCCAAATGTTGTAAACTACGAAATCAATGAAAATGAGTTTAAAATTGCAGCAGGGTGGATGATAGAAAAAGCAGGTTGGAAAGGCAAGAAATTTAAAAACTATGGAGTTCATGAAAAACAAGCTCTAGTATTGGTTAATTATGGTCTTGCAAATGGGATGGAAATATTTGATTTGTCAGGAAAGATTATTTTGGATATAAAAGACAAATTTGGAATAACACTTGAAAGAGAAGTTAATATTATTTAGCTACAGCAAGCATAATATTATTTGATTTCTCATTTAAAACAGCAAAATAAGAAGGTCCCTTAGAATTTGGGTTGAGCTGATTTGGGAAAAAAGCATACTTTTCAGAATCTTTTCCTGGGAAATTGACAGAATTAATGTTTTGCTGAGCAAGCCCAGCCAGTGTGAACTCTACATATTTAGTTCCACAATAATTTAGAATTCCATACTCAGCAGGAACTCCTTTTCTCAAATTTGAATTTTGCAAATCATTGTAAAAGTATTTTTTGTAATTGTAAGAATTAGTGCAGAAGGTTCCAATGAAATTTAAATCTTTGTGTTTTTGATTTAAAGGTACTGGACTTCCCCATATAAAATTGCCATTTTTATTAAATTTCACAACAAAAAACCCACTAGACAGCCAGTAAGTTTCCTCTTTAATAGTAGCTTTTGATATATTTTCTGACAATAAATAATAATTGCCAATACTGTCTAAGCTAAAATCTGTAATTACAAATCTGTCTAATCCAAAACCACTTTCCTTAATTTCTTTAGAAGACTTGAAAGCTTTTACAATATTTTCGGTTAATGAATATTGATTTTTATGAACCAAGTCTAAATCCTCATCGTATCTCAGAAGAAAAAAACCTTCGTAATTAAACCGAACAGGGGAAGAGTAAAAACCAGACACAACAAGCTCATCTTTGGAGTTAAAAAAATAATCTAATGCTGCTATTTTTCTATTATTTAATTTTATCTGAACTTCAGAAATTATGTCTTGACCTAGTTTATAGATATAAAAATGGTTTCCTTTTTTCCAAAATTTCTTGAGCATGTAAACAACTCCATTATTGGATAGTAAAATCTTATTATCTCTCTTAGAAGCAAATAATAAATCTAATTTGTTGTAAACCTCATTGACAATATTCAAATCATTATCAATTGTAATTGTTCTCATATCTTCTTGCTTGCCATTTTGAAATGGGAGTTCTACAAGAAAATGAAATTTACTTTCAAAAGTCTTTTCTCCAAGAATATAATTGGAGGGATATCCAGACTTGTTTTTTTCAGTAAATAAATCTTTAGGGGACAGGAAATTAGTAGTAATATCTAATACTCTACATTTTAAAATGGTCTCAACTCCATTGTTGAATGATGTAAACAAATAAATTTCGTCAAATATGTGTCTAATGCCAAGAAAATTTTCATCCTTTAATAAAACATTGAAGTGATTTACATCGTCTAGATGACTGTCAAAAATATTTACTTTTAAATCACAAGATTTAGAATTTATTTTTTTTTGAAAAAGAATATTTTTAGAATTGTAACTAATACAAGAAAGTGGTTTGTAGTCTTTATTATAAGGAACATGGTGGGAAAAACTTAGATTCAGTTTTTGAGATATCCCAAATGAAACCATTAAACTGAATAAAAAGAAGAAAGATATTTTAATTCTAGAAACCAAAATTTATTTATATCCTAAAGTAAAACAAACTCTAAATAAATAACAATTAATCTTTAAGTAATCTTTTAAGGACAAAATCTTTATACTCTGAATCATTAGACTTTTCAATTACCTCATTGATAAATCCTAATGTCATTAACTCTAAAGATTTTTTTACACTTATGCCTCTAGATCTTAAATAAAATAATGCTTCCTCATCAAATCTTCCTGTGGTAGAGCCATGACTACACCTTACGTCATCTGCATAAATTTCTAGTTCGGGCTTGGAGTAAATCTTAGATTCATCGTCTAAAAGAATATTATTATTTTTCTGAAATGCTTCAATTTTTTGAGCATCCTCATGAACAATAACTTTTCCATTAAATACCCCTACACCACTTTCTTTAATTACCCCTTTGTAATTTTCGAATGATTTGCAATCCGCAACAAAATGGTTTATGGTTGTATGGTTGTCAAAATGTTGTTTTTCTACAGGTGCGAAAACTCCATTAAGCTCACTATGGCAGTTCTTTCCATTTACATTATTGAAAACATCATTTCTTAGAATAATACCAGAAGCAGAGAAGGTATTCATAATGAACTTACTTTCTTGCTCTTGGTCTATAAACTCATTACAAAAATTGAAATTTTTATTAAGGTCTTGGAATTTATCAATGGTTAAAGAGCTTTGGTTTTTCAAAGAAACCTGATTTTGGTGATTGATAAAGCCATTTTTACTATTAGAACTTCCTAAAAAATACTGTCTAATATGAAGCTTGGAATTTTCAAAAACGTCAATATTAAATTGGGTATTAGAAATACAATTATCATCAGAAATAATATTCACAAAGTTTATAGGGTCATTTATATTAACATTAGGCTTTATTTTTAAAACAACTTTTTCAGTTAAAAAACTAAAGTTAAGATTGGTGAAATAATCTTTATGATTTGGTTCTTGAGAATTGTTAGCAATGTCAGCACCATTGAGAAATAACAATTCAATCTCCATTAAATCTATAATATTGGATAAACTGGAATTAAATTTTCCATTTTCCAGTACGATTACCAGTCCTTCAATTTTTGGGATTCCTAGAGAGTTAAGATACTCAGTTTTAAAATTTAATTGGTTGTGAAAATTAATTTTCTTTAGAGCTCTTAAAGGGGTGTATTTCCATCTTTCTTCTTTTCTGTTTGGAAAAGAGCCTAGGTTTAGGGCTTCTAAATCTAATTTAGAATTTTCTTTAATAAATGAGTTATGATTTAGATTTTTAATAATCAATTGGATAACTTTAAAAGAGTTTTAAATATTTTCATCAGTTTTTAACCAATCATAACCTTTTTTTTCTAACTCTAGTGCTAAATATTTATCGCCAGATTTTATGATTTTCCCCTCGTGTAAAACATGGACAAAATCTGGGACAATATAATCAAGTAGTCTTTGGTAATGAGTGATTACAACCGTGGCATTTTCTGAAGATTTAAGTTTATTAACTCCATTTGCTACAATTTTCAATGCATCAATGTCTAAACCTGAATCTGTTTCGTCTAAAATTGATAATTTAGGGTCAAGCATTGCCATTTGAAAAATCTCATTTCTTTTCTTTTCTCCACCAGAAAAGCCTTCGTTGACAGATCTATTTTTAAGTTTATTATTTAAACCTACAAGTTCCGACTTTTCGGCAACCATTTTCAAAAAATCTTTTGCCGGGATAGAATCTATTCCATAATACTTATTTCTTTCGTTAAGTGCAGTTCTTAAAAAATTAATATTGCTAACACCAGGAATTTCAACTGGATACTGAAATGCTAAAAATATTCCTTTCCAAGATCTTTCCTCTGGACTCATTTCAGAAATCTCTTCTCCCAAAAAATTAATTGAGCCATTGGTAACTTCATAGTTGTCATTTCCAGCTAAGACAGACGAAAGTGTACTTTTCCCAGAACCATTGGGGCCCATAATCGCATGAACTTCGCCCTTATTAATTTTAAGATTTAATCCTTGAAGAATCTTTTGGTTGTCAATATTACACTCTAAATCTTTGATTTCTATTAGTAATTCACTCATGATTAAATTTTATCCTACAGAACCTTCTAAACTAATTTCTAATAATTTCTGGGCTTCTACTGCAAACTCCATTGGCAACTTATTTAAAACTTCTTTTGCATATCCGTTTACTATCAAACTAATTGCCTTTTCTTCACTTATCCCTCTTTGCAAACAATAAAATAATTGATCTTCTCCGATTTTAGAAGTGGTTGCTTCATGCTCAACGGTAGCAGTTGGATTCTCGCATTCAATGTATGGAAAAGTATGCGCACCACATTGGTCAGTCATTAGGAGTGAATCACACTGAGAAAAGTTTCTTGAGTTTGTTGCACCTTTACCTATCTTTACCAAACCACGATAACTATTTTGACTTTTTCCAGCAGAAATACCTTTAGAGATAATGGTGGATTTGGTGTTTTTCCCAATATGAATCATTTTAGTTCCAGTATCGGCTTGTTGAAAGTTGTTGGTAACTGCGACAGAATAAAATTCACCAATAGAATAATCTCCTTTAAGAATACATGAAGGGTATTTCCAAGTTACTGCTGATCCAGTTTCTACCTGTGTCCAAGAAATTTTAGATCTATAACCGCAAATTCCTCTTTTAGTAACAAAATTGTAAACACCACCTATGCCTTTATCGTCCCCAGGATACCAATTTTGAACTGTGGAGTATTTTATTTCTGCTTTGTCAAGAGCAATTAGTTCCACAACTGCAGCATGTAACTGATTTTCGTCTCTTTGTGGAGCAGTACAGCCCTCTAAATAACTTACGTAACTAGATTCGTCTGCTATTAAAAGTGTTCTTTCAAACTGTCCAGTTCCAGATTCATTAATTCTAAAATATGTGGATAGTTCCATAGGACATCTAACCCCTTTGGGGATATAACAAAATGAACCATCTGAAAAAACAGCGCTGTTTAAGGCAGAATAATAATTATCTGTGTGTGGAACAACTGTTCCCATGTATTTTTTAACTAAATCTGGATGATTATGCACAGCTTCAGAAAAAGAACAGAAAATTATACCTAATTCACTTAGTTTTTCTTTAAAAGAAGTAGCTACCGAAACCGAGTCCATGACAAAATCTACAGCAACTCCACTTAGTTTCTTTTGTTCTTCAATAGATATTCCTAATTTTTCCATGGTCCTTAAAAGTTCCGGATCAACCTCATCTAAACTTTTAAGCTCTTTCTTCTTTTTTGGCGCTGCGTAGTAAGAAATGTTTTGAAAATCTGGCTTAGTATATTTGACATGGGCCCAATTTGGTTCTGACATTTTTTGCCACACACGAAAAGCTTCTAGTCTATAAGCAAGCATCCATTGGGGCTCATTTTTTTTAGAAGAAATTAATTTAATTATATCTTCATTAAGTCCAATTGGAGCCTTTTCACTTTCTATATCAGTAACAAAACCAAATTCGTAGGATTTGTTGTCTAACTCTTCTTTTAATTCTTTTTCAGTATATGACATTTACCCGATTTATAATGAAAAACTTTCTCCACATCCACAAGTTCTATCCGCATTAGGATTGCTAAAAACAAATCCTTTTCCATTTAACCCACCTGAAAAATCTAACGTTGTTCCAATAAGATAAAGAAAACTTTTTTTATCTACAACAACTTTTACTCCGTTGTCCATAAAGGATTTATCGCTGTCAGTTAGCGTATTATCAAATTTTAGTTCATACATCAAACCTGAACAGCCTCCGCCCTTAACACCAACTCTTATAAAATAACCTTCATTACCGTCATCTTTCATAAGCTGTAAAGCTTTTGACTTTGCATTTTCTGTTACTTTGATCATCTAGCTAATTGAAATGGTATATAATATACAAATATACCTCAAAATAACAGATGATAAAAGAATTGTTGAATAGTATTTAATACAAGAATTAATTGTTATTGCAAATAACAAGGTGAAATTATAACTATTGAACTAAATTTGCACTTATGAACGAAGAAGAGAAAAGTATTGATCTAAAGGATTTAGGTGAATTTGGACTTATAGAAAGACTAATAAAAAAAATTAAACTATTTAATGACAATACTACTCTTGGTCCCGGGGATGATGCTGCAATAATAAACTCAAGTAAAGAAATTTTAGTAAGTACAGATATGCTTGTGGAAGGAATACATTTTGATATGGCTTTCACCCCATTAAAACATTTAGGATACAAGTCTGTAATTGTAAATTTAAGTGACATATATGCTATGAATGGTATTCCAAAACAAATTACGGTTGGCTTGGCTATTTCTAGTAAATACACTCTTGAGGCGATTGAAGAGTTTTACGATGGTATTTTATTGGCTTGTGAAAAATATAAGATTGATGTAATTGGTGGAGATATTACCTCGTGTATCAACGGCTTAACCATTTCCATAACAGCAATTGGAGAAGCAATGAAAAGAGAAATTGTCAAAAGGTCTGGAGCTAAAGAAAATGATTTATTAATTACCACAGGAGATTTGGGAGGAGCCTACATGGGACTTAACGTACTTCAAAGAGAGAAAGAGGTTTGGAAAAGCAACCCAAATATGCAACCTGAACTTGACAACTTTAATTATATTCTAGAAAGACAACTTAAGCCAGAGGCAAGGAGAGATGTAATTGAATTTTTAAAAAAATGTGATGTAATTCCAACCAGTATGATAGATATTTCTGATGGATTAGCATCTGAAGTTTTTCATATTTGCAAATCTAGTAACGTTGGATGTCAGCTTTATGAAGAAAAAATACCCATAGATCCACAGACTTATCAAACTTCTATGGATTTCAATATAAACCCTACGGTTTCTGCACTAAATGGAGGCGAAGATTATGAATTACTTTTCACCATTAATCAAAAAGATTATGAGAAAATTAAAAACGACCCTAACCTTACAGCCATAGGTCATATTACAAAAAAAGCTCAAGGGATTAACTTACTTGGAAATGGAAACACCTCTACTCCGCTCCAAGCTCAGGGATGGAACCATTTTAACAAATAAATTTTAAATAGAATTATCGGACTCATCTAAAAACTGATATTGTAAAATACCAAGCTCTGTCATGGGTCTAACAGTAATCCATTTTTTATATTTTAAAAACCATTGCCTCTGGATATTTTTAACACCTTTTTTCAAAAAAGCGTCAATAAAGGGGTGAACATTTAAAGTAATAGATTTTGCTATGCCCTCAACCATAATTGAGTTTAGCATTGAATCAATTTCATCAATAATTAGAATTGAAGCTTGGACTTCACCTTTGCCAAGACAAGTTGGACAAGTTTCAGTAGTTTTAATTTCAGTTTCTGGACGAACACGCTGTCTAGTCAATTCTACAACTCCAAATCTACTTGGTGGCTGGATATTGTGCTTAGCTTTATCGTCCTTCATGAATTTTCTAAAACTTTCAATAAGCTTTTTGTTATTGGCCCTATCGTACATATCGATAAAATCGACAGCTACAATTCCTCCCATATCTCTTAACCTTAAAAGTCTAGCAATTTCTTCAGCTGATTCTAAGTTGGTTTCTAAAGCATTTAATTCTTGATTAACATTGGTGGCCTTTCTGTTTCCACTATTTACATCCACAACATGCATTGCCTCAGTATGGTCAATGATTAAATAGGCTCCAGATTTTAAGTTAACTTTCCTTCCAAAAGTTGCTTTTATCTGCTTGTTAATTCCCTTGCTTTCGAAGAGACTTACTTTTCCTTGATAGAGCTTAACAATATCTTCCTTTTCAGGTGCTATAGTCTTAACGTAATCCTTTAACTCATTATATAAAGATTCATCATCTACGTGAATACTTGTAAACTCTTTATTTAACTCGTCTCTTAATACCGTAGTAGCTCGATTCATTTCTCCAAGTAGCTTTTTTCTTGGAGTTGCATCCTTAAGTTCTTTGAACATTTTAGACCATTTTTGCTCTAAGTCTCTAAGGTCTTGATCCAATTCGGCAACTTTTTTATTCTGAGCTACAGTTCTAATAATTACACCAAACTTTCTAGGTCTAATACTATTTATAAGTCTCTTTAAACGATTTCTCTCGGCAGGATCTTTTATTTTTTGAGAAACAGAAATCTTTTCTGAAAATGGAACTAGAACCAAAAATCTTCCTGGAATTGTTACTTCAGCACTCAGCCTTGGACCCTTAGAGGATATGGGCTCTTTAGTTACCTGAACAGCAATTATTTGATTAGAAGACAGATGTTCTTTTACCTTTCCATCTTTCAATATATCTGGCTCTATCTTGTTATAGCCAAGTTTGTGGGTAGATTGTTTCCCGGATATAGAATCTTTAACAAATTTGCTCATTGATCTATATTGAGGACCTAAATCTAAATAATGCAAAAATGCATCTTTTTCATATCCAACATCAACAAATGCTGCATTTAAACTGGGTACGATTTTTTTAACCTTACCTAGATAAACATCTCCTACATTAAATCGGTCATCAAGACCTTCTTTATGAATTTCAACTAATTTATTTTCATAAAGCAATGCAGTTACTACTTCGTCTGATGATGAATTTATAACTAATTCATACGACACTTAACCTCCTATCTGATTATAGCAGAGCGGTTACACAATAAAATAATATTGTCAGTGGAAAA
>Ga0233444_10006944_pt1 | contig 9980 bp, 7 predicted proteins | sample SI_124_October20_6_FD_182792 | JGI IMG/M metagenome (GOLD analysis project Ga0233444, IMG submission 182792) | Seawater microbial communities from Saanich Inlet, British Columbia, Canada - SI_124_October2016_10_MG | ecosystem: Environmental > Aquatic > Marine > Inlet | place: Canada: British...
GTAGAGGCGGATGAAGTGACTTACAACTTACACGTAATGCTGCGGTATGAAATTGAAAAGAAACTGTTCAACGGAGACCTCGCCGTTGAAGATTTGCCGACTGCATGGAATACTATGTTCAAGGAATGGTTTGGAGTCGATGTTCCAGATGATCGGCTTGGATGCCTCCAAGACATTCACTGGTCTATGGGCGCATTTGGCTACTTCCCGACGTATACGCTTGGTAACCTCTATGCTGCCCAACTGTTGGAGGCCATGCGCAATGACCTCGGCGATATTGACAAGATGATTTCCTCTGGTGACTGGAGTCCAATGTTGGACTGGCTTCGCCCTAGAATACATGAACGTGGTAGCCAAGTCACTCCGAGTGAACTCATACAAGACGCCACCGGGAAAGCCCCTACGCCAGAACCCTTCCTCAATTATATTGAAGAAAAATATCGAGCACTGTATCATCTTGATGCGTGATTATTCCCAAGGCGTCATGATGATTGGTTCGCCAACTTCACCGGGCTCAACCAAGATTTTCCCTTTCTGCCCAGTTGCTGTCGTTCGTTCAAAGACAGGTATTCCTGCAACAACCGTTACTTGAGCCCAACCTACGAGTGCATGGCCTCTGAAGGGGCTCCAGCCAACTCTGCTCCAAGCATTCTTGTCTTCTACCACAGCTTCATTCATCATATCAACCAAGACGATGTCGCCATCATTTCCTTCCTGCAAGAGACCTTTGCCGGTCATGTTGTAGCAATCCGCAACATTCGTTGACATCCAACGTACAACATCTTCAATGCTGCATTTTCCATCTTTTGCGTGTGTGAGCATGACTGCGAGCGATGTATCAACACCGGGCATGCCGCTAGGCGCCTTTGGGAAACCGAGGGCCTTTGCTTCCAACGTGTGGGGTGCATGGTCCGTCGCAATGCATTGGATTGTTCCATTTATCATGTGATTCCAAAGCAGTTCGCGGTCCTTCTTGTAACGAATTGGTGGATTCATTTTCAGACGAGTCCCTTCTCGTGTCACGTCATCTTCGTCAAACGTCAAGTGCTGAGGAAGCGTTTCGGTTGTGATGATTGCTCCATCTGCTCCAGCCTGACTTGGAAGCGTAGTCTTTCCCTCGAGCCAATCCGCTTCTAAGCCACTTGTCAAGTGAAGTACATGCAAACGATGGCCAGTGGATTGGGCCAGTTCAACTGCGAGCTCAGTCGCCAAGAGGGCGGTGACATCATCCCTCCACTCAGCATGTGCAGCGATGTCAGTTCGAGATTTGAATACCTCAAACCGCTCTATGAGCCGTTGTTCATCCTCAGCATGTACGGCGATTAAGCCTGCAGTGTTTCCGAAAATAGTTTCCAAGGCTTTTCTCTCGTTAACCAAGAGCGTACCCGTAGAGGATCCCATGAATACCTTGATGCCACAAATCCCTGGTATGGCGAGTGGGGCGTCGGGAGTTCCAACGGCTTCTTGCAGGTCAGAAACGTTATCCGGAGTTGCTCCAATGAAAAAGCCATAATTGTTTACGCATTTTTTGGATGCAGTGTCCAATTTCATGTTCATTCCTTCCATTGTGGTAATGGAGGGTTTGTTGTTGGGCATATCAAGGAATGAGGTCACTCCTCCGCTGACCGCTGCGGCCGAACCAGACCCCAAATCTTCCTTCTCAGGTTGACCAGGGTCGCGGAAATGACATTGAGGGTCAATCATTCCGGGGAGAAGGTGGAGGCCTTCTGCTTCGATTAAGAGTTCATCGTCTTGGGGTGTTAGAGAACCTGTAGTGTCAATGGTGTCAATGACTCCGTTTTGAATTCTTAAATCTCCTATAATGGTTTGATTTGGTAGAACCATCGTTGCGCCCCGAATCAACATATTGCCTCTCATCTTCAATCTCCAATCTTCGGCTGATACGGCCAGCACATCAATATGGCGATGGGGGTCTCAGGTGCGAGAAGCGCCTTTGGGCCGAAATGCGTCGCAAATCTCAGAGTCCATCTCCATGTAAGGGCCGTTCATTAAATCGACACAGTATGGGACAGACTTCCAAATCTCATCAATCGTCTCTCGAATCGCCTTTGGTCGCCCGGGCAGATTGAAGATGAGGCTTGAGCCTCTGAGGCCACCAACTTGGCGAGACAATATTGCAGTTGGCACGTAGGCGAGCGATATGCTACGCATCTGTTCACCAAAACCGGGCATCATTCTATCGCAAACAGCAATCGTAGCCTCAGGCGTGACATCCCTTGAAGCAGGTCCAGTGCCACCGGTTGTAACGATGACATCGCACCCGAATTCATCGGTCAAGGTCTTGAGGGTGTTCTCAATGTCTTCTTGCTCGTCGCGAACACATCGGTAATGGGCGGTCCAAGGGCTCCTGATGGCTTCGTCAAAGAAAGAAAGAATTGCAGGACCCCCTTCGTCAACATACACTCCTTGACTTGCACGGTCACTTACGGTGACAATTCCAAGGGTGACGGAATCTCCAACATGGCCGACTCGGCCCTCTCGTGATGTTTGTTGGTTCATGGAACCGCCTCACTGGTCGCCGTACTTTGCTACGATGTCTGCGTGGAAGTTGTCGAGAAGCGTATCTTCAAACAATTCGGTTTGACGGCGCATCTTGGTTGAACGGATATGCAGGACTGCCATGAGGATGAAGACGATAATGATCATCGGGATGAATACCTCGAGCTTGTACTGGTGCATGAATTTCACAATTCCTTCAGCAGTATAGGCCCATGTGATCGAAGCGATCGACCCTCCAACAAACGTGGCTAAGAGCACGCGCATGAATTGCATGCGTGAGAGCAAGCCCAGCATGGCTCCGACAAGTACGCCAGAGGCCATGAACGGAATCCAAACGAAGACGATCAATCCCCAAAAGCCCCATTTGTTGATCATTTCACGCTTCTCATTAGCCATGTATTCAACGGTTGAAAGCGTGTCTCCAAGGAATTTGGTTTGGAGCATTCGGCCGCCTAGTCCATCTTGGCGCGCAATTGCTACGATTCTGTCATCATCGGCAGATTTTCTCTCAACACGACCCGCCCCGGAACGGTCAGCGAGGGTTGAAACTTCGTTTCGAGTTTTCACAACCAATTCTTGAGTGCCAAGAAGTTCTTCATTACGCTCTGAGATAAAGGTAAACAATTCATCTTTGATCTGCGTTGAGGTTTTGTCAAATCGGAAGAAGGCAAATCTTTGGGTTGGCCTGTAGATGACGGAAACGAAGACAACTCTATCGTCGCTTGTAACGACGGCACCCTTCATTTCAACGTCGTTGCGACGGGTAAAGAAGAGATCAAGGCTGTCCCGAACATCGTCTTCAACTCTTGAGAGTGAGTGCAACTCTGAAAAGAAGGAGGAGTAATCTTGACGTTCTTCGGCTTCTTCACCACTGACGACACGAGTTCCGATTCCAACTCCGGAGTCGAAATCTATTGATTGGCCTGCGCCAATGATTCGGACATTGAGCTGAACAGGCTTGAATACTCTGAATATTGCAAACTCTTCGAGAATATTCCGAAGAATTTCTGCTCGTATTTCCTTTGCGTCCGAGAGTGTGTTTTCAGTGTTCTTGTAGGCCACCATAATGTCAATGGACAGGTCCCTTGTCTCCACTTTGAATAGATCATGGTCGACCTCGACATTGAGGCGATTTGCAATCTCAGTGACGGTATCTTCTACCAGTCTAGCAATGTGATTGCGGGAAAGGATATCGTCGGTATCTTGGTGGTAGACCTTGTACATGAGCGGGTAAAGAACAAGCAATGAGATGATTGAAAGTGAGAGCGAAATGAATGCCATCCACCATGCAGGGATTCCGGCCGCACCTCCGGTAAGCATGGCGGTTTCACGTCCACCGCCTAATTCGGCACCCATCAGCAAGTAACCCCAATCTCCGAGGTCTTGGACTGTCCAGCAGGAACGCGAGCCAGCATCGGCGATACGAACGTCAGAATGCTCGGTGTCGTCAACGAACGGAAGGAAGGAGAGCGCCTCGCTTGATATAGTGAGTTCAAAACTAACGGCTTTGGTCATTGATTGCATGACCAGGGGAGAACTGATGTTGTTTTCTTCATACACCGTTAGTCGGAATTTTAGGTTGTATTCACCTTCGGCCAAGTCGGAGAACGGTGCTTTGAAATATGCTCTACCAGAGTTATTCACCTCTTCATCAACAACACGAGTTGTTTCATCGGTCATCGCAACATCATTTGCTCCACCTTTGTCTTCGATGGAATAGTTGAGGAACGCTACTCCATTCGGCAGATTATGGCCGGCAATAGAGAATAATTCTCGGTCTGGGTCTGGGAATATATTGAGCCAAGGTTCATCAGAGATTTCTTCACATTCATCGCCAATGTCCAAAAAAGTAGTGGACGCTTTATGGTCAAGAGCAGTCGTATTGCCAAAGACCCCCGAGGACATTGAAAAGAGGAGTAAAGCAAACAGCATCCCGTAAACGAGTCCTCCCATCAACACGAAATCTTCGATCTTTGACAAGAAACGTTTTCCACCGCCCATCCGCCGCTGGCGAATTTCTTGGAGTTCCTTTGTCTCCTTGTTTCGAGATTTTGTATGCTCTTCATGAGCGTCGAGAGGCGCCTCGTGGTCTGCCGCTTCCTTGCCCATAATGAGGGCAAGACGGAACTTCCTCATGAACCCTTTTCTCTTTATCGTTGAGGGTTTCGTTCACTAAGAGCCGTTCTATAGATATGTGCAGTTGGCCATCAATGCTTCAAATTAAGGAAAATGGGCGACTGATTTCTTATTTGGAGGCGACATTGTCCCAAAAATTTCCGCTGTTTTCGATCTCTGTTCGAGGGGCTGGTTCCGAGATTTTAGAAGGTGATGGGGCGGCATGGAATTCTTCTAGAAAGTCTCTAGACGTTGTTCGTTCACGTTCTTTTTGCAGCCGTTTAAGCGTAAATTTACTTTCTGGGAAGAGTGCCATTCGTATCGAAATACATCCGCCTAATTGGACCATTAGGCCTGCAAATAGAAACGGTAAAGAGAAGCAAATCATAAAGATGCTCAGCATCACACTTTCACCAAAACCGACAGGCAGTATCAAGAATGGAACAAGGGTAAACGGCATCCCAAAGCAAATCAAGAAAATGCCAGATAAGACAGCACCCAGTCGCTGTGGAGTCTGAAAATCAGTCATGTCGCTTTGGCCATTCATGATTCTTCCTCACGGTAATGAATGTTGGTGGGTTAGGCCGGACTTGAACCAGCGACCTCGGCATCTTCAGTGCCGCGCTCTCCCAACTAAGCTACTAACCCGTTTATTCTTGGCGAGTGCCCTCGCCATATCAAGCCTTCCGATGTAGCGTCTCCACCGGGCTGTTCAAAAAAAGCTCTAATGGGCCTCAAACTGCTCCGTTCAAGACATCAGTTTGCATCTTGAACAGTGTCTCCATTCCACCATCAGCCTGAGCCAATAGGGCGCTCAGTTCATCAGCAGAGAAGGTAGATTCTTCTCCAGTACCTTGAATTTCGACGTATTTTCCATCGCTCGTTTTGATCACGTTCATGTCAACATCTGCATTTGAGTCCAGGATATAATCGAGGTCAAGGTAAACATCACCATCAATCAATCCTACCGAAACAGCGGCGAGGTCATGAGGTATGACGTCCATTTCGTGATTTTTCTGTTCAATGTCTGACAGTGAAGGGGCAGTCCACCCCTCTTTGCGTTGTTCAAATGTCGGCCGGAGGTCAGAAGGTAGACAATCCCCGCTCGCTATCAATCGGCGAACAGCCAAACGAAGGGCGATGTTTGCTGCAGTGATGGATGCGCAACGAGTACCGCCGTCTGCGTTTAGCACATCACAATCGATGTTCAGGGCAACGGGCCCTAGTGCTTCTAGGTCTACAGCGGCTCGGAGTGAACGAGCGATAAGGCGTTCAATTTCTTGCGTCCGACCCTTTGCTCCATTTCGCTCTCGGCGAAACCTGGAATCTGTTGAACCTGGTAAAAGTGAGTACTCAGCATGGACCCAGCCTTTTGTTGCATCACGAGGGAACCAACGTGGGAGTTTGGATTCTTTGGTACAGCAGGCTAAGACAACGGTGTCGCCTTGTCGGTAAAGGACTGATGCAAGGGCATTTGGAGTGAAATCCAATTGCACTTCGACATTTCGCATTTCGTCCGCTTTTCTTGAGAGTTCCAAGTTGGTCTTGAATTTGGCCATGCATCTCCCAGCGGGTTCGCTTCATCAAGCCTTCTCACCTTCCAACTTGGGTGACGCGCACCTTCAAAGCGTTTCAGTGGGTGGAAGAATCATGTCCCAGCCTCAAGCAGTTATTTGCGGCGTTGCTCGCACCCCTATCGGAAAATTTCTCGGTACTCTTTCGCCGTTCACTGCAGTTGAACTCGGTGTATTCTCTGTGAAGGAGTTGCTAAATCGAGTCAACATTGACGCTCAGTCCGGTGTTATTGACGAGGTCCTTTTCGGTCAAGTTCTCCAAGCAGGAGCGGGACAGAACCCTGCTCGTCAAGTCGCTCTGGGTGCTGGACTACCGGTTTCAACCCCTTGTACAACCATCAACAAAGTATGCGGTTCATCGCTCAAGGCGGCCATGATGGCTGCGAACAGTATTCGTGCGGGCGAATACAAAGCCATTGTTGCAGGGGGCATGGAGAGTATGAGTAACGCCCCACAATTGCTCATGGGCCAACGAAAAGGTGCTAAAATGGGTTCATCTACACTCATTGATTCAATGATTCATGATGGCCTCTGGGATGTTTACAATGATGTTCACATGGGTCTCACCGGGGAAACGGTTGCAAAGGAATGCAATATCAGCCGTGAAGATGCTGACCATTTCGCATTACGAAGTCAACAACGGGCTGCCAATGCTTGGGAACAAGGTTGGTTTGACTGGGAAACTTTCTCCATAGAGGTTCCACAACGAAGAGCAGATTCAATCACCTTCAATTCTGACGAAGGAGTTCGGGGCCAAACGACCATTGAATCTCTTGGAAAATTACGTCCGGCATTTGACCGTGAAGGCATGGTCACTGCCGGTAATGCCAGTACGCTTAATGATGGAGCAAGTGCGATCTTAGTCGCAGAAGAATCCTTTGCTCGGGAACAAGGTTGGGAAATTATTGCATACATCCGCGACTATTGCACATCCGGAGTTGAACCTGCTCGTGTCATGAGCGCCCCTATCCCCGCAGTTAAGATGCTGCTTGAACGAAATGAACTTCAGGTATTGGACGTTGATGTCTACGAACATAACGAGGCATTTGCATCTGCATCATGTGCTGTGGCTCAAGAAGTCGGAATTCCTGACGATCGCTTCAATCTTCACGGTGGAGCAGTTAGTTTAGGCCACCCGCTCGGTGCGAGTGGAACGCGTTGTCTCATCACCATGTTAGGGGTCATGCGACGCATTGAAGCGTCTTCAGGAGTCGTTACTCTTTGCCTTGGCGGGGGTAATGCTGTGGCAATGTACGTCACACGAGATGTTTGAATCCAAGGCCCGATTTTTCCTGCTTTGAACGGTTCATGCTAAATAGGGAGCGGCGGGGGCTTCACATTGGGTGTACCAATGGGTTCCTTTCAAGACCTCGGCATAAGCGATGCACTTGCGGAAGTATTGTCTTCGCAAGGTATTAACGAGCCGTTCGAAGTTCAAGTAGAATCTATACCTCCTTCGATGGAAGGCAAAGATGTCTCATGCCGAGCGCCGACAGGGTCCGGTAAAACATTGGCTTTTGGCCTTCCTATGCTGGAAAAAGTCTCTTTTGCCGAGCCAAACCGTCCTCGCGCTCTTATTCTAACTCCAACCCGAGAGTTGGCTGAACAAATCTATGGTGTTCTCAAGCCACTTGCTCGGGTTATTGACAGAACTGTTGGGACCATCTATGGTGGAGTTTCTTACAAGAATCAATACCGAGCCCTTGAGCGCGGATTGGACATTGTCGTAGCTTGCCCAGGGCGTCTGCTTGATTTGATGGAACGAGGTGCAGTTGTCCTCAAGGATGTTGAAGTTGTTATCATTGACGAAGCCGACCGAATGGCTGACATGGGGTTCATGGAACCTGTCTGCGACATTCTTGACCGATGCCTTCCCGACCGGCAAACTGTACTCTTTAGTGCAACACTTGACGACGAAGTTGGGGATTTGATCAACCGCTATCAACGGGAACCTGTTCGTCTTGAGGTTGGTGCTGAAGAAGTATCAATTACAGATATGGAGCATCATTTCTGGCTTATGCCCCATGCCAAGAAATCTCCGATTTCTGCTGAATTAATTCGTAATTGTGGACGAACAATAATCTTTTGTCGCACCCGACTCGGTGTGGAGCGTGTGAATGATGAGTTGCTTGATGACGGCCTCGGTGTTCGAGGACTGCACGGTGGCCTTTCACAACGACAACGTGACCGGGCTATGCAGGCTTTCAAGCATGGAGAATGCATGGCTCTTGTCGCTACAGACGTTGCCGCAAGAGGCTTGGATGTTGAAGGAGTCAACTGTGTTATTCATTATGATCCTCCGGAAAATGGTAAGGCGTACAAGCATCGTAGTGGACGAACTGCTCGCGGTGGAGCAAGTGGTGTAGTCGTATCTCTTGTTCAGCGCCCTCAGAAGAAAATGTACCATCGTCTTCAGAAAAATGTTGGTGTTAACGTAGATTTTACTCCACCCGACTTTGGCTCCCTTCCTACTTTTGAAGTTGAATACATCCCTCCCGAGCCACGTTCTCGTGGACGTCGTGATGGTGGTCGCCGAGATGGTGGCCGTCGTGATGGCGGTCGTCGAGATGGCGGCGGCGGAGGCGATGGACGTCGAGATGGCGGTCGTCGAGATGGCGGCGGCGGAGGCTATGGGCGTCGAGATGGCGGTCGCAGAGACGGCGGTCGTCGAGATGGCGGTGGCGGAAATTATGGACGCCGAGATGGCGGTAGACCCGATTACAATCGCAATGAACGTAACCAACGTGACGGCGGATACCGTCGTGGCGATGACCGAGGAAATGATGGTGGCTCACAAAATGACCGCCGTGATAACAGCGGTGAACGCGAAGGTGGAAACCGTCGCAACGACAATCAGCGTGGAAATGACCGCAATGACAACCGTGGAGGCCGCCAAGGTGGTCGAGATGGTGGTGGCGGTGGCTACAACCAGCGAGGTAACGACCGACGCGAGAACCGTGGTGGTCGTGATGGTGGACGTCGTGGTGAGCCCCGTGAAGACAGTGGATATCACGGCCGTTCTGCTCCTAGCCGAGAAAACAACTCTCGTAGTGAAGACAGTGGGGAGAAGAAGGAACACACGGGCAAGAGAGCACCTCCGCCCCGTCCACGTTCTGGACCCCGCCCATCAAGAGCAAACTTTTCCCGACGTAGAGGCTCTCCTCCTCGTTCATTTAAGCGAAAGAAGTGATGGTTCATCAAAGAACAGCAGTTCTTTCATGAGTATTGATTTGGCTGGTCTCTAAGGAATCGGTTATTTGCATCACGATGAATGTGATTGAAGTCTATCTTCGTTCAAGATTGCTTTTTTCTCATTGCAAAGAATATGAACAGCAGAAAAAGTAACGTCGCCCCTGTCCCTCCATAAATCAACATTTGTTGATCTGTAGAACTTGACAATTCATTCGCTTCTGTTAGTTCTTCTAACGTTTGGTTTTGAAAGAAAATAACCTTCTGAGTCAAACTCATCGACATGCACTCATTGGTATATTCGCAGCTGAATTGACTCTTGACAATCACTTCAACATCTACCGCCAGGGTGTGGACTCCATCTGCGTTTAACGGCCAATCGGAGCCATCTGCTGGCGTGTTTACTGTGATTCTAAAGAGTGCAGGGGGCCCATTGGGTTCGACTTCTATCCCAGTGAACGGGAGGGAAAATGCGCTTACTCCATTAACAACATCACCATTTGTGGAAAGGATGAATTGATCTATGCCATTGCCTTGATTGTAGATCTTATATTGTAAACTTTCAATTGTACCTGTCCCTAT
>Ga0233444_10006946_pt1 | contig 9979 bp, 10 predicted proteins | sample SI_124_October20_6_FD_182792 | JGI IMG/M metagenome (GOLD analysis project Ga0233444, IMG submission 182792) | Seawater microbial communities from Saanich Inlet, British Columbia, Canada - SI_124_October2016_10_MG | ecosystem: Environmental > Aquatic > Marine > Inlet | place: Canada: British...
TTTTAATTATAAGATAAGAGTCAATGGGGCAGGTAGAACAGATAAAGGAGTACACGCATTTGGACAGTTTGCGAATTTTATTACAAAAAAAAAAATCGATGATAAAAATAAATTCTTAAATTCAATAAATTTTTTTCTAGGTAAAAATTTAATCTCAATCATTTCAGCTAAAAAAAAAAAATTAGAATTTCATGCTAGACACCAAGCAAAAGAAAGAATTTATGAATATCATATAGTAAACAGACAGGGTTCTTTATCAATTGATAAATATAAATCGTGGCATATAAAAAAAAAATTAGATCTAAAATTACTTAAAAAAGGTTTAAAATTATTAGAAGGTACTCATGATTTTTCAACTTTTAGAGCTGCTTCGTGTTCAGCTAAATCATCTATAAAAAAGATTAATTCAATTAAAGTAAAAAAAAGAGGGGATAAAATTTTTATTAGATTTAGCTCTAGATCATTTCTACAAAATCAAGTCAGGTCAATGGTTGGGTGCTTAAAGTATCTTTCGTGCGGAAAATGGAGTTTAAGTGAATTCAAAAAAGTTTTTAAATCAAAAAAAAGAATAAAATGTGCTCCTCCAGCGCCTGCATGCGGCCTTTATTTGCTCAATGTAAAATATTAATTTTAAAAAATATTTTTACCACTATATTTTTTAATAGAATTTATAGTTATATTTAAAAGTGAAAAAAGATTATCAAAAAAATTTAATTTATTATAATCTTTATTTATTTTCCAAATCCAGAAAAAGTTATTCAAATTATTGCTTTGTAAAGAATTTTTTCTTACTCTATATTTAGTCAAAAATTTATTGAGACATAAAGCGTATTTTACTTTTTTTAAAAGTTTACATTTAAAATAATAATCTTCGCAAATTTTTGTTCTAGTAAATTTTATATTTTTTATCATATCTTTTTTTACCATCATTGTACTAGTAGCTATTGATGTGTTGTGAATAAATTCAGAATAATCAAAACTTAGTGGAGGTTTAATAAATTTTTTTTTATCTCCAAAGGTTTCATAATAAGTATATGAAAAGGAACATTTATTTTTTATCATAAAGTTAATTTGTTCTTTTAATTTATTTTTTTTCCAAATATCATCTGAGTCTATAAAAGCTACAAAAGACGATTTCGATTTTTTTAATGCGTAGTTCCTACAAAATCCTGCTCCTTGATTTTTTTTAAGAAAATAAGCATTTATTTTTTTATTCTTTAAAAATTTCCTTAAGATTTGTTTAGTTTTATTGTCTGAATTATCATCCACTATAATAAGTCTCCAATTAAAATAACTTTGATTGATGATACTTTTTAAAGTTTCTTCGAGGAATTCGTGACTATTGTAGTTTGGTAAAATTATATCTATTTTCTTTTTTTTCTTTTTTTTATTCTCCATCTAGATCCTTCTCTTACTATATAACCACAACAACTTTTTGATCCACACTTACATGGAAATTGCTTGTAGTCTTCATCAAAACTGAATCCGTAGTCGTAGGATAGTTCCTCACCTTTTTCTATATCTCTTAATGAAAATATCCATAACTTTAAACCCTTTCCATCAACTTCGCAGTTCGGTTCACATGAATGATTGATTAATCTGGCAGTATTATATTTAAAATCTCCATCCAAATCATATCTGCTATTGAGATTGAAAAGATAAATTGCTTTATCATTATCATATTTAGGGTTTCTTTCTGTTTCTTTTTTTGTAATGATTTTTCCAGTATAGTAAATAATTCTTGTTCCTGCTTTTATATTTGTAGCAGCATATACACCTTGATTATCTATTTTGGACTTCTTAACTTTATAGAGCTTCACTTAAAGTAATCCTGGAGAATATTTTCGTATATTCGTGTAAGTTTTTTTAGATCAGTAAGTGAAACACATTCATCAACTTTATGCATTGTTTTGTTTACCAAACCAAACTCAAGACAAGGAGCAATTTTTCTAATAAATCTTGCATCAGATGTTCCACCAGTTGTAGAAAATTTAGGTGTTATTTTTGTAACTTTTTTTATAATTTTTTTTGCCATAAAAATTGTCTTATTAGGTTTAGTAAGAAAAGAGTCACCATTTTCTATAAATTTCATTTTAAATTTGCACCCTGTCGCTTTACAGATACTTTTTACCACTAAACTAATTTTGTTTCTTAGCTTTTTAGCAGTATAAAAATTATTATACCTAATATTAAATTGGGCGCTTGCTCTTGCAGGTATTACGTTGTGAGCTTTATTTTCTACATTTATAGCTGTAAATTCTAGGTTTGATGGTTGAAAATTTTTATTTCCTTTATCAAGCTTTTTTTGTTTAAGTTTTTCACAAATATTAACCAATGTATTAATTGGATTATTCGATAAATGCGGATAAGCAACATGACCCTGGACTCCACGAATTTCTATTTTACCTGATAAACTTCCTCTTCTCCCAATCTTAATCATCTCACCAAGTTTATTAGGGTTAGTTGGCTCTCCTACTATACAAAAATCTATTTTTTCTTTTTTTTTCTTTAAGTACTCAACTACTTTTTTTGTTCCATTGATTGCAAAACCCTCCTCATCACCCGTAATTAAAAAACTTATAGAGCCACTAAATTTTCTTTTTTTTTTTAAGAATTTGTTTACAGCTGATACAAAACAAGCAATTGAACTTTTCATATCATTAGCCCCTCTTCCTATTAAATGACTCTTTTTAACAGAAGGTTTAAAGGGATTAACAGTCCAATCTTTAATATTTCCTGGAGGCACAACATCAGTATGACCGGCATAACATAAATTAGGACTTTTTTTTCCAAGTCTAGCGTATAAATTTTTAATTGGTTTACTTTTTTTATCTTTAAATTCTAAAATTTTACAAGTAAACCCTAAAGATTTTAATTTTTTGTTTAAAAAATTAATCGCACCAGCATCTTTAGGTGTAATACTTGGAAATTTTATAAGGTCCTTAGCTAATTTTAATTCGTTAATGTTAGCCATCAGTCCCTTAATAAATCATTAATAGAAGTTTTGCTTCTAGTTTTTGAGTCAACTTTTTTTACTATTACCGCGCAGTACAAAGACGGACCGTCCGGATTAGATTTATTTGGCAAACTTCCCGGAACTACAACTGAATAGGCCGGAACTTTTCCAAAAGTAATTTCTCCAGTAGAACGATCAATAATTTTTGTCGATGCCCCTATGTAAACACCCATCGAAATTACAGCACCTTCTTCAACTAAAACACCTTCAGCTATTTCAGATCGTGCTCCAACAAAACAATTATCTTCAATAATAACTGGGCCAGCTTGTAAAGGCTCAAGGACCCCACCAATTCCAGCTCCTCCAGATATATGACAGTTTTTTCCAACTTGCGCACACGAACCAACAGATGCCCAAGTGTCGATCATTGTTCCTTCATCAACGTAAGCTCCAAGATTTACGAACGAAGGCATTAAAACAACATTTTTAGCAATGAAAGATCCTCTTCTAACTACACCGTTTGGAACATGCCTGTATCCAGCTTTTTTCCAATCTTTCTCTTTCCACTTTACTGATTTACCGGGAACCTTATCGTACCAAGTAGTGTATGGCCCTTTTGACATTTCCATTTTATTAACTCTAAAGCTTAAAAGTATAGCCTTTTTGATCCATTGATTTACTATCCAAGATCCATCAATTTTATTAGCAACTCTAATATTACCAGAGTCAACTAGCTCAATTGTTTCATTTATTGCTTTGATTATTTTCTTGTCCGATTTAGGACTTATTTCCTCTTTTTTATCAAAATTTTGATTAATTATTTTTTCTAGTTTATTTGTATTCATTTATCTCCTTTAAAAAATCAGCAAGATTATCTGTTCTATAATTTATAAATTCTGCATCAGAATATTGTGCAGCCCAAGGTTCTTTATTTTTAATCCAAACTGTTTTCATTCCTAATTCATGTGCTGGTTTTAAATTTCTTGCTATATCTTCAAAGAATATACAATATTCTGGTTCAATGTTGTAATTTTCTATAATTTTTTTGTAAGGTTCTATCGAAGGCTTTGGATAAAAATCTGAGTCAACAATATCAAAAACACCATCAAATAGCTTGTCAATTCCTATTCTTTTTGTGACATTTGCCGCATGAGCCCTTGAACCATTGGTAAATATTATTTTTTTCCCATCGAGTCTATTAATCTGATTTTCTAAAAGCGCATCTTTTTTAAGAAAATTTAAGTCTACATCGTGAACAAATTCTAAAAATTCATTTGCATCAATATCATGATTTTTAATCATTCCATTTAAAGTAGTATTATATTCGTGAAAATAATTTTTCTGAATTTTTTTTGCCTCTTCTTCACTAACTTTAAGCTTTCTAGAAATAAATTTAGACATTTTTTTATCTACCTGGTCAAAAACTTTGGTATCTCCAGAATAGAGTGTATTATCCAAATCAAATAGCCAATATTTTATTTTTTTAAGTTCTTTCATTATCTTATTAAAGTCCCAGCTCCATCGTCTGAAAATATTTCGTTTAATATTGAATGAGGTTTTCTGCCGTCCATAATAACCACACCTCTTACACCATTACTAACTGAGTCTAGACACGTATTGATTTTAGGAATCATCCCTCCAGTAATCGTTTCATCTTTTATCATTTCTAATATTTCTGAAGATGAAATTTCAGATATTAATTTTTTATCCTTGTTTAAAACGCCCTCAACATTTGTCATTAATAATAGTCTTCTAGAATTTAAAGATTTAGCTATTGCACCAGCGGCCGTGTCACCATTAATATTATAGGTTTGATTATTTTTTCCCAAACCAAGAGGAGCAACAACAGGTATTTGATTATCCCTTATAATTTTTTCTATTGTTTCATTATTAATTTTTTTAGGGACTCCAACAAAGCCAAGTCTTTTATCTTCTGGAGAGACATTTATAATATTTTTTGATTTTGTATTTATAGATACACCTTTTGAGCCTTTTTTGTTTAAGGAGTTTACAATATCATTATTTAAATCAATTAGCACCTTTTCGACTATGTTAATAATTTTGTCGTCAGTTACTCTTAAGCCATTAATAAATTTGGTTGGAATATTTGATTTCTCAAGCTCTCTTTTAATTCTTGGCCCACCGCCATGAACAACAATAATTGAAAGACCTAACTTATTCAAAATACCAATATCTTCAATAAAATTATCAAATAAACTTCTATCAATTAGAACATTACCTCCATATTTAATTACTATAGTTTCGTTTTGATATTTTTTTACATATTTATTAATATTTTTAATATCCGGAGCAGACGAAGGCCAAAATTTTTTAATTTCCTCAAAAGAAATATTCACGGACATTTAATTTGTCTTAACAGTAGTGTTTTTATTTATTACCCATTGCTGAGCAATTGTAAGAATATTATTTATAGTCCAATAAACTACTAGACCTGAAGGAAATGAAGCCAAAATTATTGTTAAGAAAAGAGGGAAGAATGCAAAAATTTTTGCTTGCACAGGATCTGTTGGAGCAGGATTTAATTTTTGTTGCACCCACATAGATGCGCCCATTAAAATTGGCCAAATTCCAATAATCATAAAGCTTGGCGGATCCCAGGGTATTAAGCCAAACATATTAAAAATGGAAGTAGGATCTGCTGCCGATAAATCTTTAATCCAACCAAAGAATGGTTGGTGTCTCATTTCTAGAGAGATGAATAACATTTTATAAATGGCAAAAAAGAAAGGTATTTGAATTAATACTGGTAAGCAACCAGATGCAGGATTAATCTTTTCTTTTCTATATAGAGCCATCATTTCTTGCTGTAATTTTACTTTATCATCTTTGTGAAGCTCTTTAAGTCTAGTCATTTCTGGGGTAACAGCCTTCATTTTAGCCATTGATCTGAATGAAAAGTTTGCAAGCGGAAAGAACAATGCTCTAATTGCTAAAGTTATTAAAACAATAGCAATTCCAAAGTTTCCAGACAGTTTAAACAAATAATCAATTACAAAAAATAAAGGTTTAGTAAAAAAGTAAAACCAACCCCAATCAATAACAAGATCTAATTTATTAATGTTTTGTTCCTCAGCATAACTATCAATAGTGTTTACTTCTTTTGCAGCAACAAAAAGTCTAAAATTATTAGACCCATTTGAAGAGGCATTAATTTTTACAGGATCATTAATTATAAAATTAGCTTTAAATGTGTCGTTATACTGAAAAGTTGATTTAAAATTTTTTTCTTTTTCAGGAACCAAAACAGTCATCCAGTATTTATCTGTGATTCCGAGCCATCCCTCATTAGTCTCTCTAACAATCTTATTGTCTTCTATATCACTATAATCATCTTCTTTAAGCTCATCGTCAAAAACACCAATGAAACCCTCATGAGAAATATAAAAATTTTGAATATCATCTGGAATTTTATTTCTTGTAATTTGGGCATAAGGGTAAAGTTCTACATTTTTAGAAGAATTATTTTGAACTTCTTGACTAACTTTGAAAAGATATTTCTCATCTAATTCAATTTTTTTTTTGTAAATTATTCCTTCTTTATTATCCCATTTAATTATGACTGGAGATCTATTTGTTAATATTTTATTTCCTTCAATTTCCCATATAGAGTTTTTAGTCGGTACTTTAGTTTTATTCCCAATACTAGCCCAGCCGGACTCAACATAAAATCCATTTTCTGATTGTGAAGGATTTAAAAATTCAATATTTTTTTTACCTTCTACTTTTTGTTTGTGATTTTTAAAGGATATGTCGTCTATTAATCCACCTTCTAAGGAAATTGATCCGATAATATTTTTATTTTCAATTTTAATTCTATTTGATTTATTTAGAGAGTCTTCTCTAGAAAGTTTTTTTTCAATATTAATCTGATTAATTGACGGAGATTGATTTGTACTTGGAGTAATTTGATTTTCTGTTTTTTGTTGTATTTGACTATCAATTTTTAAATTTTGACTTTCTTTTTTTGGTGTTTCAAAAAAAGCACCCCAAAAAAGTAAAACTGACATTGAAAGAGCTATAGCTACAAATACGTTTTTATTATCCATTTGAATTTTCTTTGTTTAATGTACCTTTATCAGGCACGTAATCATAACTTGATCCTCCACCTAAAAATTTAAAAGGATGACAACTCAAAATTCTCTTTATGCCCATGTAAGAACCTTTTAAAAGACCAAATTTTTTAAGCGACATGATATAATACTCTGAGCAAGGTGTCATATAATTACAATTATTTCCCAGCAGTGGAGAAAATAAATATTTGTAAATTTTAATCAGATTAATCTTGAATTGAATTAATAATTTTATCATTTAGTTTTTATTTTGTTAAAAGTCTTTTCCATCAAAGGCATTAAAGTACTTTGTTTTTGTAAATACGCATTTGATTTACCGAAAACTATATAAGTATAATCTTTACTAATTGCACCTCTTTTTTTTAATAGTTTTTGAACAATTGCTTTTAATTTTCTTCTTATTTTGTTTCTTTTAACTGCATTTCCAATTTTTTTTTTCATAATAAAACTAATCAGTAAATTTGTTTTATTTTTGGGTTTGTAGAAGTTTTTTGCCGCAAAAATTGAAAAAAAATCCGAGTGAACTCTTTTTTCTTTTAACGTTTGTTTAAATTGGTTGCTTTTTTTTAAACTCTCAAGCTTAACCATTAAAAATTATGTTGAGATAGTTTTTCTGCCTTTAGCTCTTCTTCGAGCTATAAGCTGTCTTCCAGCTTTAGTTGACATTCTTGCTCTAAAACCGTGCCTTCTTTTTCTTACTAAATTGCTTGGTTGATATGTTCTTTTCATAAATATTAAAAGGTATATATTTTAAATGCTGTCTATTGTACAGGTAAATTATGAGCAAAATTTTTAAGTTAATTTTGGGCGCTTTATATTTAGCGATTTTAATTATTTTTTTATATTTTCTTTTCTCAAAATTCGACTTTACGAGAATAAACGATTTTGCTTACTATAAAATAATTCAGGTAAATGTTGAAGATATCATTGGGACTAACTTAATATTTAATATATTTCTTTTTTTTATATTTTCTTATATCTGGGTAGTGCTATTGGGCTTCGGTTCACCTATACTACTTTTATCAGGCATACTATTTGGTAAGTGGATTGGAACCGTTATATCAGCGACTTCAATAACTCTTGGAGCTCTTTCTTTATATATTATAGCAAAATTTTTCTTCTCAGATTTAGTTCATTCTTTACTTAAAGATAAATTTTCAAAATATATTATACGCTTTCAAAAAAATGAATTTTATTATTTTTTTGCTTTTAGATTTGCAGGAGGCCTAGGAACCCCTTTCTTTTTGCAAAATGTTTTGCCTGTTATTTTTAATATAAAAAATAAAAACTATTTTTTTGCAAGTATTTTAGGATTACTTCCACACTTTTTTATATGGAATACAATTGGTGCAGGTATTAATAAATTCATAAAAGAATCTGATAGTTTTAACTTTTTAAGTTTTATAATGACAAAAGAAATTTATTTACCAATAATAATTTTCTTAATTTTGATTTTAATTTCTTTAATTATTAAAAAAAAATATTTTAATGAATAGCTATAATAAGAATAATTTAACTAATGACCCAAGCCCATATTTGCAGCAGCATAAAAATAATCCTGTAAATTGGCAGACGTGGTCAGTAAGTTCCTTAGAAATTGCAAAAAAAATTAAAAAACCAATTTTATTAAGCATAGGTTATGCAAGTTGTCACTGGTGTCATGTGATGGCTCATGAAAGTTTTGAAGATAAAGAGACAGCAGACCTTATGAACAAATATTTTATAAATATTAAGGTTGATCGTGAAGAAAGACCAGATCTTGATTTTGTTTTTCAAAGTTCTTTTCAACTTTTCAATCAAACGGCAGGTGGTTGGCCTTTAACAATGTTTTTGGATGAAAATGCTGTGCCTTTTATGGGGGGAACTTATTTTCCAAAAGAAATTCAAAACGGACTTCCGTCTTTTAAAGAAGTATTACAAAACGTGCATAACGCCTACAGAGATCAAAGAGAAAATATAATTAGCCAAAAAAATATTGTTATCAGTAATTTAAATTTGAAAAAAAATTCAGTTTTAAGTCAAGATCTTTTACCTATATTAGAAATATCCATTAACTATCTTGATCCAATAAAAGGAGGTTATAAAGGTGCGCCTAAATTTCCAACTTTCAACTTATATGAAACACTTTTGTATTTTTATAATAAAACAAATAATAAAAAATATTTAGAACATTTATCTTTATTAATAAAACAGATTTGCTCAAAGGGTATATACGATCATGTAGAGGGCGGAATATCTAGATACACAGTTGACGAGGATTGGATTGTACCGCATTTTGAAAAAATGCTTTACGATAACACCCAATTTGTTTTGCTTTTATCAAAATATTGTAAAATTAATAAAGATGAATATTTCAAAGAGAAATTAAGACAATCAATTGAATTTATTAGAAAAGAGTTTTTAAATCAAAAAGAACTTTTAGGGTCCGCATATGACGCCGATAGTGATGGAGTTGAAGGAAAATATTACGTTTATAATTTTGAAGAAATAAAAGAAATAAAAGATATTAATAATTATTTTGAAATAAATCCTAAAGGAAATTGGGAAAATAAAATAATTTTAGTTGAAAAAAAGAAACCTCCTAAAGAAATTACAAGCAAACTTTTGGAAATTAGGTTAAAGAGAAATAAACCTTTTTTTGATGACAAAACTCAGCTTGACTTAAACTGTTTATGGATAAGCGGATTAATTTCATCACATGAAATTTTACCAGACAAAGGTTATCTAAAATTAGCAGAATATTTTTTTTCAAATATAGAACATCAATATATTAAAAAAAATATTCAACATAGTTATTCAAAAGATTTGGTTTTTCTAGAGGATTATGCTTTTTTAATTCAAGCTTTAAATGATCTTTCAGATAAAACTATGATCTTAAGATATAAAGAATTAGCAAAAAATTTATGCAATGAAGCGGTAAAAAAATTCTACT
>Ga0233444_10006947_pt1 | contig 9978 bp, 13 predicted proteins | sample SI_124_October20_6_FD_182792 | JGI IMG/M metagenome (GOLD analysis project Ga0233444, IMG submission 182792) | Seawater microbial communities from Saanich Inlet, British Columbia, Canada - SI_124_October2016_10_MG | ecosystem: Environmental > Aquatic > Marine > Inlet | place: Canada: British...
ACTTTTTGCTAACTTTTTTTACTTTTGGCTTTGTTTTAGAAGCTTTTGCTAGAGGTTTTTTTTCTTTCACAGTTTTTGTTTTGACTGATTTCTTTGTTTCTTTTTTTGCAGCTTCATGATCGTGATCATGATTATGATCGTGTTTATGAGCTTCTTTTAGAATTTTTTCAGCTTCATCTTTTGAAATTTCTTTTTTATTTGCTTTCGCTTTATCTTTAATTAAATTTAATATTTTTTCTTCATAAACGGTGCCTCTTAGGCTAGCTACTGCAGATGGATTTTTTTGATAAAAATCCATTACCATTTTTTCTTGTCCTGGCATCATTCTTAATTGTTTTTGTACTTCTGCTTGTATCTCTTGTTCAGAAACAATTATTTTATTTTGTTCTCCAAATTCATTTAAAATTAGTCCTGTTTTAATTCTGGTTTTTGCAGTTTCAGTAAACTTTAATTTATTCTTTTTTGCTTCTTCTTCAGACATGCCTTGTGAAAGAATTTTAACTTCTTCCTCAACTAAATTTTCGGGAATTTCATCAACTTTAATTTTTTCAATTTCTTTTAAAATTTGATTTTTAGACAATTGATCTAATGAATTTTTGTACTCATCATTAATTTGTTTAGATATTAAAGTTTTTAAATCATCTAAATCTTTTGCGCCTAGGTTTTTAGCGAAAGTATCATCTATTTTTACTTCCTCGGGATTTTTAATGTTTATAATTTTACAATTAAATTGAGCTTTTTTATTAACTAATTCTTTCTCAGGGAAATTTTCTGGTAAAATTGCTTCAACAATTTTTTCATCATCTTTTTTTAAGCCAAGTAACTGTTTATCAAAGCCTTTTAAAAATAAATCTTTGCCAAGAGTTAGTTGGGTATTTTTGCCTTCACTTCCTTTAAAGTCTTTTCCATCTACTGTTGCTTTATAATCTATAGTAACTTGATCACCATCTTTAGTTTTTACATCTGAATTTGCTTCTTTAAAGCTTGGTTGATTTTTGGCTATTTCTTTAATTCGTTTATCTGTTTCACTTTTATCTATCTTAACTGTATATTGATCAAACTTAATACTTTCTAATGATTTTACCTCAACTTTAGGCAACTCAGTTACTGATAAAACATATTCTAATTCTTTATCCTCACCATAAGTTTTTAAATCAAGTTTTGGTTGACCAGCAGGTTTGATCTTTTGTTCTTCTAAGGCTTTAGTCGATGTATCTTTTAGTACTTTGTCTAATACTTCACTAAATACAGCTTTTCCAAATTGTCTTTTTAAAACTTCTTTTGGAACTTTTCCTGGACGGAAACCTTTTAGGTTCACAGTTCCCTTTATTTCTTCATACTTTTTATCCATATAAGAGTTCATTGTCTCTTTATCGATAAAAACTTTAACGTCTTTATTTAAGCCTTTTATATTTTCTACTGTAACTTTCATAATAATTTAATATTTGGTAGGGCGAAAAGGACTCGAACCTTCACATCCGAAAATATTGGTTCCTAAGACCAACGCGTCTACCAATTCCGCCATCGCCCCACAAATTACGAGTTTTTATATATTATTGAAACTATTTGTCCAATGACAATTGTTAAAAAATTAACTATTTATCACATATAATTTATACTTATATTTAAAAATGATTGTTTCGCCTTGCATCAGCATTTGTAAAACTGATCCTTCAACAGGATATTGTTATGGGTGTGGAAGAAATAATCATGAAAAAAAGATCTGGAAACTTGAAGAAACTAGTGATGACTGGAAAATAAATAACCTTGATGAAATAGGAAAAAGATTAAATGGATGGCAACTTGAAAGTTTTAAAGAGTCTTATGAGCATAAAATTAAAAATGGTATTTCTCTTTTCAAAAAAAATTTAAAAAATGTATAAATCCACAATTGTAATTATAGTTTATATTATGGGTCTAATATTTGGTGCTGTAGTACTGGATATTTGGAGTGCTCAGACAAGTCCAAAAGCTTTATTGGGAATTGGATGGACAGCACTTCTATTAATAGGATTATATTTAACCGAAAAAAATGAAAAAAAATAAATTTTTAAATTTTCTTTCTTTAATTATTCTATCTTCAATTGCTGCTAATAACTTAAATGCAGAAATTATCATTTTTAGTGCTTGTGATAATAAAAAAGATGGTTTTCTAAAAAATGAATATATTTTAGATTTAGAAAAATCTTTAATGACAAGAAATTATGTATACAACGATAAAACTTTTAAAAAATATCGTGTTACAGACCTTTCTGTTAAAAAAGAAAATTCGCTAACAAAATTTATATACAGACAAGACAACAATATCTTAACTGATAAAGTTGGTTACCCACAGTTTTATACACAATTACTATTTGAAATAGACAATCCAATTATAAAGATAAAGACTGTAATTAACAGTGAAGAGGCCGTTTCCTCAATGTCAAAATGCAAAAAAATTGAAAGATTTGAAAAAGAAAGTTAATTTTTCTTTTTATTTTTTTTTATTGAATTTTTATTTTTAAAATTAAATCTACTGCTATTTGTAATGCTGCTTCTGTGTTTTGCGTAGGCTTGCTTTTGTGCTTGTTTCATTGCTTTTTTTGATGACATAGTAAAGTATAATCTAATACTCTATTTTAAATGTATCAATTACTTTAAAATCCTTATTTGATACAACTATTTCACCAGATGAAGAAGAATAATTCAATATTTGAGAAATCACAACATAGTGTGTAACAAATACTAAATTCTGAATTCCATCCCAATTGATTATAAAATTTTTTAAATCAATTATTTGACTATCTTTATTTTTAACAAACTTTTCACTGTAGAAAGAATTTAAAAATTTTTTAGTTTCAAATTTGTTGAAAGCAATTAATGAGGTATCTTTGCATCTACACCACTGACTTGAATAAATTTTATCTATTGGAATATTGTTTTTTATAAAAAAATTACCAATATTTTTTGCTTGTTCTTTACCTCTAACACTAAGGTTTCTTTGGGTATTACAATGATTAATATCAAAATTAACTGGATCACCTCCCCCAGGAGCATATGCATGACGTATAAAAATTAATTTACCACCATTACGTAAATCTTTAATTAAATTATCATTTGAATCTGCTTTAACTACTGAAGTTATCAATATAAATATTATTAAATGTAATTTTATAATTTTCATTAATGACTATTAAATTAAATAAACTTAATAATACAATTATCAAATGTAAAAAGTGTCCAAGATTAATAAAGTTTATTAAAAAAATTTCTGTAGAAAAAAGAAAGCAAAATATCAATGAAAATTATTGGGGAAAACCAGTAGCTGGATTTGGTGACTTAAACGCAAAACTTTTAATTTTAGGATTGGCCCCAGCAGCACATGGGGGAACAAGAACTGGACGAGCCTTTACTGGTGATAAATCGGGAGAGTTTTTATTTAAATGTCTTTATAAAGCTAATATTTCTAATCAATCATTTTCGGAAAATTTAAATGATGGTCTTAAAATAAAGTCAACCTATGTCACCAATATTTTGAAATGCGTTCCTCCTGATGACAAACCACTCATTCAAGAATTAGATAATTGCTCAAAATATTTTGATGCAGAAATTTATAATTTAAAAAAATTGAACACAATTATTACATTGGGAAAAGTTGCTTTTGATAATTGTCTTAAATTTTACAAAAAAAAATACATCTTAACTAAAAAGATGCCTTTTAAACATGGTGTGTCTTATTTATTGCCAAATGATATTACGCTAATTCCTTGTTATCACCCAAGTCCAAGAAATGTAAACACTAAAATAATTTCGGAAAAAATGATGGTTGCATTAATTAAAAAGGCAAAAAAAATATCTACAATTTAATGCTATCACAAAAATAAGGTTTAAAATTTTTAAAAATAATATCTGGAACTTTAATTGGTTTACCTTTTTCATTTACAAAAACTAAATGAACTTGAGCCTCTACAATAGAAAATTCATCCTTAGTTATAAACTGATTCATAAAAAAAGATGTTTTGGTTACTGATTTTACAAAAGATCTAATACTTAGTTCATCCTCAAGATGAGCAGATTTTTTGTATTCAATATTGCATGATTTAACAATAATAAGTGCACCAAATTTTTCTTTTATTTGTAAATTGCTTAATCCTACTGTTGTTAAAGCTTCTGTTCTGGCTCTTTCAAGATATTTGAGATAATTTGCATAATACACAACGCCACCAGCATCTGTATCTTCATAGTATACTTTCAATTTATGATAAAAATTTTCATGCATAATGAGATACTATCAAATAAAATAATAATTTAATACCAACCAAGATATAATCTTATCATGAAAGTATATATAATTTGGTTAATTGGTGTTGTAGCATGGAACTTTGGTTTCCCCAACGCTCTACCTATATATGATGTGAATTTAGCAATCCTTTTATCTTTTTTAAGCATTGGTTTAAAAAAATATTTTAAATTTTAATCAATCAGCTGAAAAATAAATATTTTGAAAATAAGAAATAGCTTTCATTTTTGAGTTATCTGTATCAACCATAATAGCTAAACCATCTAACTGATTTACATCTAAATCATGAAATTTTTTGAAATCTTCTTTGACATTAGCTTTAACTGTGATCCATTCGTTAAGATTTTCTTTCGTACTAGCTAGGACTTTGTCAATTGATTTTTTTGTATATGGGCTTGGTGAGCTTGCCCCAATTTTATTGTTGCTTGAAAATACATAATTAATAGCTCTATTTGACAAAGGTGTTGCTCCCGTTTTCTTAATGACAAATACTCGAGCCGCAAAATCATGTCCTTTTTTAGTATTCTCTTTAATACCAGGTAAATCTTTTTCTATTTTCCATGTTATGTTGATAAATGGAGTTTTATTTAGGTTAATTTTCGTCTTCTTTCCTAATCCTGAGGCAGCATTATCCGCAATACCTTTTAAATAATTCCCATTTTTATTAGATCCAACAGAATATATTGTATTATTATCTGCACCCCTTACTTTTCTAACTTCTAATTTTGAAAGCTCAAGGTCAGTAAATTCAAAAACATTTATCTCTGCAGAGTTGGTGGAAGTAAATGAAATAAAAATTAAAAAGACTAAACTAAAGATTTTAAACATCTAAAACTTATAAATTATTTTTTTTTAAATTCAACTTTTAGACATATTTTAAACATTCTTAATTCATTTTTTAAGATTAAATATAAAATATGAAAACAATTTCTATTTTTATATTATTGCTCTATTGGTCAATAATGATATTTGCGCCTGTTATGGGTGAGAATACAAGTGTTAATGAAAATAAGAAATTAATAGAGGTTTCTAGGAGTTAATAAAACTAATATGTAGATCGACCACCACTAATATCAAATACAGCTGCTGTAGAAAATGAATTTTCTTCTGATGAAAGCCAACAAACTAGTGAAGTAAATTCATGTATTTCAAGAAATCTTCCTCTGGGAACTTTAGAAAGCATTCTTTGGACGTGTTCTTTAGTCATTTGATCTAAGATTCTAGTCTTAGCGCCTGCAGGTGTTACTGCATTTACAGCTATATTTTTGTCAGCTAACTCTTTACCTAAAGATTTTGTAAGACCGATTGCTCCTGCTTTTCCTGAGCTATACGCACTAGCATTTGCATTTCCGTCTTTTCCTGCTACGGAAGCAACATTTACTATTCTGCCGTAGTTGTTTTTAATCATGTTTGGTACAATTGCTCTACAACAATTGAAAGTACCTATTAAATTAATTTGAACAATTTTGTTCCACATCTCAACATCATACTCCCATAAGGGAGCTGTTGGACCAGTAATACCAGCGTTATTAATTAGAATATCGATATTAGATTTTAATGTAATATCTGAAACTATTTTTTCAATTTGCTTGTAATTTGAAACATCTATAACATTATAACTAAGATTAGGATTATTAACTTCTTTAACTGCTGATTTAAGTAATTCTTCGTCTATATCCCAAATAATTGCTTTAGCACCAGAGTCTAAAAAACGTTTTGCTATATCAAGGCCAAACCCTTGTCCACCACCAGTGATAACAGCTGTTCTATTTGTTAAATCAAATTTATGCATATTTCTATTTACTTGCTAGAAGGTAATAAACCAACGAAGATACAAATGCACCAATTATCCATGCATAAGACTGTAAAAACATTAAATTTATATTCCATATAGTTGAAGCTGAAAAAATAAATCCTAATATTACTGAGTACAATGCTTTAATATGCCATCCATTAGAATAGTAATAAACACTCTCACTTTCTGCTGAATAAAGATCTTTGTTACTTAAAGAGCTTTTTTTAATTAAATAATAATCAATAACTATCACTCCTAATAGTGGTCCAAAAAAAGATCCAAAAGTATCAATAAAAGATAAAATGCCTATTTGGCTCAATAGTGTAAGCCAAAAAGCTCCAATTATAAATCCAATAATAGAAATTATATAACTAGCACTTTTGAGAGATAATTTAGATGGCATCAAGTTTATAAGAGAATATTGAGATGGAATAAAGTTAGCCACTAAATTAGTAGAAATTGATGCAATTATTATAAAGAATAAAACAACAACAGTAATTTGTAAGTTATCAAATTTACCAATAATATCTGTTGGATTGGTAAAAATTCTATCCAAGTCTTCAAATTTTAAGTTTAAAAATGCATCTGAACCTATAACAATAAAAACTGCAAAAAACGAAAATAGAATTAGATTTAAAATTAAACTTAAGTTTCCTTTTTTTAAATTTTTTTCATCCTTCACATATCTGGAAAAATCTCCAAAACTTATTATAATAATTGAAAAATAAGCAAAAATTGTTCCAGCAACAGTTAGGAGTGGAACTAAGTTATTAATATCTAAAAAATTTTTTAAATTTAAAATTTCTAAAAATGCTTTGGATGTTATTTTTATATCAGCTAAAAAAACAACAAAGAAAAAAATAATCATTCCTGTATAAACTGTTATAGCTGAAATATTAATTAATTTTTTATTAAACTGCATTCCCACACTGAACATTGATGCTTGAAAAATAATAACTAGAGTGAATGATATCCAATCAATAATATTTAAACCCAATAAAAAAGTAAGAAAAATTTCTTGATCTAGAAGTGAGTTATCAATTGTAAAAATTAAAATTCTTATTAGATAGCCAATTACTTTAGATAAAAAATATGTTTGAATACCAAACATAAAAATACCAACACTACTTCTTATTAACGCAAAAAATTTTGCCCCTCTAAAACCTAAAGATGATCTTAATAGAACAGAAAAAGGTAATCCAAATTTTTGAGAAGGTTTACCAATCAAGTTAGTGAAAAAATAAACTAATACTGACCCAATAATTGTACCAAAAAATACAACAAAAGTATTTAAGCTATATATTGTGTAAAGAGATGCAATTAAAGAGAACCCTATTATACTTTGAACATTTACTCCCCAAAAACAAAAAAGATCTTTCCAATCCCAAGTCTTATAATTCGGATTAACTGTAACAAGATCCCAATTTGAAAGAGAATATTTAACTTTTGGTTGATTCACAGAAATTATAATAAACTAATAATTTCTACTGTCCATATAGATAGGCTGGTAACCACAAGGCAATCTTAGGAAATACAATAATTAATATTAATCCAATTACCTGGATAACCATAAATTGCATCATTCCATAATAGATATCTTTTAAATCCCATTCAGGAACTACACCTTTTAAAAAATAAGCAGATAGAGCTACAGGTGGAGATAGCCAGGCTGTTTGGAGATTGACCGCTACAAGAATTGCAAACCAAGTTAAGTTAAACCCTAAAGCTTCAACTAAAGGTAATATAATTGGAATTATAATCATTACTATTGGCACCCACTCTAAAGGCCAACCTAATAAAAATATCATCACCATAATTAATGCTAAAATAAAGTACTTATTCATCTCTAAACCTAGTAAAAAGTCAGTCAATAACATCGGTGTTCCTAATCTTGAAAATACAGCCCCAAAAAAGTTTGAAGCAGCAACCAAAACCATTATCAAGGCAGAAATTTCAAGAGTTTTAACTAAAGCATCTTGTAATTTTTTGAATGTCAATTTTCTGTATGCTAATGCTAATAATAACGAACCCATAGCTCCACAACCTGCAGCCTCTGTTGGAGTAGCAAACCCAAACAAAATACTTCCAAGTGCAGCAAAGACTAATGCTGCTGGTGGAACTAACCCTAAAAAGAATTCAATCCAAACTTCTTTCATACTTGTCGCTCTTAACTCTGGTGGAAGCACAGGACCTAAACTTGGGTCGATCCAGCATCTAATTGTTGTGTAAGCGGCATAAAGAGTTGCAAGTAAAATTCCTGGAATAATTGCAGCAGCAAATAAATCAGTAACGGGTATCTCCATAATAGGTCCCATCACAACAAGCATAATACTTGGTGGAATTAAAATTCCTAAAGTTCCTCCTGCAGTAATAGTTCCTGCAGCAAGTCTTACATTATATCCAGATTTGTTCATGGACTTTGCAGCCATAATTCCTAAAATAGTAACTGATGCCCCAACTATTCCAGTAGCTGCTGCAAATACAACCGAAACAAATAGAACTGCATAATAAAGTGATCCTCTGACTTTAGCTAACATTAATTGAAATGCTGAAAATAATCTTTCCATTAAGCCAGCTTGCTCCATCATAATACCCATAAAGACAAAGAGTGGGACAGCAGCCAAGGTTTGTTCGGTCATGACCATTGAAAACTGTAGGGTCATTAAATAAAATACTAATTTACCAAAACCTAAGTAACCAAATACAAAGCCTAAAAAAATCAAAGTGAATGAAATTGGAAATCCAACAAAAATTGAAAAAAGCATTACTCCAATTAAGATAAAACCTAAAACAGCTGGATCTATAAATTCTGCTAACATTATTCTTCTTCTCCTGGCCACACACCTTTTGTTGCAGCCCAATAACTTTTAAATAATTCTGAAACACCCTGAATTATTAAAAAAATTATTCCAAACCATAATGAAGCTTTAATTGGCCACATATATGGCATCCATGCTGTATCCATACCTCTTTCACCCCTCATTATAGACTCCTGCACAAAGCCAGTTGTCATATAAAGAAAAACAATCAGTCCTGGAAAATAAAACAAAAGATATAGCCAAAAATCTATTCTTCCTTGAGTTCGTGTTTTAAAGTTTCTATATAAAAAATCTGCTCTTATATGAACACCTTTTGACAAAGCATAGCCAGCACCTAACATAAATAATGCTCCATACATAAATCTACTCATGTCATATGCCCACATTGTGGGAGCTGTAAAAAGTTTTCTAGCTAAAACTTCATAAGTCATAGCCAATATTAATGGGATTGTTATCCAACAAACAGTATTACCAACCCACTTACTAAATAAATCAATTCTTGTAATAGAAGACGCCATCCACTTAGGCATGCTTTTTGGCATTCGTCCAGAGCCACCTCTTCTTTCGGCTATCATCTCATCAGAGATATCAAGCTTCATAGGTTTAATTGGTTTTTTTGGTTTGTGGTTTCTTGGCATGTAGAATTCTTAAAAGATTAAAAAATAAAGCGGGTAATTGCTTACCCGCTTTATAAAAGTATTTTTGATACTATTTTAATGTTTCTGCGTGAGCCATTCCTAGCTTCGCATTAGACATTTGAGATCCAGACCAGAATGGTACTGCAATATCAGCAAAGTCTTTTTGAGACTGCCATACTTGAGCAAAGAATTTATTCTTCGCAGCATTCTTCTCTAAGCTAGCTTTTGCAGCAGCCATATACGCTGGGAAATAATCAGCTGGAGTGTCGTGTAAAATAACACCATGCTTACCTGTAAGTTCAGCTAAAGCTTTTCCATTTTCGTATATTCTGTAACTCATTGATTTTGATAGAGATGCATTCGCAGCAACTTCTAAAGCTTTTTTCTCTAAAGCAGACATCTTTTTATACTTAGAGCCTGTAATATAGAAGTCAGCATTTACTACTA
>Ga0233444_10006948_pt1 | contig 9977 bp, 9 predicted proteins | sample SI_124_October20_6_FD_182792 | JGI IMG/M metagenome (GOLD analysis project Ga0233444, IMG submission 182792) | Seawater microbial communities from Saanich Inlet, British Columbia, Canada - SI_124_October2016_10_MG | ecosystem: Environmental > Aquatic > Marine > Inlet | place: Canada: British...
TGCAGTTAAAACGAACAAGCTATTAGACTCTGCTCTAGGTTATTACATTTTTCCAATTCTGAGCGTTTTTTTTGGAGTTATCTTTTTAAAAGAAAAATATAATAGAAATAAAATTTTATCAGTTCTTTTGGTTCTTTTAGCATTAATTTATCTATTATTTAAACTCGGCGAGATACCATGGATAGGTATTACTGTAGCAGTAACATTTAGTTTATACGGTTTAATACGAAAAAAAATTAAAGTTTCTTCTGATATAGGTTTGCTAATTGAAACATTATTGATATCACCAATTGCATTAGGGCTTTTCATTTTTTTAATTAAAAATAATACAAATATTTTCTCTATAAATGAGCCTGTTTTATCTTTTTATTTGTTTTGGGCTGGTCTAATGACTTTAATTCCTCTTTTTTGGTATACAAAAGGCTTTGAGCTTATTGGTATTGGTCCAGCTAGCATGATATTTTTTTTAACACCTACAGCACAATTTTTCTTAGGATTATATTATTTTAACGAACCGTTAATTTTAGACAAGCTTATTTCTTTCATCATTATTTGGATTGCTGTGATTGTCTATTTAAATGAATTACGTAAGGAATAAATCGATACCATTAAAAAAGGAATAATTATTGAAATAGCAAAAGAAATAAATAATAAATTTGTTGTAATTAAAGGGCTAAACAAATTTTTTGATATTAAATTGCCTACTAAAATGCTGCTTTGAAAGTCCATGCTTGGAAAAAAAAGTATCCCAAAAAATAGTCCACAAAAAATAGATGATGCAGCTAATTTTGAATTAACCTTTTTATTAAAAAAACCATAAAATATGGTTATTACAGCAGCACAGCATAATAAATCAGCCAATAAAAATAAGTACAAAATGCTATAACCCTTAGATGCTAAAATAAACACTAGTACGCTCAAAAGTAAAACTATTAAATTTGCTTTACTTTTAATTTCTTTGCCTCTTAAAAATTTATTGATTTTGGTACCATCAACAATAATTAAACTTGAAATAGCATTAATCAATGTGTCAATCGTACTTAAAGTCAAAGAAATTGCTAGAATTAATATACCTATAATTACAAGAGAATTTTTATTATTAAGAATTAAGTCAAAGAAAGCTAAATCGGGTATTACTTTTGAATTTAATGAATAAGATATTAAACCTGAATAACCCATCCAGAAAACAATAAAGAAAATAATTATTGACGAATAAATTAAACTTGATTTCAAAATTGAATTGTTTTTTGCAGAAAAAACTCTTTGCCAATTTCCTTGATGAAATAAATTTGTTGCCGATACAGCAATAAAAAAAGTTAATCCAGCTGTATAGTTAGGTAGATAACTTTTATCAATTAAATTAGGGGAATTTTTTTTAATTAATTCGTAACTAGGTATATCTACATTTCCTAAAATTATGAATACTGATGCTAAAATAATTAGCATAATAAAACTAAATTGATATCTATCAGTAATAATTGAAAGTTTAAATCCACCTCTTAATATATAAAGTAAACAGATTATTAAAGTCACTCCTGCTGTGATCCATAGTGGTACTTGTGATATAAAGTTTAATAAAGATGCTATTGCTGTTACTTCTGCTATTAAAAATATTGTTAAATAAAATAATATTAGAAATAAACTTATCTTAAGTATTCCTAAACCAAATCTTTTTTTAATAAACACTGTTAATGTTAAGCCATTAGGAAATTCTTTTCTTATTTTTGGTCCAAAGTTATATAAAAAAAGCATTGGTGCAGCTGTTCCTAATGCATATCCTATTACAGCTCCTATTCCGCCCCAAGTTGCTGCTGAAGCTGGTCCAAATAGAACCCATGCTCCTAGTGCAGAAGCTGTTAAACTTGCCGTTAAAGAGAAGATATTTTCATCCCTATCTCCAACAATGTAATTTTTATTATTAGTTGCTTTTTTGGAGTTTAAATAGCCAAGTCCTATAAAAAAAAGACCCACTATAACTGTTACTGTTAATGATGTTTGTATTGAAGTGTATGTTTTTTCCATCTATTTCCCTTACTGAATTACCGGTCAGGTTCGTCGGGTATAATCTCAGTCTTATAGACACCCCGTTATTAATCTCTATACACTAATTTTTGGCAAAAAGTCAAATGAAGCTGTATCTATTTTTGAAGAATGTTCTCTTCTCATTTTCCAACTGTTATTAATTCCTGCTTGAGCTATGCTGACAGCGTTTCTTCCATATTTAGCATTTGTAAAATCTATTGCTTTCATTAATGTTTGTGACTTATTTTCCATAATTGGCGCTAATAAATTAAATTCATTTTCACTCGCTTCACTTAATTTAGTTAAAATAATTCCAGCTTTTTGATAAAAATATCCATATTTATATATCTTTTTCAATCCATTAATTGCTGTTTTTACTAACTCTAAGCTATTACTTGTAGCAACAGGCAAGTCTATAGTTGTAGAATTTGAATAGTATTTTCTATTTTTATCAAAAGGACTTGTTCTAATGTAGATAGTTATTGATCTTGTTGTTTGATTATCGTTTCTAATCTTTTCAGCTGCATTTAAACAGTGTGTAGTAATAGACTCTTGTAACTTCTCTAAACTTTCAATTTTTTTACCAAATGATCTGGAAACACAGCAGCTTTTTCTTTTCGTTTCTTGTGTTTCTAAATTTATACAAGTAATTCCCCTAAGCTCCATTACTGTCTTTGCTCCCAAAACGTTTGTACTTTTTTTAACCCAAGTATTAGAAATATTTTTAAGTTTATAAGCAGTATCTACTCCATTTTTTATATATAATTTTGATAATTGCTTTCCAACTCCCCAAATATCTGAAATATGAAAATTTTTTAAATGACTATCTATATTTTCATTTAAATATATAACTCCTGTTTTATTTTTTTTAGCTATATGATTAGCAACTTTGCTCAATGTTTTTGTATTTGCAATACCAACACTTGTTGGTATGCCTGTCCATTTTAAAATTCTCTCTCTTATTTCTTTTCCATAATTTTCTATCTCTTTATCTTCTACATGTGATAAATCAACAAACGCTTCATCAATTGAATAGATTTCAATTTTATCTGAAAAAGATTTTAAAGTTTTCATTACTCTTCTGGACATATCTCCATACAACGCATAGTTTGAAGAAAAAATGTGAACATTATTTTTTCTAACAAGTTCTTTAACTTTAAAATACGGCTCTCCCATTTTGATTCCAATTATCTTTGCTTCTGTGGATCTTGATATGACACAACCATCATTATTAGATAACACAACAACAGGTTTATTGTTTATCTTTGGATTAAACAATCTTTCACAAGACACATAGAATGAATTACAGTCTATTAGGGCAACTTTATTTTTTTTACTGCTGTTTGTGTATGACATAGGTTACTACTCCCCAAACTACTATTTCTGGATTTTCTGCAAGATTAATTTTTTCTGATATACTTTTTGATCCTGAGGTAAGATAGCTAACTCCTTTTTCTTTGATTAAAGTTTTTACAACAAGTTCTTCATTTACATTCGCTATTACAGTTGAAAAATTTCGTGGATCTATGCTCTTGTCTACAATTAATAAGTCTCCGTCATAAATTCCGACATTCACCATAGACTTACCTTGCACTCTTATTATAAATGTAGCTGGAGCGTTTGTTATAAGGTGTGAATTTAAATCAATATCATCTTCAATATAGTCCGTTGCCGGTGAAGGGAAACCCGCTCCTACTTTGTGTAAATAAAATGGTATTGTTAGTTTCATAATGTTCTTCTTTTGTTCTTTATAGGCTACAAAACCAGTCTTGGTCAAGTCATTAATTGGGTCAATATGCGTTTAGCAAAAATGATTAATAATGAGTAAATAATAGGAATGAAAAAAATTTTAACGCTAATTACATTACTAATCTTTACGACAGTGGCAAATGCAGAATCTAGACTAAATACAATACAAAAAAATGGTGAATTAAGAGTTGGGACTACAGGTGACTGGGATCCAATGTCGATGAAAGATCCTGCTACTAACAAGTATAAAGGGTTTGATATTGATGTCATGAAAGAATTATCAAAAGACATGGGTGTTAAAGTTAAATTCGTGCCTACTGATTGGAAAACAATAGTTTCAGGTATTACAGCAAATAGATATGATCTTTCAACAAGTGTAACTAAAACTCCTAAAAGAGCTGAAGTAGCTGGTTTTACAGAAACTTATTATAAGTATGGAACAGTGCCATTAGTTCTTAAAAAAAATTCAAAAAAATTCTCAACATGGGACTCATTAAACAACAAGGGTGTTACAATTGCTACTACTCTTGGGACATCTCAAGAAGAAAAAGCTAAAGAATTCTTTCCTAAATCTAAACTAAAATCAGTTGAAGCGCCTGCAAGAGACTTTCAAGAAGTGCTTGCTGGTAGAGCTGATGGAAATATAACAAGTTCAACAGAAGCTAACAAATTAGTTATTAAATACCCTCAATTAACAATAGTTAATGATGGTGAAAAAAATCCAGCTTTTTTAGCTATGATGGTTCCAAAAGGAGATAAAGTTTGGAATGATTATGTTAGCAAATGGATTAAAGACAAAAAAGCATCAGGTTTTTTTAATACATTATTAGCTAAGTATAATCTTAAAAGCTTATAATTTTAAGTTTAAATATCTTCAATTAACAAATATGATTAGCTTGTGAAATTCATAAAATATTTCGCTTTATTATTATTATTACAAGGATGTGGTACAGACTATGAATGGGGTTGGTACATTTTAAATCCTAACAATGTTGAGGGTCTAACTAACTTAAAATTTTTAATAAGCGGAATAACAACTACAATTTATATTTCAGTAATTTCAATAATTCTTGCGATGATCATAGGTTTAGTGGTTGCATTACCTTCACTATCCAATAATAAATTTTTAAGTTATTTTAATATTGCATATGTAGAAATCGTAAGAGCTATTCCATTATTGGTTCTAATACTTTGGATTTATTATGGATTACCTATTATGATGGGAATAAGCTTCTCCCCTTTTGTATCAGGTATAATAGCGTTAACAATTAGTGAAAGTGCTTTTCAAGCTGAAATATTTAGAGCTGGAATTAATTCAATTCATAAAGGTCAGCATGAGGTAGCCGGGTCACTAGGAATGGATTTTTGGAAAAAAATGAGATTTGTAATTCTCCCTCAGGCAATTAAAGTTGTTTTACCTGCATTAGGCAATCAATTTGTTTATGTTTTAAAAATGTCTTCACTAGTTTCAATTATAGGCATAGCTGACCTAACTAGAAAAGCAAATGAGCTAGTTACTACTACATATAGACCGCTTGAAATTTATACATTTTTGATTTTAGAATATTTAATACTTATTTTATTGGTTTCTTTTTGTGTTAGAAGATTAGAAAAAAAATTAGAGAGATAAAATATGTATATTTCAATTACTGGATTAAAACCTAGAAATTTTTTTACAACTATAAGATTTTGGATCTTTACAATACCAGCATTTAAAGCGGCACAAAAATCTGAAGGTAATTTATTTTGTGAAGCGAAAAAAATAGACGGTTATTATCATACAATAACCGCATGGAACAATAGAGGTATGATGATGATGTATTTAAGAGGTAAAGCTCATTTAAAAGCTATGAAAAACTTTAGTTTAATTGGCACAGGGTCTACATATGGATATGATGGAAATGAAATTCCATCTTGGAATAAAGCTATTAAAATATGGAAAGAAAATTTTAAAGAAGTCTAAAATTAAAATACAAATAATTTTTTAAAACCAATTCTTAGTTTTTTCCTTAAGAAAAAAGGAATAAAAGATAAAACAGCTAATCCCATTAACCAATTTGTAGCCATTATCGTATAAAAGATGTCATTATAATCTCCAGATCTAATATTGATCACATACCATAAAGATAAAAATGGTAAAGCTGTTAATCGAAGAATACTTAAATAAAGACTATAAATCGGTTTTTTAAGTGCTTGGAATACTGCAGTAGTAATAAAAAATACAGGATAGATCGGTCCTATCAAAGCTGCAATCTTAAGATAAATAGCACCGTGATATATTGCTTCAGAATTATTTGTAAATTGAGCAACAAAAAATTCTGCACCAAAAAATAAAATTATTCCTGCGGCAACCATGAACGAACAACCAAATAAAAGAGCTTTTGAGTATAACTCTTTTATTCTATAAAATTCTTTTGCACCAAAATTTTGACCCCCAATTGAAAGAACAGCTGTATTTAAACCAATGACTGGTAATAAAAAGACTTGTTCGACTCTTAATGCAGCACCATAACCAGCGGTTGCTAGTTCGCCAAACTGACCTATGAAATATAAAATATTGAAAATACCAACACCTATAAACAACATGCTAAACATTATAGGAACTGCTTGAGAAAATAAGTTCGCCAGTAAATCTAATTTAGGAATAAAACACTGGATATCTAAATATTTTTTTAATTTACATGAATTAACTTTGTAAGCCAAATAAACAGTTCCTATTAATTGAGAAATTACTGTAGCTATAGCAAGGCCAGAAATTCCAAAATCTGGAATAATTCCTGGGAAGTTAAAATTAGTTAAGACAGGTATAAAATTTGAAATCCAAATAAATGAGTTAGTTGAGCCAAAAATAAATAAAGGGTTTAATAAAATATTTAAAAAGAAGCTAAAAATTAAAACATTTCTGTAACTTTTTGTATCACCTTGAGCATTCAAAGTTCCATTTAAAGAAATTTGAATCATTACAATAAAAGTTCCGTAAAATATAATATCTAAATATTCTCTAGTTAAAGCTATACTTGCAATATCGGAACCCATTACAGTTAATAGAAAATTTGAAGCATTAAGACCAAATAAAGTAACGATAATTGATATTACAATCGCAAAAACTACTGATTGAGCAACAAGCAGTGAAGCTTTATTAATTTTTTTCTCACCAAGTAAATTACCAATACTTGCGTTTGTAGCAGCACCAATACCAACACCTACCGCTATTATTACAAAATATATTGGAAATGATTTAGCGATTGCTGCTATAGCTTCTGCGGAAATTCTACCAGCAAACCAAGTATCTACTAAATTATAAAAAGTTTGAAATAACGACCCTACACTAGCTGGTATAGTCACTTTTCTTAACAGGTCCCATATTGGATCTTTTGTTAAATTTAATTTTTTAGACAATTTTTTCCTATTTAAATTCTTTTTGGAATATATGCTTTTTTCCAGCCTTCTTAGCAAGATTAATCTGCTTTTGTCTCATTCTAAACCTTGTTTTCTGTGCGTTAGTTAGTGTGTTATAACATTTAGAACATGAAACACCTTCTTCGTACTTTTTAGTCATTTTATCTTTTGGAGAAACTGGATTTCTACATCCACCACAAATAAAATACGATCCGGCAGTCAAATTATGTTTCACTGAAACTCTATTGTCAAAAACAAAACACTCACCTTTCCACATACTTTGATTTTTTTTTATTTTTTTTAAATAGTTTAAAATTCCACCCTTTAGCTGAAAAACATTTTTAAACCCTTTTTTATTTAGATAAACAGAGGCTTTTTCACAGCGAATACCTCCGGTGCAAAACATAGCGACTGGTTTTTTTTTATCTAACTTATTCAGATACTCAGGAAACTCCCTGAAATGACTAACTTTAGGATTTACAGCTTTCTGGAAACTACCCACTTCATATTCAAATGGTTTTCTAGCGTCTAAAACAAAAGTATTTTTATCTTTGATAAGATTGTTCCATTGCAAAGGCTCGATATGATTAGTTTTTTTATTCTTAGCTGATATATTTAAGCCCATTGGCACGACTTCTTTCTTTATTTTTATTCTAGGCTTATGAAATGGTTGAAATTTACTTTTTGATAAGTTTTCACTATCAAAATTTACAATATCAAATAATCTTTTGATTCTTTTGCTTATTAAAGAAATATTTTTAGATCTACCGGATATAGCTCCATTCAGTCCTTCGCTTGAAATAATAAGAGTTCCCTTAATATCGTTGTCTGTGAATATTTTTTTAAGAAATAGCTTATTTTTTTTTAATGACTTTAATTTTTTGAATTTATAAAAACCTAAAACATTAAACATTATAATTTACTACAAATTGTCAGGCCATCTCCTAGAGGAAGAATAATTTGCTCTGTCCTTTTATCATTTTTAACATAAGTGTTAAAATCTCTAATAATTTTTGTAAATTTCTCGTTATTTTTCTCATCAGCAACCTCACCGTGCCATAAAACATTATCTATAATAATTAAACCACCCTGCTTAGTCATTTGTATAACTTTATTGTAGTAATTTTTATAATTGTTTTTATCAGCATCAATAAAAATAATATCAAAGATTAAGTTATCATTTGTAAATTCTTCTAATGTTTCTAAAGCTGGCTTAACAATAGTTTTAATTTTTTTATCTTGATTGGCCTTTTTAAAAAAACTTTGCGCCTTTAAATTAGTTTCAATATTTTTATCTAAAGTAATTAAATTTCCATCATTTGGTAAACCTAAAGCCATTGACAATGTACTAAGACCAGTAAAGGTTCCTATCTCTAATATTTTTTTTGCATTTGAGATTTTTGTAATTAACTCCAAAAAATGACATTGTGAAACTGCAATCTGCATTCTTTTGATATCACCTAAAGTTTCATTGTAGGAAATTATTTCACTTTGAACTGGATGAAGTTCTTTGCTTTGATCTTGAATATAATTTTGTATTTTAATATTAATATCAAGATCTTTACCCATTATTACTTTAATTTATTCTTTAGTATTTGATTTACTAGTTGAGGGTTAGCTTTACCTCCTGAGACTTTCATGACTTGACCAACAAAAAATCCAAACAGCTTGTCTTTACCAGATTTATATTGATCTACTTTATCAGTATTTTCTGTAAGTATTTTATCTATAATTTTTTCTAATTCTTTTGGATCACTTTTTTGCTGCAATCCCTTGCTTTCAATAATTTTATTAGGTTCTTCTCCTGTTTCTTTCATTACTTCAAAAACTTCTTTAGCAGTTCTTCCTGATATAACTCCTGAACTAATTGAATCAATTAATTGAGACATTTTTTTAGCTGTGACTGGAGATTGTGAGATAGAAATATTTTTATCATTTAAAGAGGCAAAAAGATCACCCATAATCCAATTCTTAGCTAATTTAATATCAGATTTTTTAACAACTTCCTCAAAGTAATCTGATATTTCTTTTTCTGAAACAAGAACATTAGCTTCGTAAGCATTTAATGAATAATCTTTAATAAAACGTTCTTTTTTTTGATCAGGTAATTCTGGTAAATTTTTTTTTATATTTTCAATTAATTCCTTATCAAGATTTAAAGGAAGCAAGTCTGGATCTGGAAAATATCTATAATCATGAGCATCTTCCTTAGATCTCATAGATCTAGTTTCATTCTTTTTTATATCAAACAATCTGGTTTCTTGATCAATTGATTTACCTGCCTCTAGTAGCTCGACTTGTCTCTTAGCTTCATAAGCAATAGCCATTTGCATAAATTTAATTGAATTAACATTTTTAATTTCACATCTAGTTCCTAATTTTTTATCTCCATCTTTCCTCACAGAGACATTAACATCTGCTCTTAAAGACCCTTCTTGCATATTTCCATCACATGTTCCTAAGTATCTCATAATAGATCTTAGTTTCTTAACATACGCATTGACCTCATCTGGTGATCTCAAATCTGGTTTGCTTACAATTTCCATCAATGCAACACCTGATCTATTTAAATCTACGTAAGTATTACTTGGATCAAGATCGTGAATACTTTTCCCAGCATCTTGTTCTAGATGAAGTCTTTCTATTCCAATTGTTTTTGTGCCATCTGGTAAATCTAAAGTTATTTTTCCTTCACCAACTATAGGATTTTTATATTGTGAAATCTGATAACCTTGAGGTAAATCAGCATAAAAATAATTTTTTCTATCAAAAACAGAATAAGTATTAATTTTTGCATTTAAACCAAG
>Ga0233444_10006949_pt1 | contig 9977 bp, 9 predicted proteins | sample SI_124_October20_6_FD_182792 | JGI IMG/M metagenome (GOLD analysis project Ga0233444, IMG submission 182792) | Seawater microbial communities from Saanich Inlet, British Columbia, Canada - SI_124_October2016_10_MG | ecosystem: Environmental > Aquatic > Marine > Inlet | place: Canada: British...
AGTTATTGTAGTCCCATCCTATAGAGTTAAAAGCCCACCTATTATTAGCACCCCAGCCCCAACTGTTAAAACCACCTCCCCAAAAAGGATTATTCATTAAATTGATATTTACAACAACATTATTATCTTCATAGCCCCAAGGTTGAGCACCATTGTAACTCGAATTTTCATCAGAGAACTCTCCATTATTCAATCCATCATCATAATAATAGTCATCTACATCAGTAAATATTTCATTGTTGTCAATATTTTGTAGGTTTTCTAATTTTTTAGAAAAATAATTTTCTTCATAATCTTGGTATTCTTTTTCGTTTACAACGATAACTTTCTTTTCTTCATCTTTTGGTCTAGTATCTCCGTAAATGCCATCGTCATTATATATACTTTGATATGTACCACATGAAACAAAAAATAAATTTGCAGTTACAAATAGTATAAGTTGAGTAAGCTTTGCGTTTTTATAATGTGGTTTCATAATTCTTTGTGTTTAAGTGTTCTACTTTATTTCTAAAAATCATTACTATAAACTGTTAAATTATAGTAATTTTGTTTCATTAATATTGAAGTGATTTCAGTAATATTATATTTACTTTAAAGATAACAATATTTGTGCCAAAGTTTTATTTATGAGTAAGAAGTTAACAAAAAGAGCAGAGGATTATTCTAAATGGTATAATGAATTAGTAGTTAAAGCAGACCTTGCAGAAAATTCTGCAGTGAGAGGTTGTATGGTTATTAAGCCCTATGGATTTGCGATTTGGGAAAAAATGCAAGCAGAATTAGATAGAATGTTTAAGGAGACAGGTCATGAAAATGCCTACTTTCCATTATTTGTTCCTAAAAGTTTATTTGAGGCAGAAGAGAAGAATGCAGAAGGCTTTGCTAAAGAATGTGCCGTAGTTACTCATTACAGGTTACAAAATGATCCGGATAATGAAGGTAAATTAAGAGTAGATCCAGAAGCTAAGTTAGAGGAAGAATTGGTTGTTAGGCCAACTTCAGAGGCAATTATTTGGAATACCTATAAAGGATGGATACAATCTTACAGAGATTTGCCTTTATTAATTAATCAATGGGCAAATGTGGTTCGTTGGGAAATGAGAACACGTTTGTTTTTAAGAACAGCTGAGTTTTTATGGCAAGAAGGGCATACAGCACATGCCACTAAAAATGAGGCTGTAGCTGAAGCAAAACAAATGCAAAATGTATATGCAGAATTTGCTGAAAATTTTATGGCAATGCCAGTTATTAAAGGAGTAAAGTCAGACAGTGAAAGATTTGCAGGTGCTGAAGATACCTATACTATAGAAGCTTTAATGCAAGATGGAAAAGCGTTACAAGCTGGTACATCTCACTTTTTAGGACAAAATTTTGCTAAAGCATTTGATGTTAAATATACATCTAAAGAAGGAAAACAAGAGCATGTTTGGGCTACTTCTTGGGGAGTTTCTACTCGTTTAATAGGTGGGTTAATAATGACGCATTCAGATGACAATGGGTTGGTTTTACCGCCAAAATTAGCTCCAATTCAAGTTGTGATAGTTCCTATATATAAGAATGATGAGCAATTAGAGGCGATTACTAAAAGAGTTAATGCTATAATTAAGGATTTAAGAGGTAAAGGAATTTCTGTTAAGTTTGATAATAGAGATACTTTTAGACCTGGGGCAAAATTTGCAGAATACGAATTAAAGGGTTTTCCTGTAAGAATTGCATTGGGAAGTCGCGATTTAGAAAATGGCACTTTAGAGGTAGCTAGAAGAGATACATTAGTAAAAAATACAATTAAAATTGATGACGCTGTAACTTATATTCAAGATTTATTGAATGATATTCAAAATAACTTATTTGATAAAGCAATTCATTTTAGAAAAGAGCATACAACTGAAGTAAATGATTTTAAAGAATTCAAGAAAGCTTTAAAAAATACCGGAGGTTTTATCTCTGCTCATTGGGATGGTACAGAAGAAACAGAAGATCGAATTAAAGAGTATACAAAAGCAACGATTAGATGTATTCCAAATGATGCTGATAATGAGCCTGGAATATGCGTTTTAACAGGGAAACCATCACTGAAGAGAGTGCTTTTTGCAAAGGCATATTAAATTTTTTAAAAAAAAATAAAAAAAGGTTGCAGAGTTTTAAAAACGTTGTATATTTGCATCCGCAATTGAGAGATAATCGATTGTTATGGTCCGTTCGTCTAGGGGTTAGGACGCATGGTTTTCATCCATGTAACACGGGTTCGATTCCCGTACGGACTACAAAAGTTTTAAATAAAAACGATAAAACAGAGTTATGGCAAATCACAAGTCAGCATTAAAAAGAATTAGAAGTAACGAGTCTAAAAGATTACGTAACAAATACCAGCATAAAACAACTAGAAATGCTGTTAGAAATTTGCGTGTTGTAGAAGACAAGAAAGAAGCTGAAGGGATGCTTACAAATGTAATTTCGATGTTAGATAAATTAGCTAAGAACAATATTATCCACAAAAATAAAGCAGCTAATTTAAAGTCTAAATTAACAAAGCACGTTGCAGCACTTTAATCAACAAGAAAAAACTATCAAAAAACTCTGAATTCGTTCAGAGTTTTTTTTTGCTTTAAATCAAATATTTCTTTTTAAAAATCATAATTTTTATGAGCATCTAGTCTAATGAAAATAAATAGTAAGATAGTAAAGCCCCAAAGTGAAGATCCTCCATAACTAAAAAAGGGTAGGGGAATACCTACAGTAGGTAACAACCCTATAACCATGCCTATATTTACAATAACATGAAAAAATAGGATAGAAGCTAGGCTGTAACCATAAATTCGTCCAAACTTATTAGGGTGTTTTTCTGCCTGGTAGATAATTCTATACAACAAGGCCATAAATAAAAGAATAACAAAACTACTTCCTAAAAAACCCCATTCTTCACCAACTGTACTAAAAATATAGTCTGTATGTTGTTCAGGAACAAAGTCTCCTTGTGTTAAATCTCCATTTAAAAAACCTTTGCCAGTAAAACCTCCAGAGCTAATTGTTAATTCTGATTGATATGAATTATATCCAATACCTTTATGGTCAATTTTTTTGCCTAGAAGAATATCAAATCGGTCTTTTTGGTGAGAAGGTAGTGTGTTTTCATAGATGAATCCAGTTCCAGAAATAAATATTCCAAATAGAAAATAAATACCGATTACTTTTAACCAGTTAAATCTCAGAAACCTTATGCCGCCTTTGTATATAAAATAAATGGTTAGTAATGTTAATAATATAAAAGAGTAAAGTAGTACTATTTTAAATCCAAAATAGATAGTTGTAATGAATAAAGTAATTATAAAAACACCAAGTATTATATAGTTTAGCGTTAGCCCTTCTCGATGTAGTACAAAAAAGAAGGAAACATATATTAAAGCAGAACCTGCATCAGGTTGTAAAAAGACTAAAAATGCAGGAAAAAAAACAATTATAAAAGCTTTAATTTGATTTTTAATAAGTTTAAAGTTGTATTGTCTATCACTTAATAATTTTGCGATTGCTAGTGCTGTAAATGCCTTCACAAATTCTGAGGGTTGTAGGCTCATAGCGCCAAAGTTGAACCAAGATTTTGCTCCGTTTATCTCTTTACCGAGAGGAAATAAAAGAAAAAGACTGAGAAGAGACAACAAGTATAGAAGCGATGCGTACTGCTCGTAAAATTTAGAATTAAAAAATAAAATAACAATACTAAGCGGAAAGCATAATATAATCCAAAGTAATTGTTTCCCGTATTTGGTAGTAAAATCGAATAAACTCCTGTGTTCTTCTGAAGTTGATGCTGCATATATATTAATCCACCCAAAAGTTATTAAAATTAAAAATAGAAATACCATAAGCCAATCTATATTGGCAAAAATATTATTTCGTTCCTGTCGCAATTGTTTCTTTTTTAGGTATTTGTTTATCGTAGATATGATCTAGATTTTTTTCTAACATAGATTGCTCTCTGTATTTATTTTGATCAGAAATTGTTCCTGTTATATATTTTTCTATAAGTAAGCTGCTAATTGGAGCTGCAATAGTAGAACCATACCCGCCATTCTCCACAAAAACTGCTAAAGCAATTTTAGGGTTTTTCTTTGGAGCAAAGGCAACTAATATCGAATGATCTTCTAGCTGTTCTTTAATACCATCTTTAAATATAAAGTTTTCTGCTGTTCCAGTTTTTCCACAAATTTCAATTCCCTTTACTTGACTAAATTTTCCAGTTCCAGTTTTAAATACTTCATGCATTGCTTCAACGACTGGAGAAAAATTATTTTTATCTATAGTTGTTTGTTTAGGAATTATAAAATTAGTTTCGTCTATTAATTTAGAGTCTATTTTTTTTACGATATGTGGCGTGTAGTAATGTCCTCTATTTGCAATTGCTGCAGTAAAGTTGGCTAATTGAATCGGAGTAGTAAGTACTTCTCCCTGACCTATAGCGTTAGATATGTTGGTACTTGCATTCCAAGTGTACTTATATCTATTATCATAATATTTTCCATCTGGAATTAAACCAGGGGATCCAGCAGGTAGGTCATAACCTAAGTAATCACCAAGCCCAAAACTTTTAATATGTTTATTCCAATTATTAAGTCCTTCTGTCGCATTTTTTTCTTTTTCTACAATTTTTTTGTACGTATTAGAAAAGTAACTGTTACATGATTTTGCAATTGCTGTTTTTAGAGCAATTGGCTTATTGTAAATACCACAATGACATCCCATAAATTCATTAGGTCTATTACCATACCTATACCCTTCGTAACATCTAAACGTAGTATTTTTATTGATTACATTTTCTTGTAAACCAATTAAAGCATTCATCATTTTAAAGGGAGAACCAGGAGGGTAGGCAGCGAGCAATCCTCTATCAAAAGTTGGTTTTTCGATACTGTCTAAATTAAATAGTTTGTAAGAGTTTGGAGATCTTTTTCTACCTACAAGCATATTTGGATCGTAAGATGGAGCTGTAACCAGTGCTAAAATTTCACCTGTTGCAGGCTCTATGGCTACAATGCCTCCTCTTTTACCCTTCATTAAATTTTGAGCATACATTTGTAACTCAATATCTAAAGTTAATATGAGGTCTTTCCCATTCTCAGGAAGTGTATCAAAGGTTCCATTTTTAAAAGAACCAGTAACCTTGTTGAATCTATTTCTATTCAAGTATTTTTTACCCTTTCTACCTCTTAATACTTTTTCGTATTGTCTTTCAATACCATCTTTACCTTCTAATTCTCCTTGTTGATAATAATTGCTGTTTCTAGCTTTATGTTCGTTTACTTCTCCAATATATCCTAAAACATTTGCTGCTCCTGGTATAGGGTAATCTCTAATTATTCTTTTTTGAATATAGAAACCAGTATACTTGTGTAATTTTTCTTGCAAAAAGGCAAAATCCTCTTTAGCTAACTGTTTTAAAAATACTGAAGGAAGATAACTGGCATATCTTTCTGCTTTTTCAAACCTTTTTAAAAAACTTTTCTTATCAATTTTTAAAAGAGAACATAATTCTAAGGTGTCTAAAGGTTTTACCTGATCTGGTTGAACCATTACATCATAAGATAGTTGATTTGCAACTAATAGTTCCCCATTTCTGTCATATACATAACCTCGTTCTGGATAATCATAAACAATTTTTACAGCAGCATTATGGATAGGGTCGTAATTTTTACTTTTAATCATTTGCAGTTGAAATAATCGTCCAATAAAAACTATTCCAGTAATTGTGATTAGAAAATAAAGTAAAAAACTCTTTTGCATTATTCAGTTTTATTAAATAAATAACTTCCTAAGAAATATAAAAGTAATGTAAAAACACTAGAAAATAACGTGTTTAAAAAAACGTCCAAAATGTTATTTAGGCTAAAATTAGCAAAAGAAAAGTAAATAAGGTGATGAATTAAAGTTAAAGTAACTACATAGTTAAACCTTTTTCCAAAAGGCTCGGATTTTAATTTAAAGAAAGCGTACTCAGTGGCTACTTTTCTAAAATATAATTTTATAAAAAATAGTCTAGTATATGCGATGATTAGTATAGAAAAGGCATGGGTGCCTCCAGAGTCTGAAAAGAAATCAATACCTAAGCCAAGTAGAAATGTAAAGAATAAAAATGAAATTCTATTTTCTTTTAGCGGATATACAAAAACAAAAATAATATACAAATACGGGTTAATATGGCCTAAGAACAAGATGTTGTTTAAAACGAATACTTGAAGGAATAGTAAACCAAAAAACATAGTAATAAGACGTAGACTACTATTCATTGTTTTTCTCTAATTGTTTAATTTCTTGTCTGTCAAGGTTTTTAATAATATTTACATACCCTAAATTACTCATGTCATTAAATAAGGTGATATCTACTTTATTATCTGCGCTATTTCCTTTGTTAATTTTAGAGATTGTACCAATTAAAATTCCTTCTGGAAATATAGTTGATCTACCACCAGTTTCTATAGTGTCGCCAAATTTTATTGGAGCTTGTCTTGGAATGTCTGAAAGCTGAACTGTATTATAATCTTTTCCATCCCAACCTAAAGTACCAAAGTAGTTAGTATTTTTAAGTCGAGCATTAATTTTACTATTCTTGTTTAAGATAGATTGTACTCTAGCATAATTATTAGTAGTATGCTCTGTAATGCCAATAATACCTCTACTATTAATTACAGCCATTTCCTTTTTGATACCTTCATTTTCTCCTTTATTAATTGTTATGAAGTTAAAATCTTTAGCATAATTATTATTGATAATTTTTGCTGTGGAGAACGAATATTTCTGATAATAATGTAAAGTATCTAAAACGATTGAATGTTTCGTGTCAAGGTTAACACTTTTTTTTGATAGTAAATTTTTAAGTTGTGTATTTTCTTCTGCTAAAAGCTTATTTTCTTCTTTTAGATTTAAATATTCTGTTATGTTTGAAGATTGATAATACAACCCTCCAGTTATTGAGTTTGCTGAGTTTATGAATTTGCTTTTATGAAAACTTAAGTTGTTAAAAATAAAAAATAGCGCCACAAATTCTAATAAAAGAAAAAATAGAAAGTATTTAAACTTCTGAAAAAAGTAAATAATTTGTTGCATTTTTAACCACTACTCATGCTAGTTCATTAGTACATTTTTATATTTTTCTAGTTCCTTTAAAGCAATTCCTGTTCCGCGAACTACAGCTCTTAAAGGATCTTCAGTAACATATACAGGCAAATCAGTTTTACGAGACAAACGCTTGTCTAAACCTCTTAACATAGAGCCTCCACCTGCTAAATAAATTCCTGTATTATAAATATCGGCAGCTAATTCTGGAGGTGTTTTAGATAGCGTTTCCATTACAGCGTCTTCAATTCTTAAAATAGATTTATCTAACGCTTTTGCAATTTCTCTAAAGGAAACTTGTACTTGCTTAGGTTTACCACTGAGTAAATCTCTACCTTGAACTAACATTTCATCTGGAGGAGTATCTAAATCTTCGGTTGCTGCTCCAATTTCAATTTTAATTTTCTCTGCAGTAGTTTCACCAACATGTAAGTTATGCTGAGTTCTCATATAGTACATAATATCACTCGTAAATAAATCACCAGCAACTTTTACAGATTGATCACACACAATACCACCTAAAGCAATAACTGCAATTTCTGTAGTACCACCACCTATATCTATGATCATATTCCCTTTTGGCTCCATAATATCTATACCAACACCAATAGCAGCAGCCATAGGTTCGTAAATTAGGTAGATTTCTTTAGCATTCATATGTTTTGCAGAATCTCTAACGGCTCTTTTTTCCACCTCAGTAATTCCTGAAGGAATACATATTACCATTCGTAAAGCGGGTGGAAATAATTTCTTTTTTATTGATGGAATTTGTTTTACAAACTCCTTAATCATTTCTTCTGAGGCTTGAAAATCTGCAATAACTCCGTCTTTTAATGGACGAATTGTTTTAATGTTTTCATGCGTTTTACCTTGCATTAGGTTTGCTTCTTGACCGATAGCAATTATTTTACCAGAAATTCTATTTCTAGCAACTATAGAAGGGCTGTCTATAACAACTTTTCCATTATGTATGATAAGTGTATTTGCGGTTCCTAGATCAATCGCAATATCTTCTGTCATGAAGTCAAAAAAACCCATAGAAATTAATTCTTAAATTAAAGTGTAATCTTTCAAATTTACGAAAAAATAAACTTGTGTAACTTTTATTTTAATTAATGTTTAAAATGTCTTGTACCTGTCATTACCATAGATAAATTGTTTTCATTACAGTAATCAATACTTAATTTATCTTTTATAGAGCCACCAGGTTGAATAACACTTGTAATTCCAGCTTTACCAGCTATTTCTACACAATCTGGAAAAGGAAAAAATGCATCACTAGCCATTACAGCTCCATTTAAATCAAACCCAAAACTTGTAGCTTTGTCAATGGCTTGTCTAAGAGCATCAACTCTACTTGTTTGTCCTGTACCACTTGCTAATAGTTGATTATTTTTAGTAAATACAATAGTGTTAGATTTTGTATGCTTGCATATTTTTGAAGCAAATAATAAATCTTTTAACTCTGTTTCTGTTGGTTTTGTATTAGTTACGTAAGTTAAATCTTCTAAAGTATCTGTTTTGGAATCTTTGTCTTGTATAAGAAGTCCATTTAAAGCTGTTCTAACATTTTGAGAAGGTAATTCTGTGGTTTTCTGAACTAGAATTACTCTATTTTTCTTTCCTTTTAAGATAGTTAGCGCTTCATTAGAATAAGAAGGAGCAATTACAACCTCGCAAAATAATTTATGAATTTCTTCAGCAGTTGCTGCATCAATTTCTGTATTAGAAATTAGTACACCACCAAAAGCAGAAACAGGATCACCAGCTAAAGCGTCTACGTAAGCTTGCTTTATTGTATTTCTTTGTGCAAAACCACAAGCGTTATTGTGTTTTAAAACTGCAAATGTTGGATTTTCACCAATAAATTCATTCATTAAATTTACAGCTGCATCAACATCTAAAAGGTTGTTGTAGCTTAATTCTTTTCCATGTAACTTATTGAACATCGCATCTAAATCTCCAAAGAAATATCCTTTTTGATGAGGATTCTCTCCATATCTTAAAATCTTAGACGTTGTTTCACTTGCTTTGTATACAATTTCATCTTCATTAAAATAATTGAAGATTGCAGTGTCGTAATGAGAAGATATGTTAAAAGATTTTGCAGCAAATTTCTTACGTTGTTCTATAGAAGTTTCTCCATTATTTGAAGATAAAATTTCTAAGAACTCATCATATTGCTCCATAGAAGAAACTGTAAACGTGTCTTTAAAGTTTTTGGCAGAAGCTCTAATCAAAGAAATGCCACCTATGTCTATTTTTTCTACTATATCTTGTTCAGGTGCTCCAGAAGCAACTGTTTTTTCAAAAGGATATAAATCAACAATAACTAAATCTAACTGAGGAATATTGTATTCCTTCATTTCAGCAATATCACCTTCATGATCTTGTCTGTTTAAAATACCTCCAAAAACTTTAGGGTGCAATGTTTTTACTCTACCCCCTAATATAGAAGGATAAGAGGTTACATCTTCTACAGGTACTACATCTATACCTAATTCTTTAATAAATTTTTCTGTACCTCCTGTAGAGTAAATAGTTACGTTTAGTTCATTTAATTTTTGAACTATTGGCGCTAAACCATCTTTATGAAATACCGATATTAATGCTGATTTAATTGTTTTTGAAGTGCTCATTACAAGTTGTGTTGTTAAGCAAGCAAATCTAAGTAATCATTAAAGAAAACACAACGAAAAGATAGTAACAAAAATACTAAGTAATTAACATTTTAGTAAAGGATGATAACAAAATTACAAAATACCTGAAACCTGTTTGCAAACATATTCTAAAAGATTTTCATCTTTTTTTGTAAAAATATTTGCAGTATGAGAATCTATATCTATTTGCCCAATATTTTCTCCATTTACAAA
>Ga0233444_10006951_pt1 | contig 9975 bp, 1 predicted proteins | sample SI_124_October20_6_FD_182792 | JGI IMG/M metagenome (GOLD analysis project Ga0233444, IMG submission 182792) | Seawater microbial communities from Saanich Inlet, British Columbia, Canada - SI_124_October2016_10_MG | ecosystem: Environmental > Aquatic > Marine > Inlet | place: Canada: British...
AAGATTGATATTGCGTTTTTCATATCCTGTTCTGAAAAGGTCAATATCGGGAAAATGTATGGATGGGGCCATCCTTCTTCTATGGATGGCCTGAGAGCCATAATTGACTTTGAGGCGAAGTAGAGGTCACGCTCGTTTAGTTCCATGTCGATATCTCCATTTTAGGCACAATCCAATTTCACGCAAACTAATCCGTGAGGCATGAACTGAGAAATATAACCCAGCCAGAGTTCGATTCCTATGAAAGCGTTTTGTCACCCAATTCTGCGTTTTCAACAGCAGTATCAGTTCCACCCTGCATCACCGATGAGTCCTGCTTGGAGCAATGCATGAGCGGAGTGGATGGTCGCCTCAAGTTGAATCACATAGGTTTGGGGAGCTGAGACTGGTATGTCTGCCAAATCAACAGCTATAAAATAACCAGGCTATGAATAATATATTGCTTAAGATGACCTGAATCTAGCAAGGGTTGATTATTCTACGAAAGGGATATTATATGAGGCCGTCCAAGAGAAAATATGTCGCAAAAGGTTTTGCTGTCCTTTGTGATATTTTGCTCCGTATTCTTGCCTTTATTTTCAGGGTATACGGGTCTGTCCACCCCTCTTTTATTTTCAATTTTGGCTTTCCTATCCGTATGGGGGCAAGAGATTTTTGTTATTCAGATGCATTACAGGTCAGAAAATGTAGATTTTACAAGAAGGTTTTACACTAAATACTCGCATTTTCCCGAATCATTAACTCAATTCATACACCTCTTTTTGGCCGCTATGTTCTCGATGTTCATCCTGTTAAAGCTTGGTTATATTCCTCGTGCGGATGGAATAATTATCCTAATTTTAGTTTTCCTTACCATTGCACGTTTATTCGATCCAATCCTAGGGGTTCTTGCTCAATCTGCATCAGTTTCCTATAGTAGTATAATCGGATACTTTGTCGTTTTATCATTTGCAATTTCCACAGCAATCAATCCTGAGAAGTTGGAAATGTACCATTTACCTGTAGATATTTCTCAAGGTATATTGTTTGCTTTAGTATCCTATACCGTTCTAAACCTCCGCATGGCATATTATGAGAAATTTTGTTTTCTTTATGAACAAACCCTAGAGTCTCAAATAAAACTGATTCTTATCCCTCTTTTTTTCCTCTCTCTTCATCAAGTTATGTCGTTACTTGATGCTACGGATTTGTCAAGTATTTTCCCAAGGTGATAGTTTTGCACAAGAATCGGTCGATTTTTTTGATATTGACTTTGTTGCTTACTATTGCATCTCCGATGATTGAGGCTTCTAGTTCTTCACAAGTTAGCACTATGGTATCAATACAATCAAATCACGTTGGTAATCTTTCCAATGGTGGTTTTGTATATACTTCTGCAAACCCCGTATTTTCGTTTGGAGTAAATAATCCAAATAATTCAACAATTTATTCTACTCAGTATGAAATTTCTAATTCCACCGCCACTCAAGTATATACTTACAGCGGAAGTTTTTCTATGAGTCAAAACCATTCAACGGAACTTACAATGAGGTATCGCTCAAACGCATCTTCTGGTTTAGAATCATGGAAGTCATTAACCATCAGTATCGATCCTGATGCACCTATGATTGAGTTGAATACAAATAATCAATCTGCGTTACGATATGAATTGAATCCAAATGTTTTTGTTGTATCCAATTCGAAACCACTTACTGTTGAATGCAACGATAATCAATCAGGTGTCCAATCTCTGCAGTATAATATCTCAAATTCTTTGACTTCAGTAAACTCTACGTCAGTCATAATAACTCCAAATTCCTTCAGCCAATCACACTCTGCCGTCAATGTCAACATTGTATGTGTTGACAATGTTGGTAACTCCATCTCACGCAACATCAGTGCAATATTAGATGACGAACAACCTGTGTTGTCTGTATCTGAATTAGGTTCTAGGGATGGTATATGTGTTGGCTCTGACTGGAAAATTTACCCTTCTTCAAATGATAATCATTCAGCGTCTTATGTTGAATTACAGTCCCAGTTGGGTTGGGTTTTAGCACCTCAATCGATTTCTCCCGCTAGTGGGGGTACATCTACAATGGTCCTTCGTGCTACAGATGCAGCAGGTTATTCTAGTAATTTGCAAAATTGGTCGATTTACTTGGACATGACTCCACCAACTATTCAAACCTCCTTGAATTCTACAAGCCTTGAAATTAATACTACTGATGATTGCCAATCGGGGCGCCTTCTAGTTCAGTGGGAAACTCTGGCTGGCCAATCAAGCGGATGGTCCTCATACAATCAATCTCAGATATCTATACCACTTCCTTTCAATGGTAGCGTTGTTAGGGCTGCAATCAAAAGTTTTGACTCTGTCAATAATTCAAATACTACAAATACAAATTGGGTGAATACGTTAGGATCAAATCCACAAAGTTATGTTACTCTATTGAGTGATAGTGTTGGAAATTTTTCTAATGAAGCGTTCAATCTCAGAATAACACCTATCGGTACAAATTCCACTGTTCAGTATGTACTTCATAGGAACAACCAATCCATCTCTTCAGGTATTAACTCGTCACAAATTGCACTCAATTATTCTTTTAATCATTCTGATACTATTTCTCTTTCTCTTAACACATCAAACGGGCATGGCGGTTATTCTACTCGGATTCATAACTGGGTTGTGGATGCGGAAAACTCCCATCAACTTAACATTGCTTTGTCGGGTAAAAGCCTATCCTCTCCAACCCTTCTTGGATCAGATGGCCGACTCGTTCCAGGTCTTCCATCTGACGATTCAAGTGGAGTCGGTGGCAGCCACGCCTCTTGTTCTTGGGATGGAGCAAATTGGTTCCAAACACAGCTGACCTCATCTTACGTGCCAACATCCGCTCAGGGCTCAGTTTCGAGTTTCACCTTCGCTTGTCGAAGTGTTGACTTACTCGGTAACGAAGGGCCAGTCACATGGTCGAATGGATCGGTAGATCTTCAGTCACCAAGCATCGCCCTCTCACCAAATCCAAGCGAAACAATTGGATTGAATAGTACACTTGTACTGAATACCTCGGATACAAATGGAATCTCAGCCACCTATCTGGTGTTGACTTGGTCGAATGGCTCCTCTACTTCGTCATCCAACATTTCCATCAGCAGTCGTAATTGGTCGAGTTCGATCGGTCAACTCTTCTCAGGATTGTCTGATGGCACCATCACGGCAACTGCTTACACAGAAGATCGCCTCGGTAATTCAGCTATCATTTCGAGCCGAACATGGACATTAAACACATCCAATCCATTTGTCTCTACAAGTCTGAGTGGTGAATTTTACAATGATTTCATTAGCAATGATTCCACAACAATTTCAGTGACTCTTCCTACTGGAGGGTGGACGGGATTGTACACCAACTACACTCTTGTTGATGCCTCAGGAGTTGTCCTGTTTGGAAACAGCACGAGTTCATTCCAACTTCAACCGAGCGATTTGGTTGAGGGTCGAGTTTGGTTGAACACGACCACAGGTGATGATTTGGGCCGAGTTCAAATTCAGTCATGGATTTTCATTGTTGATAATTCGAATAATGCTCCATTGCAAATTAACCTCAATGGGAATAACATCTCACACAATGGCGTGGTTTGGGCTGGTCCAGTGTTCAACTTTAGCTTCTCAGGTGTATCAGACGATGCAGGGGGCGTGGGAGTCGACATTATCTCATGTTCATGGGATAATCTTTCATGGTTCGATGTTCAGATGCATGCACATCTGTCATCATCATTCACCTACGGATCGGTTGAGAATATCTCAATCTATTGTAGAAATGTCGACCTTCTCCAAAATATAGGTCCAATTACAGAGTTCGTGATTAAGGTAGATGCTGTCATGCCAGAAGTAATCCTTCAACCGAGTTCAGGCCAGCATATTTCTCCGAGTTCATCGTTGAGTGCTATATTCTCTGACAATTTTTTGATAGGTAGTCATCGAATTTTTATCGAGTATCAATCCAGTGGAGTTAGCAATTACCACAATCTAACAACAAGTACGAGTAGTTTCAATTTTTCCATCAATCAAGTGTTCTCAAATACTGTAGATGGAATTATTTTCATCACTGCCTATTCAGAAGATTATCTAGGAAATACGAATCAATCTTCGACCCAAACGTACTATCTAAACACAACACTTCCAGTGACGACACTAACCCTTGCAGGAACTTATTATGGAAGCTACGTAGCATCATCAAATTTCTCGATCACAGTCTCACCGCCAACAATTGGAAACCAGGCTGGATACTCCAATTTCACATTACAACATGAAAATGGAACGATTATTGTTTCCGGAAATGTCTCGACAACTACAGTCATTTCGTTCTGTGAGGAGTGTAGTTTGAATGAACCTTTAACAACTGGTTTGTTGTATTTGAATGTGACATCTGAAGATATTTTTGGTAGGCAACAAACTCAACCACTTATTTTGTATGTTGACACGGGAGTAGGTACCACACCTCAATTGTCCACAGCAGGGTTATCTTCTATCGTAAACACATCCTTAGTTCTCGGTGCAAATGGAAGAATCAATGTGGCGATGATCTCAGATGATACAGGAGGGGTTGGAGCCTCGCATGCTTCATGTTCCTTTGATGGTTCTACATGGGCTAATGTTACAACCTCCACATTATTGTCTCCTCCGTCCAGCCAAGATACCTCCACTGAATTCAGTTTACGTTGTCGAAACGTTGATCATCTCAACCACGAGGGAAATCTTGTTTGGCAAAATGGAAGTACTGATTTAATCAAACCAACTACGAACTTCTCCTTAGTTGACAATGCAATTATTTCTCCAAACACAGTCGTGACTGTTGGATGTACTGATTCAAGCGGATGTACTCTGAGTGAAGTTGCTCTAAAATTCCAAAGCGGAGGAACTGTGACATGGTATTCAACAAGTGTAAGTGGAGTCAATGCTAGCTTCCAACTATCATCATTAATCAACTCCAATCAAACAGGTAATGTCGAATTGTATGTCGTTTCAACGGACACAATAGGTAATTCGGAGAATGATTCAGTCAACGGACTGACATTTTTGTATGGATCGCCAACTCTCTCAACACAAATTCTCAGTACTCAGAGTGGAATCTTCCTCTCAGGTAATGTTACATCAAAATTCGTGCCATCTACGGGCTGGGTGAATGGTATTTCTGTGTATGTAGATATTGAACATGAATCGAATTCAAGCGTCTTGTTCACTGGTTACTTGAACCAATCAACGTCGACGAAGGTGTTTCAGAATCTTGGAGAGGGTGCTCTATGGGTGAACACTACAATCTGTAATGCAGTCTCAACTTGTACGAATTCAACACAACGATACCTCATTGATTTGACTGGTCCGTATAAGGTACAATCCTTTTCCGGAACAACGACTGCTTTGATTAACGGTTCCTTTTTGTTTAAATCGGGAGATACAATTTCGTTTAGTTCAGGTAATGATACTGCCTCAGGGACCTTTTCAACGAGATGTAACGGTTCAAATGGTGCAGTATTGTTTTCGTCGGGAACCAATACAATTGCAATCCAATCTTTAGTAAGTACAAACGAATGGACTACGATAACGTGTTTTTCAACAGATAATCTTGGAAACATTGGGTCAATGAATCAAACGCTGGTTTATGTTGATACCATCCTGCCTCAAGCAAGTGTAAGTGTAAATGATTTCAACGGTGTTGTATTTCCACAAACCTGGATTAATGGAACTTGTGATGATGGCCTCCAAGTTTCATCCTCGAAGTTGAAAATATATGACTCCGGGTTGCAAATTTACGAAGTAAATGGCACCTCTACACTTTCAGTTCGGTTTGGCAATATACTTTCAACCGTAGGAGCGAAAATATTGTCATTATCCTTCTCTTGCTATGATGCGGCGGGGAATATCAACCAAAAACAAGAGACTATCGAATTCGTCAGCACTATTGAATCAGCGGAGATAACTGTTGAATCTGTTTCAGTCGGTTTAACATCCTATGTTGGAAATGGAGCAAATATTGGATTTAGTCACAATCGAAGTGATGTAAGTTTCAGGTATATGATCCAATCGAACGGTAGTAACTCCGCTTGGTTTAATGCGAGTGGCAATTCAGTTAATCTAAACTTATCGGATTACGAGCATTTCGATGTTGTCAGGATACAATATGAAGTATCGATCGGGAATTTGAGTTTGGTAAACACATCCTTCAGTTCATTTTATGCTTATGATTCTGAAGGTCCACAACTGTCCTCCATACAACAGTATTCATTGGCCAATGGTTCAATCATACCCTTGAGTTTTTCAGACTCTGGATCCGGGATATCGATGTTCTTTTGGAGTTGGGATAACGGTACAATACAACAAACTAACAATGCCTCAAACATTGTACTTCCTTCTGATTCAAACAACGGCTCTTGGTTATCGGTGTATTCGGTGGATACAATTGGCAATCACGGCGAAGAACTGAATTTTACTGTATCAAGAGACTTATCCGTCCCTGAAATCCAAATTAATTCGACGCATTCGGTTTATTTTGGTCCAAGTTCGCAAGTATCGGGAACTATCTTCGATGACACGGGCTTGCGAAGTAGCACAGTATCGATACATTCTAGTGCCCACAATTTAATCCTAGCAACAAATGTCTCGACATTTACGATTACATCAAGTATACTTCCAAATTGGTTCTGGAACCAGTCTTCAGTTGAGATTCGAACAGTTTCGATTTCCAACTCAGGTCATGTGGTATTAGATCGGTTTTTCATTACTCCTGATGATATATCGCCTACACATTCTATCCAATTAGCAAATTCTGTAAATTATACTTCTCTTAATTCAAGTAATTATTCAAAGATGTATCTCTTTGCTTCTAATGACATCTCTTCCCAATGCATTCAGCACGGGCAAAACATCTCAGAAGCAATGAACTCTACGTGTATCTCCTTGAATAATGGATATATCCAAGTGTATAGGTCAAGCGGCGCATACGTCTTATTGATTTCAAGCACTGATTATGCTGGGAATACACGTGTCGACAATTTCAATTTAATTCATCATTCGAATCTGCCGATGATTGAACATACGGTACCAGATGTGCTTCGTCCAGGCTTGCAGTACAACTTTACAGTATCAACCATGTTTAGTTATCAGACTCAGATATTACTGAATCAGAGTCAGATCGGTACAGGGCAATCCAGTCTCATAGCTCCTAGCGGGGAGGGGGTGCGCTCATTAACAATACATGTTACAAATGCACTTGGATTGCAGAATTCGATTGAATTGGATGTGACATTGGATAATTCACGGCCAACAATTGCTTTTGATGCACAATTGTACGGAAACAATCACTTTGGTACAAATACATCGATATCGTTTGAACTCGTTGACTCATACTCGAACCTCTCCACAACATGGATGTATCTCAATACAACGTCGATTTCATGTAGTGAATCATTCATTCCTACAGGGTTGTCGTTCTGGATAAACGGAACGATGAGTAGTTTCTTTTCTTCAGGTACATGTTCAATTTTACAAGAAACAAGCACAGCAATTACCTTTACGTTGATTGTCGATGATCAACTCGGACATAGTCAAAGATGGGAGCAGTCAATGACATACCATGGAGGGGTTTCTGCTCCTACATGGGTTTCAATTAATTCGACAGCGGATGCCGGATTTGTTTGGTCAAGCTACCTCTCAACACATACATGTTTTGCAAACAGCGGAACCATTCTACCAACATATGAACTTAATTGGAGTCCAACAAATCAATCCACCTTCGCTTCCTCTCTTACTAATCTCTCAGGTAACGGTGTTGCAACATGTATCATTGCTGATGAGTTTGGAAACACAGGATACGCTTATCTTAATATCACTACTGACACTACGAATCCCACTTTTTCTGTGATATGGCCATCAGATTCGTATGAGACTTTTGTTCGCGCAGGTACCGGTAATTTCTCAGTACTTGCAACTGATTCATCATCCATCGATGAAATCCTGTATTGTATCTCCTCAACTACCTGTACTCCTCAAACTAGCACCTCCGGCGTCATAAGTGCTTTACCTTCAGTCGGTAACCACACACTTTACTTATCGATCATCAACGGGGTTGGGCTTATAAATAGCACATCAATTGATTTCATTATTGACAATTCCTTGCCTCAACAATCAGTGGGATCTAAAGAAAATTCCACAGTTCTAGGTAACTACATCTACGTGGGAATGGTAAATCCTATTGTTACTGTTAACTCAAGCGATGTTCATTGTATATCTGAAGGGACATACAAAACAAGTTTCGGTCTTCAAAATATAACCGCTAATGCTACCATCAGTATACCTTCTGGAACAAATTGGATTGAATTCACTTCCATTGATTGTGTAGGTCAAAGTACGACCTCAAACTATACCATTCACAGGCTAAGTACTATTTCGACAGTACCTATTTCAGTTTCCCAATCGTTTGCAGCAACAACACTATTCTCAGGAACGACATACTATCACAATGGTACGATTTCTTTCCTTCTAAATTCCTCTCACCCTGTTGATTTTAGTTTACAATGCGTAGTATTTTCACAGTCAACATGTAGTGTTTCTGAGACAAATATTGGATACATGATAAACCTCAGTTCCTCTACACAGGAGGTAATTGAGTTACATCTCGCCGATCAGTTAGGTAACTATAAACAAATTTTGGTAAATGTCACTGCAGATATATCGCCTGGCTATTGTTCACCGAGTGAATTTGTTCAAGCGTCGTCTGGCGACCTTATTATCCCCTCAAATCGTAATGCTGTCTTTGTGTGTATGGACGGTGGATCTGGTATTGATACTGTGGGTTGGGATACAACCATAGGATTCATCCAATGGAACTCACTGGGCAATGGTACATGGGAGGCTCCTACCCTCTCGTACCCCACTGCAAATATTGTAACCATAGATCGAGTTGGGAATACAGCGATTGTCACTTACAACATCACGCTTGATTCTGCAGCTCCAGTAATCTTATTCAGTCCCGATGGAACGAAAATGAATTTTGATGAGAAGCGTTCTCGTTCGGATGGTAGGTTTGTTGTTTCATGCGTGGACGGAATCTTTTCGTCGTGTGATCTTGATGTTGTCGCAGATGTCATCGGAACTGGAGAAATCACTTTCAAAGGAAGTTATGTGAACAATGCGACAATTTCGCTCTCTGGTTTGCAAACATCCTCTATTGTCCGTATCTCAGTAAATTCCTCAGATGCTGTTGGAAACATACAAACACGAGTAATGACTTTCATCATAGATGATGAAGTGCCACAATTCAATATTACATCATTCTCTTCAGCAGGTGTTGCCTTATCCCAAGGTATTGTTTCCGAGAATGGGACTATTCAACTTCTTGGTTTATCTAATGACGTTAATTTCACACTCTCATCGGATTGGAGTCTCGATTGTGGATCTTTAAGCCCAGTACAAACTTATTTGTTCACTGACATACTAGATCTCAGCCAGATTAATCTTGCAGGATGCCAAGAAGTATACATCGAGGTAGTAGTGCGCGATCATGTTGGCAATTTATTTTCAGATTCAGAATCATTTTCAATTGATTTCTTCACTCCACAAGTTGAATTTATTCGCGATTCCTCTTGTTCGAAAAATCTCGGCAGCGTTGTTGATACGACATCTAATTGTATCCTGAAAATCGAAATTTCTGATGATCCTGGCTTATTGCAAGGGAACTACACGCTGAATTACATTGTTGATGGAAATGTGGTAAAACAGGAATCAGTTGGTTTGTCATATTCCATTGATTTCTCAGAGTTCAAAAATGAGGTTGTAACCCTTAAATTAAGTGGAATTGACAAAGTAGGAAACCTCGTCAAACCAAACAATATTGTTTTCGCAGTTTCGGATGAACTTATTCCGATTTGGACCGGTTTGGTGTGCTCTGGTGGTAATGTTTGTGATATGAATGAGAATGTTGAGGTAGCCCCAACAGG
>Ga0233444_10006955_pt1 | contig 9971 bp, 10 predicted proteins | sample SI_124_October20_6_FD_182792 | JGI IMG/M metagenome (GOLD analysis project Ga0233444, IMG submission 182792) | Seawater microbial communities from Saanich Inlet, British Columbia, Canada - SI_124_October2016_10_MG | ecosystem: Environmental > Aquatic > Marine > Inlet | place: Canada: British...
GGAATTGCAAATAATTTAAAAGTTAATCTAATTAGAGTTGAGTCTGATTTTTTAAAACCTAAAGATATAAAAAATAAACTGAAAGATGTTTCTGGTATCTTAATTCCAGGAGGATTTGGTAAAAGAGGAACCGAGGGTAAAATAGCCGCTATCACCCATGCAAGAAATAATAAGATCCCATTTTTAGGAATATGTTTTGGAATGCAAATGGCGGTAATAGAATTTGCAAGAAATAAATTAAATATTAAAAAAGCTACTTCAAGTGAATTTGGATCATCTAAAGCATCTGTTGTTGGGTTAATGAGCGAGTGGATTAAAGATGGCAAACTTATGAAGGGGACTGATAAAGATTTAGGTGGAACTATGAGACTTGGGAGCTATGAGGCTAGACTAAAAAAAGGAACTTTAATAAGCAATATCTATAAAGTATCAAAAATTAATGAAAGACACAGACACAGATACGAGGTTAATATTAATTTTAAAGAGGAGTTTGAAAAAAAAGGAATGATATTTTCTGGTTTATCTCCAGATTTAAAATTACCCGAGATTATTGAGCTTGAAAACCACCCGTGGTTTGTTGGTGTTCAGTTTCATCCGGAATTTAAATCTAGACCTTTAGCCCCACATCCTTTATTCTCTTCATTTATTAAGGCCGCAAAAATCAATTCGAAAAAACAATGACAAATTATAAAGTTAAATGCTCTAATTTTGAAATAAGCAACGATAAACCGTTTACTCTGATCGCCGGCCCTTGTCAGTTGGAAAATGAAACACATGCGTTAAAAATGTCATCTGAACTTAAAAAAATCACGAGCGAATTAGGAATTAATTTAATTTACAAAACCTCTTTTGATAAGGCTAACCGAACAAGTCTTAAAGGCAAAAGAGGAATGGGATTAGAGAAGTCTTTACCAATTTTTGACAAAATAAGAGAAGAAGTTGGCTTACCAGTTCTAACTGACGTGCATACAGCTGAACAATGTTCAATTGTTGCAGACCATGTCGATGTTTTGCAAATTCCAGCATTTTTATGCCGCCAAAAAGATTTATTAATTGCTGCGGCAAAAACAGGAAAAATAATTAATGTAAAAAAAGGTCAATTTTTAGCACCATGGGATATGGCTAATGTAATAAAAAAAATTGAAAAGTCTGGTAATAAAAATATTTTAATTACAGAAAGAGGAGCAAGTTTTGGATACAATACACTTGTGTCTGACATGAGAGCTTTACCAATTATGTCTAAGTTTGGTTTCCCGATAGTGTTTGATGCTACTCACTCTGTTCAACAGCCTGGCGGCATGGGTGAGAAAAGTGGAGGACAAAGAGAATTTGTTCCTTATCTTGCAAGAGCAGCTATTGCTGTAGGTGTTGGAGCTATCTTTATGGAAACACACGAAGATCCTGATAACGCTCCATCTGATGGACCAAATATGGTCCCATTAAATGAAATTAAAACTTTATTAAAAAAATTAACTGAAATTGATAAATTAGTTAAATAACGATAATGGCAAAAATCACAAATGTTAAAGGACGACAAGTTTTTGACAGCAGAGGAAATCCTACTGTTGAAGCAGAAGTTTTTTTAGATAACGGTTTATCTGCAACAGCAATATCTCCCTCGGGAGCATCAACTGGTGCATTTGAAGCACATGAGTTAAGAGACAAAGATCAAAATAAATTTTTAGGAAAAAGTGTCAACATGGCAGTTAATAACATAAACGATAAGATTTCTGCTAAGTTAAAAAATTTAAATCCAAATCAACAAGAAAATATTGATAAAGTTTTATTAGAACTTGATGGAAGTGAAAATAAAACAAATCTTGGCGCTAATGCAACTCTAGCGGTTTCATTAGCGAGCGCTAAATGCTCAGCTCAAACAAATAAAAAATCTTTATTTAAGAACCTAGGTCAATCCTATTCGTTACCTATACCTTTAATGAATATTATTAACGGTGGAGCACATGCAGACAATGATTTAAATATTCAAGAATTTATGATTAGGCCAGACTCAGCAAAAAATTTTATGGATGCTATAGAAAAATGTTTTTTAGTAATTCAAAATTTAAAAAAATTATTGCAATCAAAAAAAATGCTTACTAATGTAGGAGACGAAGGAGGATTTGCCCCGTCAATTAACACCAACGAAGAAGCATTAGAATTGATAGTTCAAGCAATAGAAAAATCTAAACTTAAACCAGGAAATGATGTTGTTATTTGCTTAGATGTTGCAGCAAACGAACTTATGAATGACCAAGGTGAATACTCTATTCAATCTAAAAACTTTGCGAAGGTCGAAGAAGTTATTACCTATTATGAAAAATTGACATCAGCTTACCCAATAAAATCTATTGAAGATCCTTTTGCTGAAGATGATTGGTTGTCTTGGGAAAAAATAACCAAAGCTATTGGAAAAAATGTTCAGATTGTTGGAGATGATTTATTTGTCACTAATGTTAAGCGATTAGAGAAGGGAATAAAAAACAAATCTGCTAATAGTATTTTAGTTAAACCAAATCAAATCGGTACATTAACAGAAACATTAAAAGTAATTTCAATGGCAAAGAAAGCAAATATTAATACCATTATTTCACATCGTTCAGGAGACACCGAAGACACCTTTATAGCTGATTTGGCCGTGGCTACAATGTCATCACAAATTAAAACAGGTTCACTAGCTCGATCTGAAAGAGTAGCTAAATATAATAGATTATTACGCGTCGAAGAAGAACTTGGCAATGAAGCTAAAATGGCTAAAATCTAATTAATGAGACTTATTGAAAGTTTTAAAAAAAAAAAATTTCTACTATTTAATATTTTTTTTACACTCTATATCGGCATAAATCTTATAGGTGGAGAGAGAGGTTTAATATCTTATTTTGATAAAAAAAATACTTATGAGGGATTAATAGAAAAAGATAAAAAATTAACTGTAGAACTAAAAGACTTAGATCATAAAATCTCCTTAATAAATAAAAATGATCCAGATTATTTAGACATTTTGTATAGAGAAAAATTTAATTACGTAACTGATGATGAAATAATTATAAAATTAAAATGAGTGAAAAAATTAGACACCCAGAAAAAGTAAACAAACCTATTAATCCAATTAAAAAAAAACCTGAATGGATTAGATCTAAGATAGTAGACTCTCAAGTTTTTTTTCAAACTAAGCAAGTTGTTAATAAAAATAATTTAGTAACAGTTTGTCAGGAAGCTAATTGTCCCAATATTACTGAATGCTGGAGCAAAAAACATGCAACTTTTATGATTATGGGAGATACTTGTACGAGAGCTTGTGCATTTTGTGACGTCAAAACAGGCAAACCAACTGATCTTGATGTTTTTGAACATGTAAAAATTTCTAACGCTGTTAAAGATTTAAACCTAAAACATGTAGTCATAACTTCCGTAGATAGAGATGATCTTGATGATGGGGGATCTGAACATTTTTATAAAGTTGTTAAAGCTATAAGAGACAAAAATCCTGAAACTTCAATAGAAGTTTTAACCCCAGATTTTTTAAGAAAAGGTGATGCTTATAAAAAAGTATTGGAAGCTGATCTTGATGTTTTTAATCACAATATAGAAACTGTACCTAGGCTTTATACAAAAGTGAGACCTGGGGCCCGTTACTTTGCTTCTTTAGAATTACTTAAAAATGCAAAAGTCTTTAATAAAAAAGTTTTCACTAAATCAGGAATAATGGTTGGTTTAGGTGAAACAAAAGATGAAGTGATCCAAGTTATGGATGATTTGAGATCAGCAGAAGTTGATTTCATTACAATTGGTCAGTACTTGCAACCTTCCACAAAACATCATCCGCTTAATCGATACTACCATCCAGATGAATTTAAAGAATTCGATAGTATTGCAAAGACTAAAGGTTTTTTATTAGTTTCATCATCACCTTTAACAAGATCTTCTTATCATGCTGATGAAGATTTTAGAAAACTACAGGATGCAAGAAATAAGCAGCTTGAATGTCATCAGCATCAATAAAAAAAATTATTCCTTGTAAAAAAGATCAGCTTATCGAAATGGTTCTCGATATTGAGAAATACCCCGAATTTGTGCCTTGGTGCATAGAAGGAAAGATTTTTGATAAAAATGAAAGTTTAGACCTAATTACTTTTAATGGAGATTTAAAAGTTGGTAAAAGCATTCTTAATGAAACGTTTTCGAGCCTTGTTTCTTATCATAAAGAAACAGATAAAATTATTGTAACTAATTTAGATGGTCCATTAAAACATTTAAAAAATGAATGGCATTTTAAAGAAATCAATAATAATACTCAGTTAGAGTTTTTTATTGATTTTGAATTAAAAAATCCAATTTTAAATAAAATAATGAAAAAGTCTTTTGAACTAGGTTTAAATAAAATTGCAAAAGCATTTGAGGAAAGAGCTATTCAACTATATAAATAATGTTACTTATAACAGTCTTATTATTAATATTTCTTTTAACCTTTAAAACTTTAGCCTCATATATAAAAAACATAAGAACGGGTGATCCTAACGAGAGTAATTTAACTTATTGGATGTTTTCTTATGATTTTAAATCTCCCAACAAAGATTGGGTGCCTGAAGATAAAACTTTATTAGCAAGAAAAAGAGCTAGAAATTTTTTGATATTTATTCTTTATTTAATTGTCTTTGGAATATTTTTATTACTAAATAGTTTTACAGCACACTTGTTAAATTTTATTGTAAATCCTGAATTTAGCTATCCTATTTAATCAATTTTAATAATAAATTAAGCGATTTTTTTACTGTTTGTTTTTGAATAAAGATTCTACCATTGTTCTTAAAATTACATTTATTGACAACAACCTTTTTTCCAATCCTAATTCCAATATAAACTAAACCTACTGGTTTTTGTTTAGACCCACCTGTTGGGCCAGCTATTCCTGTTATAGAAACACAGACTTTTGATTTACTAATTTTACTTAAATTATTAACCATAGCTAAACAACACTGAACACTTACAGCACCATATTTTCTTATTATTTGTTGAGGTACTTTTAATATGCTTCTTTTGGCTCGATTCGAGTAAGTGACTAATCCCATTGTAAATATTTTCGATGATCCGCTCACAGAAGTAATGGAATTTGATAACATTCCCCCAGTGCAAGACTCAGTAATTGCAAGCTTCATATTTTTTCTTTTAAGTAATGAAATTATTTTTTTATTTAAACTCATCAGAAAAATTTTGATTTAATTACCATAAAGATTATCAATGTAAGCACAACGTAAAGACCTGCAATTATATCGTCAAATATTACACCAAAACTATTTTTGAATTTTTTATCAAAATAATTTACTGGAAAGGGTTTTTTAATATCAAAATATCTAAATAAAATAAAAATATATAAATAAAATAAAATTGCTTCCTGAGACTCTTTAATTGAACCATGAGAGATTTCGTAAAGGTAAATTGGAATAGATTGACCAATAACTTCATCTATAACAACTTCTTTAGGATCTTTGTTTTCGTTAAATTTTATATATTCTGATACTGCATAAAATGAATATATAAAAACTATTAATAAAATAACTAAAATGACATTACTAGATAGATTGATTACATGAAATAAACTGTATAAAAAAACTGTAGTTACGAAAGACGTTATTGTTCCTGGAGCAAATCTAAAAGTTCCAATACCAAAACATGTAACAAATAAATAATTTAAAGTTTTAATCATATTTTATAACAGAACATATTACTTCACACGCAATAGCTTTTTCCTCTCCTATCACACCAAGCTTCTCAGTAGTTTTTCCTTTTATATTTATTTGATTATTAGAAATTTTACAAAGTTTGGCAATAATGTTCATCATTTTGTTTTTATAATTTTTGATTTTAGGTGTTTGAGCAATAATATTAATATCAATATTATTTATAAAATAATTTTTAGATTGAATTTGCTTTATTACTTTTTGAAGTAAAATTGTTGATCTTATATTTTTAAATTTTTTACTTTTATCTGAAAACATTTGACCAATGTCACCCATTTGACATGCACCTAAAATTGCATCAGTCAATGAATGAAGAACTGGGTCTCCATCAGAATGCCCTAGTGTCCCCAGTTTTGATTTAATAGTTAGACCAGCTAAATAAAGTTTTCTTTTTGGTACTAGTCTGTGAACGTCAAATCCTATTCCAACACTCTGTTTAGATTTATAAATATTTTTTAAATTTTCAAAATCTGAGTAATCTGTGATTTTAAAGTTGCTTTTTTCACCTTCAATAAATTTAACTTTATTAAGATCCATATATAAAGAGATATCGTCATCTTTGTATTTTCCAGAAAAAGTTTTATGTAAATAATAAATTTCTTTTAAAGTGAATGCTTGAGGTGTTTGAGTCAAAAATAAATTATCTCTTCTTTTTCCAACAATATATTCTTCTTTACTAGAGTCGATTATTTGTTTTATTGCATCCTGAACTCTGATCTTTGGAACTACAGCTCTTGCATTTTTCATATTTTTTATAATTGAACCAAGTAATTTAATTGAAAAATTGGGTCTAGCTACATCGTGAATTAAAACTTTAGAAATTCCCTTTTGATTTTTCAAATATTTTAAAGCATTGAAAGTTGATTGTTGCCTAGTAATTCCACCAATTACTAATTTAACATTCTTTAGTTTTATTGACTTAACTCGTTTTGCATCTTTTTTGTTATAAACAAGAATAATCTTTTTAATTTGTTTAAATTTAAGAGCCTTATTAACGTTAATTTCAATTAATGATTTGCCTGCAATTTTTTGATAAGGTTTGCCTATATTAGACTTAAATCTATGGCTTTTTCCTCCAGCAAGAATGATTAAACAAAAACTCATGGTATTAACTTATATAATATTTATATAGATATTTAATGGTTATTTAAGATGTTCAAAATTATTAAAAATTTTAATTGGATTATTTTTTCCTCATTTTTATGTATTTTTATGGGGATTGTTACTTTTTTGACTTTTATCAAAGAAGGATTTGTTCCATTAACCGATAAAAATCTACAAACACTATTAATTATTGATATTTTTTTATTGATAACTTTTTTTACTTTAATATTCAGAAATTTTTATAGATTTTATTATACTGGTAAAAAAAATAAAAAAGGCTCCCAAACCAACCTAAAGTATATTTCTGTTTTCTCTTTATTTACCGTAATACCATCTCTAATCGTTGCAATTTTTTCATTATTTATATTTAATTTTGGTATTCAAAATTACTTTGACAAACAAATTACTAGAGCAGTTAATAATTCATTTGATGTTGCAAAAAATTATTTAGAAGAAAGCAAAGAAAATGTATTGTCTGATGTTATTTTAATGAGTGTAGGTCTAAATCGTGCTTCAGGTTTTTATTATTCAAATCCTAATCAATTCAAGCAGATTATGAGATCAGAAAAAATTTTACGAAGAATAGATGATGTTTATTTAATAGATAGCTTAGGAAATATTTTATTGTCTGATGTAAGAGATATAACAGAAGAATTTATTATACCATCAGAAGAAGAATACGACCAAGCTTTAGAAGGTAAACCAGTTTTTGTAACATATAGTTTGGAAAATAAAACTAGTGTAATGACAAAACTTACATCACTTGTAGATACTTATTTATATATTTCAAGAAATATTGATGAGGAAATTTTAAGATACCTAAATGAAACTGAACAGGCTGTAAATTTTTATTACTCTGTAGAAAATAGTCAAACAGGCATTAAAGTAACGTTTGCAATTATTTATATAATTGTTGTTACTCTATTATTATTTTTATCAACTTCTATAGCTATTACTTTCGCTTCAAGATTAACAAAACCAATAGTAAATTTAATAAGTGCATCTGACTCTATAAGCAAAGGAGCTCTAGATGTAAAAGTTCCTGAAGTAGAAGCTGATGAAGAATTCAGACAGCTTAATCAAAACTTTAATCTTATGATTGAGAGACTTAAGGAACAGCAAGATAAACTTTTGATTACAGAAAGATATGAAGCTTGGGAGAGTGTTGCTAGGAAATTAGCTCATGAAATAAAAAATCCCTTAACACCAATACAATTATCAATTGATAGTCTTCGAGAAAAATATAAAAATAAATTAACCAGTGAAAGAAATGATTTTGAAAGATATTTAGAAACAATTAACCGTCAAATTAAAGATATTGAAAAATTAGTTAATGAATTTTCAAATTTTGCAAGAATGCCTAGACCTATTCTTAAAAAAATTAATGTTATAGAATTAATAAATAAATCGTTAGATTTTATAAAACTTACATCTCAAAATTCTATTAATTTAATTGATATAACGAAAAAACAATTTATTAATGGTGACGAAGATCAGCTTAATAGAGTATTTATTAATTTAATTAAAAATTCAGAGGAGTCTATTTTGGAACAGTTACAAAAAGACCCTACAATTAAAGGAAAAATTGACATAGAAATAGTTGATAATAATGACTATATAGTCATTAGAATAACAGATAATGGCACAGGTATTACAGATGCAAAAAAAGCAATGACACCTTACTTTACTACAAAAAAAACAGGAACAGGGTTAGGCTTACCAATAGTTACAAAAATAATCAATGAGCACTCTGGAAATTTTTCAATCAAAAACAGGCAAGACAAAAATGGTGCTGTAGTTATGATCATGTTACCTAAATATGCTTAGAGAAATATTAGTTATAGACGATAATGCAGATATACGTTTTTTAATTTGTAATATTTTAGAAGAACAAAATTTTAAAGTAAGATCTGCGGCTAACTACGATCAAGCAGTTCTAGAAATTAATAATCGTTTACCGGATCTAGCAATCATTGACATAAAACTTGATAAACCCGATAAGGATGGAATAGATTTATTGAAACTAATTAATAAAAAAAACAAACTTACTCCAGTAATAATGATTTCAGGTCATGCCACAGTTCAAATCGCTATTGAAGCAATTAGATTAGGTGCTTATGAATTTATTGAAAAACCATTTTCAAAAGAAAAAATTGTCAATTACGTTAATAGAGGATTAGAGTCAGCATCACTCAAAAAAGAAAAAGAAATTATAGAAAATAAATTATTTCATTCTTTCGAGCTTATTGGAAAAAGTTCATCAACACTTAAAGTCAAAAAAATCATAGAAAAACTAAAAACTTCTGAAAGTAGAATATTAATTTCAGGACCAACTGGATCGGGAAAAGAACTTGTAGCAAGAAAAATTCATAAAAATTCTCTTAGGTCTAAAGAACCTTTTATTATTATTAATGCAGCTCTATTAAAAGAAAATACTTATGAAAAAGAATTATTCGGTGAAGAATTTGATGATGGAAATATTTCATTCGGTATTCTTGAGCGAGCTAATAAAGGAACATTGTTAATTGACGAAGTGTCCGAAATACCTTTTGAAACCCAAGCTAATGTTTTGAGAGTTTTAATGGATCAAAAATTTAAAAGACTTAATGGATCTAAAGATATTAACGTTAATATAAGATTAATTTCCTCTACCTCTAAAAATTTAATTGATCTTGTAAAAGAAAATAAATTTAGAGAAGACTTATATCATCGTTTAAATGTGATGCCGATTGAATTATCATCTTTATCTTCAAGAACCGAAGATATTCCTTTATTAATAGATTATTTTAAAACTAAACTTTCGGAAATTAATGGTGTTCAAACACCTGATATAGATATAAAAAATGATAGCTTGTATACTTATAATTGGCCTGGCAATGTTAGAGAATTAAGAAATTTAGTAGAAAGAATTACAATTCTATCATCAAATGAAAGTAAAGAAAAAATTAACCAAGTAATTGATGATGTTTTAAACCCTTCATCAAAAATTAAAGATAATAAAAACCTTTTAGAGCAATCATTTCAATCTCCTCTAAAAGAAGCTAGAGAGCATTTTGAAAAGGAATATCTAACAACACAATTAAAAAAACATCACGGAAATATATCAAAAACAGCAGACTTTATAGGTATGGA
>Ga0233444_10006956_pt1 | contig 9971 bp, 4 predicted proteins | sample SI_124_October20_6_FD_182792 | JGI IMG/M metagenome (GOLD analysis project Ga0233444, IMG submission 182792) | Seawater microbial communities from Saanich Inlet, British Columbia, Canada - SI_124_October2016_10_MG | ecosystem: Environmental > Aquatic > Marine > Inlet | place: Canada: British...
TAGATTTTGTTTTTGGAATTGGTACTCTTGATGAAGTTAATGCAGAAGGTGTTTTAGGTAGTGATGGAATTGGAGAGGTTATATATTTTGTTTTAGAGGGACAAACATATCATACCTTTGAAAAAATCATTGGATCAAAAGTTAATGATTACATAGTTAATCTATCACCTTGGGATCATATTAATGAAATATTTGGTGGGCAAGGGAATGATCAAATATATGGATCATATGGAAAGGAAATTCTTTCTGGTGGCTATGGAAATGATACGTTATCTGGTGGTTATGGTGTTGACACACTCTCTGGTGGTGAAGGTTTTGATAAATTCATAATTTTAGATGACACTCCCACTGAAGATTTTAAGAAACAGTGGGTTCTAAGTAACCCTGAAGATGAAGCAAAAATTGAAGCCGACAACATTTTCAAAAGTGTAGACACTATTAAAGATTTTGAAATGGGTGTAGATGTTATTGACCTAACCGCCATATCTAATTCGGGAGTTGATTTATCTAATAATATTGATACTAATGACATCGAACTTAAAGAGAATGAATTTGGCACACTTATGGAAATAAATACTTCAAATATAGAAATATCAATAACATTAGAAAATTTTGGCTTGTCTCCTTCACAAACCGAAGAAGAATTTTTACAATCTATCTTGGTATAAATTATGATAAAAAAATCATCCCTCAGAAATATTTTTATATTTTGCATAACACTTGTTCTTTTGAATGGTTGCACACAAAACAATCAACCTCCAGCTTGGATGGTAAATTTTTCTGAAGTGTCCATTATGGCTGTTCAACCATCTAGTAAAAATGCTGATCAATATGGACGTTATTTTTATAAACCGTCATTGGAATTAGATAAAACTAAAAATCCTAAAGCAACAGAAATACCAGATTTTATGAATATAAAATCTAATAAGGCTTTTAAAGCTTTTATTGTTTCACTAAGAGAAATGTTAAAACTTAGACCTGAGTTAATTGAATCAAGTTCAAGCATTCAAGAAAAAGCTGCAAAAATATTTGAAGTAAGGGGTGATTTTTTCCCTACAGTTAATGTAGGGATGGTTCAAGATGAAGTTTTGTCGAGTGACTATTCCAATTTATCTACATCTAGACAAACAACAGGTGGTTATTTAGATGCTTACGTAGATGTCGATACTACATTAATAGATTTTGGAGGTAGAAATGCTGCCTTTAATGCTGCATTGTTAGAAAAAGAAATTGCATATTTAAATTTTGATTTAACCACTAATGACCAAGCCTTTAAATATGGAAAAGTCTACGTTGAGTATGCAAGTAAAATAATTGAAAAATATATATATGATGATTTTGAAAAAGACCTTTTACTTTTACAAAATGAAGCTAATGAGAGGTTCAAAGGTGGTGTCACAACTATTTTTGAAGTTAATGCTGTAGAACAATCGATCACTAGATTTAATATAAGAAAAGCACTTTATACTCAAGAATTAGAAACTAAAAAATCTGAATATCTATCAGTATTTAGCTCAGGTGAACTAGAGCCACCGTTAATAGATGCTCTAGATCTTTTGGAAATCGGTAAAACTAGAATTAATAAACCTGACTCATTGTACAAAAATGTATCTGGTTTTCTTGAGGAAAAAATATTTGAAAAGAAATATAAAATTGCGCAACAAGAATATTATATTGCACAGTCAAGCGTGTCACCAAATTTGAAGTCTAAATTAAGGTATAAAGCATTTGATGTCGATAGTTATAATAATGATTATGAAGTAGTCTTAACGTTCACAGGGTCTTTAGGGGTGTACGATGCAGGAAGATCGGGTTCTGTTGCTAATGCTGCATTAAAAAGATCTAAAATAGCAAAAGCTAGAAAGAGAGCTGTAAAGATAAATAGCTCTGCTCGTTTAGGTACTATTGAAAGCCAAATTAATAGTACTCTAGCGAGATTATCCAAGATTAATCAAGCAACAAAAAAATACCAAACTGACTTACAAATTATTGAAGAAAAATCTAAAACAGTATCATATGCTGCAAACGAAATTATATCAATTAAGGAAAAGATATTTGATCAAAAACTATCTTTTGTTGATGCTTATGCTAATTTAAACAGACTTTCTCTTGAAGTCTTTCACCTTCATTCTATTTACCCTTTATTAATTGGCTTAGGAATAAATGATCAAGGTGATATAGAGTGAAGAATAATTGGTTTTTTTTATACATATCAAATCAAAAGAAGTTTTACTTACAAGCTATCTTAGCCTCAATTTTTATTAATATATTCGCACTAATCACTTCTATTTATATTATGGTTATTTATGATAGGATTATTCCTAATAATGCTATTTCCTCTCTCATATCTATCATAATTGGCGTTCTCTTTGTTATTGCTATGGATTTTAGCATGAAAATGCTTAGAGGTTACTTTTTAGATATGGCTGGTAAGCAAATTGACTCTTCTAGCTCACGGGATATCTTTCAAAAGATTGTTGGTTACGACTTATCAAAGGCTCCAAAATTTTCAGGAGAATTAGTTTCTGTTGTCAGAGAATTTGAAACCTTTAGAGAATTCTTCAATTCTATAACTTTAACCTCACTAGTTGATTTTCCATTTATATTAGTCTTTCTTGCTGTGATTTATGGAATAGGAGGAAACATAGCTTTTGTTCCAGGCTTTATAGTACCTGTTGTTATTATATTTGGGTTGTTAATACAGCCTGTGCTTAAACAAATTTCAGAAGACAGTCAAAGAGATGGTCAAGCAAAACAGACAGTTTTGGGGGAAATGATTAATGGATTAGAAACTGTAAAAACAGTTTCTGGTGGTTCTGTTCTTAAAACAAGGTGGATGAATGCTGTTGAGGCACAATCAAAAACAAGTATTAAAAGTAGAATTTTTACTCAATTAGCTCTTAATTTCGCTGGAATTGGTCAGCAATTATCTCAGGTTGGCATTATTGGATTTGGAGTGCTTGCTGTTAGTTCAGGTGACATGTCTATGGGCGCTTTGATAGCTTGTACAATTTTGAGCGGAAGAACTTTGGCTCCGTTGGGACAAATAGGTGGGTTAATGGGAAGATTAAATTCAGCTAAAGCTGCATATCATTCTGTAACAAAATTTATGTTAGAAGCTTCAAGAGAAGAAACCGCAAAAGATTATTTTCCACGAGATAATATCATTGGATCAATTGAGTTTAGCCATGCAAACTTTGCGTATTCAAGTGATTCCCAAATTATACTCAATGATTTGAATTTAAAAATAAACGCTGGAGAAAAAGTAGCTGTTATTGGAAAAATTGGCTCGGGCAAAACAACACTTTTAAAATTAATATTGGGTTTGTATCAACCAACTAATGGATCAACTCTCATTGATGGTGCTAACATCCAACAAATTAGACCAGATGATATTAGGAAACAGTTTGGAGTGGTTATGCAAAACACTTATCTTTTTTCTGGATCTATAAGAGACAACATAGCTTTTGGCTTAGATGAAGTATCCACTGAACAGATTGATGAAGCAGCAAATATAGCAGGCGTAACTGAGTTTACAAAAAAAATGAATAATGGATTAGATTATCAATTATCAGAAGGTGGGAAAGACATCTCAGGAGGGCAAAGACAAGCAATAGCCCTTGCTCGTGCCATAGTGAGAAAACCAGCAATTATCCTCTTAGACGAGCCAACTAGTGCTATGGATTTAACCTCCGAAAGACAAATTATAAGAAATTTGAGGTCATATTTCACTAAACAAACGCTTGTAGTTGTAACTCATAGAATGAGCCTCCTTCAATTAGTAGACAGAGTAATTGCCATTGACGATGGTAAGGTTACTGTTGATGGAAGTAGAGATAGTATTTTAGAAAAACTTAAAGAGAAATCTACCTAAGGTAATAGATGTTTTATAATAAAATCCTAGAAATATTAAAATCAAAAGATTTTTTTATATTTCTAAAAAATAATAAAATTACAGAGATATTAAAATCAAAAGATTTTTTTATATTTTTAAAAAATAATAAAATTACAGAGATATTAAAATCAAAAGATTTTTTTATATTTTTAAAAAATAATAAAATTACAGAGTTATTAAAAATAAAAAAAATCTTTAATATTTTAAAAAATAAAAAAATAAATAATAGTTCAACTTTTAGTGGAATTGAAAGTGACAATGCTCGTTCTTCAGAGAATTTTAATGTATCAGATGCAATTAATGAAGCTTTTGATGGACATGATTTTAATAATAAAAACAAAAATGGTAATATAGATTTTAATGAAATAGATCAATTAGGAAATGAAGAAAAAATTAAAAAAGAAGGTTTTTTTATTTCTTATTTTCTCAATAACCCTTCATCTATTTTTTTGGGACTAATAATTGCTATATTTTTAGGTACAGGTTTTTGGGCGGCATTTACTGAATTAGACGAAGTTATTCGTAGTTCTGGACAAGTTGTACCTGCAAGTAATGCTAAAGTTGTACAATCTGAATTTCAGGGAAAAGTATCCACTATAAATGTAAGTGTTGGCGATAATGTAAAAAAAGGAAATGTTCTGCTTGTATTGGATAATTCTGATTTTCTTACAGAAATTAATATAAATAAAGAAGATTACTTTTCTTCTATGGCATTGATTTCTAGATTAGAAGGTGAGTCTAGCTTTACGAGTCCAGTTTTTGATAAAGAATTAATTAATACAAGAATGGATTTGATGAATGCTCAGATCCAAATATTTAATTCTAGAATGAAAAACCTGCAAGATGAAGAAAAGTTGTTAAAAAACGAATTAGAGCGTCTAATTTATAATATAGAAGAAGTCAAAGCTGACATTAATTCTTCAATAGAGGAAAGAAAATTTTTAGATGAAGAACTTCAAATTTTAACTCCTTTAGTTAAAAAAGGATTTGAACCTAGGCTGAAATTAATTCAGATATCGCAACGACTTGCTGCCTTAGATAGTAAAATATCAAAATCCAAAGTTGCTATTCCAGGCATTCAAATCGATATTAAAAAAATAACTCAGCAACTTAAAAATTTAAAAAGCAACTTTATTTCTAAAGCAAAAGAAGAAATTGTAGCCGCAAAAGATAGGTTTAATAAATCTGTTTTAAAGAGTTCTCAACTAGAAAATCGCTTAATGGGGACCCAGATACTTGCGCCAGTGGATGGTTTAATTTCTAAAGTAGAAATATCTACTATGGGCGCTATAGTTTCATCAGGCACAGACTTATTTGAAATTATTCCAACATCTGATGAGTTAATTATTGAGGCGGAAGTTCGACCAGAAGATATAGCTTTTGTCAGGTACGGTCAAAAAGCTAGGATTAGTGTCACGGCTTATGATCCTTCAGTTTATGGATTTTTAGATGGTGAAGTTCAAAACATTGCGGGCAATACAACTGAAAGACCAGATGGTAGCAAATATTTTTCAGCTAGAATTATTACTAAGTCAAAAAAATTTGATAAACAAAAAAATCAGAAATTAGAAATAATACCTGGTATGGAAGCTTCAGTTGAGTTGCAAGGAGATAAAAGGTCCGTATTGGATTATATCTTAACGCCAATTAAAAAACTACAAAGAGAAGCTTTTACAGAAAACTAACTCATTATCTAAAGTTACTTTTTTAAAAACTAAAAAATATCTAAAGGTGTAGCTATTAACTCATCCTCATTATTAACATGCAATGGTGCATAGTTAGGAGTTGGAGCCGATGATGGATCTGCCCTGTTATGCTGGTCTGCATTATATGAGGCATTAACATCTCCCCTTAATATAGCTGTTAAGTCTATCTGGTTATCCTCTTCTAAGACAATATCCATCTTGTTCATCTTACTTGCATTGTCCCATAAGCTCTTATCACCTGCTTTATCATAAAAACGCCACTCATCATCTCTTACAATACCTCGTGATCTAGATAGAACACCCATAACGTCATCGATATTGATAGTACCGTCACCATTCCAGTCAGCAGCAAGCTTATGCTCATCACTCGTTGTTTGTGTTATACCTCTTGAGATAGAAAGAACACTCATAACGTCATCTATGTTAATAGCACCGTCTGTATCCTGGTCATGCTCTACTTGAAGTTCATAAGAACCCTTACTAACATCTGGTTTATGTTTATGGCCCGGTGTATCGGGTTTAGAAACAAGGCTTATTACTTCATCAGCTATGTCCTTGCGGTAAAGTTTCATTGATGGGCCGTCCATCCAGGATGAACCACTTCCTCCCCATTTGTCTATCGAGGCTGTGAAGGTGACAGTTTCTGTTAAGTTGTCATAATCTATAGTCCAGCCATAGTCATTTATAAGAGAGTTTCTAGCAAAGGCTGCATTATCGGAATATGTTAATCCATAAGCACCAAGATTGACGTCAGTTTGTACACCAGTTGTCAGAGCTTGCTCATACCAACCGTTTAATGTTGCATCATAATTGCTTGTAGATAAGCCAGATCCATTAAGCATATTTGTCATATTGGATACATTTTGTATTTCTAAGCCTGATAAATCTTGATCAAAGTTATTAGCTCCCCAAAATAAGCCACTCATGTCAGTTACAGAAGACGTGTCCCAATTACTGATATCTTGATTAAAGCTATTATTAAATAAAAACATATACTGCATGCTAGTTACAGAAGATGTATCCCAATTGCTAATATCTTGATTGAAGGTATGATTAAAGCTCTGAGTTTCAAAAAATCCCCAATCCGAGAACATATCAGCCATGTCGGTGACGGAAGACGTATCCCAATTACCTATATCTTGATTAAAACTATAAGCTTCAGAAAACATTGATCCCATACTAGTAACAGAAGATGTATCCCAATTGCCTATATTTTGGTTAAATGTCTCTGCACCTCTAAACATATTTGTCATATCTATGACAGAAGATGTATCCCAGTTTCCAATATCTTGATTAAAACTAGAAGTATCATGGTTTAAAAACATTTCTCTCATGTTGGTAACAGAAGATGTATCCCAATTGCCTATATCTTGATTAAATGTCTCTGCAGATTTAAACATATATGACATATCTGTGACAGAAGACGTATCCCATTTAGTTAAATCTGGAATGGACACCACCTGGTATCTAGCATTACTATAAATACCGTCTAAAGTATCATAATACCGAGATAAATCATTACTAGGTGGTAAAATTAATGGTTCTCCCTTTAAGCTGTCACCATCTATAGTCCAGCTATAGTCATCGATAAGTGCTTGCCGTGCAGCAGATGAAGCAACTGAGTATTTTAAACCTTCAGCCCCAAGGTTAACACTAGATTGCACACCAGTTGTGAGAGCTTGTTGATACCAGCCGTTTAATGTTGCATCATAATTACTTCTTGATAGACCTGACCCATCAAGCATATTACTCATATTTGTAACATTTTGAATTTCCAGGCCAGATAGATCTTGGTCAAATGCCTCAGCATAATAAAACATACTATCCATATTAATTACTGAAGAGGTGTCCCAGGCGCCGATATCTTGATTAAAGTCATAAATGTCAAATTCATCATCATGAGGATAATAGTCTGAACTATTTCTAAACATATTTCTCATGTCAGTAACAGATGATGTATCCCAGCCACTTATGTTTTGATTAAAATCATGAGCTTCCCTAAATAAGCCACTCATGTCAGTTACAGAAGACGTATCCCAATTACCTATATCTTGATTGAAGTTGTAAGCACCACTAAACATTGAACTCATATCAGTTAAAGAAGACGTGTCCCAATTATTAATATCTTGATTGAAGCTGGAAGCACCACCAAACATTGAATTCATATCAGTTACAGAAGACGTATCCCAGTTGGCTATATTTTGATTAAAATCCCAGGCACTATTAAACATAAGTGACATATCAGTTACAGATGATGTATCCCAGTTATCAATATCTTGATTGAAGCTGAAAGCACCACTAAACATTGAATTCATATTAGTTACAGAAGACGTATCCCAGTTGGCTATATTTTGATTAAAATCCCTGGCACTATTAAACATAAGTAACATATCAGTTACAGAAGACGTATCCCAGTTACCTATATTTTGGTTAAATGCTTCTGCAACTTTAAACATATGACTCATATCTGTAACAGAGGACGTATCCCAATTACCTATATCTTGATTGAAGTTTTCAGCGTAACAAAACATACACTTCATATCAGTTACAGAAGACGTATCCCAGTTGGCTATATTTTGATTAAAATCCATGGCACTAGTAAACATAAGTGACATATCAGTTACAGAAGACGTATCCCAATTACCTATATCTTGATTGAAGTTGTAAGCACTTTTAAACATAGAGCTCATATAAATTACAGAAGACGTATCCCAGTTAGTTATATCAGGAATGCTTTCTTGATTAGGCCCTGTGTCATATGAAAATAAAGATGCAAAATTGGTTGGGTCATCAATAACATCTATTATAAATAACTCTTCAATATATAACCCTTCTGGATCTTTTGCTCTTAATGTAATTTCAAATTGAGTTTTATTATCATAATAAGCTGCTACATAAGGAGTATATGCTGTGACATAAGGATTTAATTGAAGCATATTGTTCACAATTATGAACTTATGACCGTCACCTTGACCTTCAACAATTGAATATGTTAAATCATCACTATTAGGATCAGTTCCAGTTATATGCGCTATATGGGCTCCTGCTATACCCTCATTTACAGTTAAATTGTCTAAGCTTATTGATGTTGGAGCTTGATTAAGTAAAAGCTCAATTGGGGTTTTTATGACATCTGTGAACTGTATGTACTCAATTTCATCAATGAATAATAATGGATCAGAAAAAGATTGATTAGTATCATTAAAAATAGAAAAATTATTTTCATCAGAATTTTCAATAGAATAGAAATCTAAACTTACTGAATCTATGTATATATAGTCATTTCCTTGACCACCAAACACTTGGTCTTGACCTCCAAAGTAATAAAAACTATCGTTATCAGAACCCAAATGAATTATGTTATTTATATAACTATTATCGTAAATATTATCTTGATAGTTTGTGGCTGTAACTTTTTCAATTATAGTTCCACTTGATGTGTAAATCTGTCCATATTGATGAATTAAGTTATCATTTTCTAAAATTTGATTATTTGATAGGGAAGACCAGCTATCATCAGCTAAGTTAACAAATACACCATTATATTGATTAGAAAAATTATATTCATCCATTCCTCCATCATCAATTAAAGAAGATCTAGTATAGTGATTAATATCCCAGGTGTATACATCATCTCCAATGTTAACATTGTCATTTCCACCATACAAAAACTCAATGGCTTTGATGTCATACGCCATAGGAGAATCTGGATAAATATGCATTTGATCATAAGTCATTATGGTTTCAGTATTCAATGTGTTATTATCTACTAAATACCCTTCATGAGGATGATCAAGGCCAAGTGCATGTCCAATTTCATGACTAATTAGATACTCATAATAGCCGTCATTATCATTTGGTGAATAACTAGTATCTAAAAAAATGTCTCCAGATAATGCACTATCTGGCCAGGGTAAAAAAGCAAACCCTCCACTCTCAAATAAGGAATTAACTTTTTGCCATATACTGAAATCCAGTAAATGAAATCGAATTTCACCATAAGTTGTATTATTTTCTTGAACTTCAACGAAAGAAATACCAGACGCATTTCCCCAATTTTCAAGAGCTGTCTGAACAACGTTTTTTTTTGTTAAGCTAAAAGTTTGAAGTGCATATTCTGGATTTGATAATAAATCATAAGTAGCTACAGGATCCCATCCTTGATTAAGAAAACTATCAGTATAATCGTCATTCATTATAAATGAATTTGCATCGGAAAAGCTATAATATAGTGTTGGCGCTGAGCCTACCTGATCTCCCCATTTATAGGACTGTCCTGACTCTTGAAGTAAAGTTTGTGTCTCTACATCATTTGGATACAAGCTATCTGAAACATATGTAAATGACATTGCCTTCTCCACCTATTGTAA
>Ga0233444_10006958_pt1 | contig 9966 bp, 10 predicted proteins | sample SI_124_October20_6_FD_182792 | JGI IMG/M metagenome (GOLD analysis project Ga0233444, IMG submission 182792) | Seawater microbial communities from Saanich Inlet, British Columbia, Canada - SI_124_October2016_10_MG | ecosystem: Environmental > Aquatic > Marine > Inlet | place: Canada: British...
CATACAGTAGTTCAAGCTTTTTGAACGGAATTAGTGATATTTAGTCAAAAAAAATATTCCCGGAAATAAAAAATTATTTTCGGGAATAATCTGTGACCCAGGGAGGATTCGAACCCTATCCTTAAATCATTGATAATCAATATTATAAAATTTATATTAAGACCCGTTGGGTTCTAATATAAAACCCTTTGGGTGAAAAATGAACCCATAATTCCTTATGGGTTCTACGTTTGTGAGGGAGAGAGGATTCGAACCCCCAACCAACAGAGCCGAAATCTGTTATTCTATCCAGTTGAACTACTCCCCCATTTTTGTGTAAAAATAGAAAATGGATAGACAAAAAAGAAGAAATACAGGATAAATTGTATCTCTTCCTAAGATGTGAATGTAAATTATTGAATTGATATAATAGTGTGGACTAAAAGTTGTGATATAACCCATCACTATATGATAAATATTATAATTTGATATATAGTGAAGAAATTAACTACTCTCCCCATATATCATACCATTCCATATCCTTCTTACTGATTTTACCATAGTTAGGAATTTGTTTCTTTATACAACTTAATATCTCACTAGCAGAATAATAGTTTCTATTCTTAAATCTGCTCGGTTTGATTAATTCTCTTCTTTCAAATGATTTGAGAGTTTGTGGTGTACATCCAAATATTTCCTCAGTTTCTAAGCGAGTGAATATTGGTTTTGATGTTAGTAAATCGGTTTTGATACCTAATAGTTCTAATGTTTGTTCCATAATGTTATTCCTTAAAAAATTATCAGTTTGTTCTTTTTATCTTCATACGGAATGGTTATTTCCTCAGCATGAAATTCCTTATGTGATTTTATTTTCATTTCTATTTCTTCACAACACATTTTCCAACTATCAATCTCATTCAATAATTCTGATAAAACATCAATATCAACATCGTTGAAGTTCTCATCCAACACATAGATGTTGTTGAGATATTTACTAACCATACTACTATTGTTTTTGATTTTATTAATAATCGTTCTTGCCATTACTCACCACCACTTGCATATTCTAAATCTCTGATGATTTGTTCCATCTCTTCATCACTTACATCATCCAACTCATCCACATCAATCGTAGGTAATAAATCCTCCTCATCATCTTCATAACCCATCTCCTTCAATATTTCTTGCAGTGTATTTTCAAATTCTAATTCATCAATTAATTCTTCCAAATCAATTTCTGCATCGTCATCCAATTCATCAATATCATTTGGATTTGAGAATGTATTTTTTAGATGGTGGGTAGGAGATAAACGATTATGATATTTTGATGGTTCTACCATACTAACCACCTCATTCAATTTCTTTTTTTGTTTAACTGATAATTTTATTCCAGCTCTTTCCATCAATACCAATCTTTTCAAATATGGTGATGTTCTTTCCGATATTAATATTGCTTTTTTCCTCATAATGATACCCCCATTCTGTTCTTTGAAGTTTCTACAACCCATCTCATTTCTGACGTTGTTATATTGTTATTCCTCCATTGTATTCCACTATTATTTATTTCTGCTAAAACCATTTCTCTCATGCCAGATACATCAACCACTAAGTTTCTGTTATCTCTGTTTATTACACCTAAAATTTTACTTCCAACTTTTTCAAATTGAGTTCCATATCTTTCAGATGCTTCATCCAATCGTTGATTTTGCTGAAGTGAGAATTCAGGGAGTGCAACTCTCCATTTGTAATAAGAATTTACCAACTCCATAATCTCTGATGTTTCGTAGTTTGTATTATCCCTTAACTCTTTAATTAGAATATCTCTGTGGTGGCTTAATACCCCTCTTTCAATTAAGAAATTCAAAATATATTCCTTTGAAAATCTCATAGCATGATTTAATCCTCTCTTATCCCTTACCACTTCCAATAGCGGTTGAATAAACTTTTCTTCTTTCTCTAAAATTTTATCTAAATCTTTCATTTTTTTTGTTTTTTAATTAGTTCTAAATAATCATCAAAATCATATACTTCCTTTGTTTTCACATCAATGTATTGTATATCATCAACGGTTGAACCTTCTGTTTGAATTAATGTTTTCTTTCCAATTATTATTTTCATTTTTTTCTAATTTCTCAAATGCTCTTGCAAGTTGATTTTTTGCTTTTTCCATCATAAAATCTTTGTAATCCACAAATGATTTGAATTGATTTTTGTACTCTTTTGGTATCTCTTTTATAGTGTTATTATTAGTTTATACTTCGGAAGAGGATACAATCCACCTTAGAGAAGAATTTTTAATTTCTCCCTAAGGCGTATGTAATACTTCGGATGGAGTATTACAATAGTGTTAAAACACTTATCTTCTGTTCCGATAGCACAGAAAATACCACCTCCAAGTTCATCGTATCTCAACGATAGGTTTTCGGTTTCCTTTTGGATTTTATTACTGATATAACCCTTAAGGTGCCAACTTCGTTATATTCCTCTTTGTGATAATCAATCAAACTATTAAACCAACAATCAATAATTCTTTCATCTATTAATAAGTATATAGAAATTAAATTTTAAGAAAAATCATAATCAACTAACTAAAAATCATAATACCTCCTCCACAATAAGTATATAAATCATCATAAACACTCATAATTTGAGTTCTAAACAACTATCTCCAATCTGGTGGTATAATCACTCATCTTCAATTAAAAATGATTTTGCAGTTGATATTTCAATACTGCTGAAAATTTCATTAGTTTAGGGTAACGAAAAAAAATAAGTTCAATGTTTGAACTAATTAAAAAATTTCAATGAAGGTTAGTGATTGGATTAAGAATTTAACGGAAATTCAAAACAACAGTTGGTTAAAAAGTTTCCCAAAAGAGGAGGTGGAGGAGTATTGGATGAAGAGTAGGTTTTTCATTTGGCAAAAACTGAAAATGATTTCAGAACCACAAACCGTTTTGGAAATTGATGAAATTGTTAAAACCCTCTCAAAAGTTGAAGTTGATAATCATTCAACTCTCCCATACGAAAAGAGATATAATGTTCATCCTATAACTGGCGATAGGATGGTTGCAAAATGGAATAAACAAATTTGGGATAATCCATTCATCTTTTTTGATTTAGTATGTAGTAAACTCACCAAAAAGAAATATAAATTCTTCACCAAAAAATCAGTTAAGAAAGTAAGTAGGGATTATGAATTTCTAAAACTGCTTTCAGAGGATTTGAATGAAAGTGTAAGGCATTGTGAGGAATATTATGATATCCTTACTGAATTAAATTTATTAGAAGAAAAGAAAGTTGAATTATTCAAAAAGTATGGAATAGAATATAAATCTACTGAGGAGAAAGTAGAACAAAGAAACATTGATGATTTGCAACCTCATCCCTCCAATAATCAGATATATCAGAAACAATTTGAGAATTTAGATAAGTTAGAAAAATCAATCAAACAACATGGCCAATTAGAACCAATTGTTATCACTTCTAAAAATACAATTATTAGTGGCCACAGAAGATTTAAGGTTCTCAAAAAATTAGATTTTAGAGTTGTAAATGTTAGAGTTAGAGATTTTGATAATGAAATTGAAGCTCTAATTAATTTCAATGTTCAAAGAGAAAAAAGAGGTGAGGATATTGCAAACGAAATTAAGTTTTTAGAAAGAGAGGTTTATTCCAAAATTAAGAGAGGAAGAAAGAAGGTAGGAAGTGGAAATCAAAAGGTTGATAAACTTTCTGATTATGCTAAAAGATTTGAAATCAGTAGAACCTCAGCATCCTATCTTTTACAGATTGAAAAGAACTGTCCAAATCTTATCAAACGAATTAAATTAAAAGGAAATGTTGATGGCGATTTAACAATTAATAAAGCATTGGATTTATGTAAAACACCAAACAAAACCTCAAACCAAATTAAATCCGATACTCAACTAAAAAAACTAAAAGGTTTATTACCCAATGTTGATAGAAAAGATTTGTTAGAACTTCTTAAAACAACCTATCCGTATTCAATTATGGGTAGTTATTCCAAACTATCCAAAACAACTTCGTTTGAGTTTGATGAAGGTAAGTTTAATAGGTTAGAAAAAAGAAGGGAAGAAATGATTTCAAATTTGGAGTTTCTCAAAACTTTGGATGCAAGAGAAATTCTGATGTATAACAAAGTGGATGAGGTTAATAATCTTAATATCTCTAAAATAACCAAAGATGCTGTTTTTAACAATCTTTGGAAACCAACTGATATATACAATCAAAAACAAACTATTGAGGAAATAGAGAAGATAAAACCCATTCTAAAATCAACCTCCTCAACTGATGAATTTAATTCAATTAGAGTTTTAACTCATTCGTTGCATTGGAAACAAAATGTAGGAAGAAATCTGAAATATATTGTGGAGGATGAAGGTAGTGGAATGTTTTTGGGTTTAATCACAATTGCATCTGATGTTGTTTCAATTCAAAACAGAGATGAGAAGATTGGTTGGAACTCTGAAAATAAATTCAAACAAAAGAAAATAAATAATTCAGCCATAGCATCAACCATAGTTCCAACCCAACCTTTGGGATATAATTTCTTAGGAACTAAGTTGATTGCATCTCTTTGCACATTACCCCAAATTCAAAACGATTGGGAAGAGAAATACGGAGATAAATTAGTTGGTATTACTACCACATCCCTTTTTGGTTCAAAATCCTCTTACAATGGAATTAAATGGTGGAAGAAGATGGGAACTACTGCTGGAAAAATGATATTACCACCGAATGAGAACCATTATAAGTTTTGGCATGATTGGTTGAAAGAAAATTATGAGGATTATGATAAACTTATAAAAACCGAAAACGATACGATTGTTAGTGGACCAAAACAAAAAGTATTAAATAAGATTTTCCAACTGTTGGGTATCTCAATAAGTGATTATTACCACCTAAACAATAGGGGAGTTTATTACTCTCCGTTGTATTCAAATACATATCAATTTTTTCGTGGGGAGATAGGTGAGGATGAGTTAGAACCACACTCAAACGGAGTTGGCGATTTTGATGAGATAATGGAATGGTGGAGGGTTCGTGCTATTAACCGATATAAGAAATTATTTGAGGAGGATAGAATTGATGATGAACCTATTTGGTATGATGAAATCCAAATAAACGATGTTAAAGAATGGTTGGAATTGAGAGGGGTAAATCCTTTAATTGAAGAAATATGAAAAGAGAAAAAGAATATAAATACAGAGTATTAGTTTATCCTAATATCACAAAGAAATACAATGAAATCCATAAGGATAGTTATATCGTTCTACTACCAAAAGTTTTGAAAACAATAACTAAAATAAATCCATCGGTTCATTTCACAACTCTCAACCCAATACACCTCCACTCATTAGATGAATTGAAGAATGTTAAACAACTAATTTACAATCAGAAATTTTCACCTAATAACAATCAAATGAGAACTAGCTTCTTTTTTGATGGTGGTGTGTTTATGGATGTACTGAACTATGAGGAAAATGATTTTGATTTGATATATTCTCACCTACCAGAGCATACATTACAAATCTCAAATCTAATTTTTAATCAAACTCATAGTGTTCCCAAAATCATTGGATATTCTCATTGGTTTGATTACAATAATCGTTCAACGAAGAATATGAGTATCCAAAACTTTGCAGGTATTTTAGAAATGGAAACTTGCGGTGTAAATTCTCAATGGTTGAAAGATGAGGTTTTGAAACAAGCCAATAAATTCTTCAATAAATCTGTGATGGATAAGTTGAGTAATATTATTCAACCTCATCAATTAGGAGTTGATGATATTGATTTCAAAGAACCTTCATTTCCAAAAATCAAAACCATTGCTTTCAATCACAGAGGGCAAGGATATATGGGATTTGATTTTTTCAAAAAGGTGATGGATAAACTTTGGAAGGAGAGAAAAGATTTTAGGGTTATAACTTTTCAAAAAGATACTAATTGTTCTCAATATGAATGGGCAGATTTCAAACCTCCTCTTCAATTATCTAACAGAGATGAATATTTGAAAACACTTCAAAGTTGCTATTTGGGGATTGGGTGTTTTGATGGGAGTAAAGGTAGTGGAGGTGCAAGTTGGAGTATTGGTGTAACGGATGGTTTATCCAAAGGAGTTCCATACATCTTACCAAACAAATATGTATGGCCTCAACTGATGGGTGAGGATTACCCATTCTTATTCAAACACAAAGATGAAACTTCTTTTATAGAAATATTCAACCATGCATTGGATGATAAACATTTATACACCAAGTCATTCAATCATATTAAACCAATTATCAAAAAGATGGATTGGAACAAACAAGTAAAAAGTTGGATGGATTGGGATAATTTGTTTGATGCTTCAACTTTCAATATGGTAGGTGAGGATACCACTACTTACAAAAAGGTTCTTACACTAATTAAGAAACATAAAAGAGTTTCTAAAAAACAATTGATTGGCGAACTCAATTGGGGAAAACAATTCAAATTCGGTAGATATAGAAATCGTTTGCGATTAGATAACAGAGTTAGATTTACCAACGATGGATATATGTGGATTGGTTAGTATAGAATTTTCTATAGCTAAAAAATTCAAGCTCGGATTGAAAACAACTTAGAACCACCTTTTCTGAAAATCTAAAACCCCACTTACAAACAACTCCCATCCATTTTTCCTAAGTCAGATGTATAATTATACTTTTAAAATGAAACTCTCAAAAACAATTATTAGATATTAAATTAAGTGTGTTGGGAGAAATATACCAATCATGATAGAGTTGGTAATCTCCCCACGACATAGTAACAGTTCTGATATATCTATAATAGTTTCTGTTTTGGTGTGTTTCAATAGTTCCATTTTCAATAACTTCAGTAAATAAATCATTATTGTCCGAACTTATACAATTAATATTATCATTAATTTTCATCCCCTCTAACCAGTTAATATTATTGATTTTTAAATTTTTTACTTGGGAATATGATATATCTAAACGTCCCCCACTTAAATTAATATTATCGTCAAAATATGTATTAAACTCTAAATTTTCCTGATTAATTGGATTAACTTGTAGATAGTTAATGTATACATTATCTACATGAATTTTGGATAAGTTACCTAAAACTTTTACATACCCTATCCTTCTAACACCATCAACTTCAACCCCAACATTATTAGTTAAGTCAACATCTAAAAAATCTCCATTTAGATTACTTAAACTTAAATCTAAATACTCCAATGAAGGTAAATTGTTAATTTGAACAGATTCAATACTAAATATACTCCCTATTCTTACTCTTTTCAGGTTACTGTGATTAGATAGTAAAATGTGAGCTGAATTATTATTCACATTATGAAATTGCATATCTATTTCAGTTAAAGTCACACTCGATTCTGGTAGAGTAAAGTTTATAAATTCACCCATAGTAGCAGTATAGATTTTAGTAAGAGAGGTGTAATATTTTAAGAACCTCAAATCCCAAACAGGATTACCACCGTTTGTGTTTATTTTAAAAATTTCTCCAAAATAATTGTTTGCTTTGTCTTTAACAAAGTAATATCCATCCTCTAATATATTGTGATTACTGATGAATACAAACGGATTGTTTGGATACCAACTTCTTTGCATATCTGTCAAATCTGTTGCATCAATTAAGTAATCAACATCACAATAATTTCCAATTCCGTCTCCATCTTCATCTGATTGATTTGGATTATATGTGAAAATACAATTATCAACATCATCAGTAACTCCATCACTATCGGTATCTTTCTGAGAATCTGAACATCCATTAGAATCAACTGATTCTCCTTCAGGAGTATCAGGACAAGTATCTATATCATCAGTAACTCCATCACTATCGGTATCTTTCTGAGAATCAGAACAACCGTTAGAATCAACTGATTCTCCTTCAGGAGTATCAGGACAAGTATCTACATCATCCATAACAGTATCACCATCTGAATCAACTTGTGAAGAAGAACATCCATTAGAATCAACTGATTCTCCTTCAGTAGTATCAGGACAAGTATCTATATCATCAGTAACTCCATCACTATCGGTATCTTTCTGAGAATCTGAACATCCATTTTCATCAACTGATTCACCTTGAGGAGTATCAGGACAAGTATCTACATCATCAGTAACTCCATCACCATCTGAATCAACTTGTGAAGAAGAACATCCATTAGAATCAACTGATTCTCCTTCAGGAGTATCAGGACAAGTATCTATATCATCAGTAACTCCATCTTCATCTGTATCTTTCAAGATGAAGTTTGCAGTTAGGTTTTTGTTATTATCCATTGTCAAAGTAAGTGGAGATTCTGTACCATTCCAATCACCACTCCATTTAACAAACTCATAAAATTCGTTAGTATTGATTCTGATATTAACTTCAGTACCTTCTAAATAATCACCAGAGGTAGGGTTAATAGTAGCAACCTCCGTTGGATTAGAATTAATATTTAATGTGTAAAAAGTTGGTTCTACCTCACACCCAAATAAAACAATTACTAAAACAAAAAATATCCTCTTCATAATTCTAACTTCAAAATTGATTCTCAAAAATACTAAATCAATTGTTCACAGAAGATTAATTTATTTAACTTTGGAAATATGGGATTAGGAGATGTTTTTGTTCGTTCCGTAGTTAGAGAGGTTGGAAGGAACTATGGAAAATCAATATCAAACAGTTTGTTGGGTAACTCTCATTCAACACCTATAAGGGTAGTTGATGGTGGATATTTAGGTCAGGGGACTGGAGGTAGAAATTATAAACACCAATTAGAAAAAATTTGTAAAACATGGACTATCAAAGGACCAACTGCTACCTTCAATGTGGCACAAAACATGTATAAATCTTTTTTTGACTTAGTAGATGAAGCTCAAAATGATGGGATTGTTGATGTAAATGAAGTGTTGGAACTTATGAAAACATTTGTTGAAATGAGACCCCAACTAAAAAAAGTTGAGACATCATTAGAACAATTAGAAAGAATAGATTTATCTAAAAAGGTAGATGAATTAGATGATAGTTTGTTTGATTTTTTTGTTGAATTAAACAATGGATTTACACTTCCTCCCAAACCAACTGGTTGGTTTAGTGGTAAAAAGAAGAAAAATTGGGAACTACACAAATCCATTAAGGATAATCTTCAAAAGTGGACAGATGATTACAATAACCAAAAGTAAAAGTTATGGCTAGAAAAAACTTTTTTGAAAAAGCAATAAACAGAAAAATTGGGGGTATGAAAAGAAGTGCGAAAGCAAACCTCAAAAAAGAAACTAAGAAATCTGGTTGTTTAACAACTCTACTTGCAATAGTTGGGTGGGTTGTAATAATTGGAATTGTTGTTGCACTAGTATTTGGTTTGAATAAATAAGTTCAAAGTTTGAACTCATTCTTTTTTTCAATTCAGATTATCAAAATCTAAAGAACAAATATGCATGACCATTATACAAATTAAAAGATGTATCTGAACCTGAATTTACTCCTATATCACCTGCTTCAAGATTTAATATCATTTCAGCACCACTAAAATTGTTTATTAAATCTGTTGTAATTCCATTTTCTGCATTCGGAGAATTTACATTAGTAGATACTTTAACTCTACTATCATTACTATAAGATACATATCCTACATTATATTTAGAAATTTGCCCATCATACCCATAAGCATAAGCATACACTATAACAGAAGAAGGTGGGAATAATTCATCATTAAATTGGAAACTTACAACAGCAGCAGCAGAATGGTCTATAGTTACTGAACCATTTGAATAATTACCATCTGTTATTTGAGTAATACTACCCTGATAACCACTTAATGTTATACCATCATAATCTACTCTAAATGCATATACTTTTGCATTATTTATTTGTTGATTTTCAATAAGTTCATCTACATAGTTTTTGGTTGTAACATCTTTATTTTCAGTTGGTTCACCTACATTCTTAATTTGGTTATTTTCAACA
>Ga0233444_10006963_pt1 | contig 9963 bp, 9 predicted proteins | sample SI_124_October20_6_FD_182792 | JGI IMG/M metagenome (GOLD analysis project Ga0233444, IMG submission 182792) | Seawater microbial communities from Saanich Inlet, British Columbia, Canada - SI_124_October2016_10_MG | ecosystem: Environmental > Aquatic > Marine > Inlet | place: Canada: British...
TCGGTTCGCATAGACAAAGCTTGTTTTTAGATGATCGCCAAATTTCTCTATCTGAGTGGGGAAAGTCAGCGGCGCCAGTGCTGCGTGCGCCTGATTAAGCGATTCAATAAACGGTTTGATAAAGTTGACGGTCGCCTGTGGCCGAGCTGGATGATGGCCTTGTTGCACTGTTTCCATTACCTCAAGCGCTGTGAGGAGCGTTGGAACGGCAGCGGTAATGACCTCACCAAGGTGTTCGATATTCTGAGTCATAAGACCGATTCTTTGAGCTGAACCGGTATGATACCCAAGCAGAAGGCAAGAAACGATTGAGACGGAGTGATGTGAAAGATTGGATCATTTTTGAAGATGAGCACCTACTTGTGATGAATAAGCCGGCAGGGCTGTTTACGACGCCAGGTCGCTTCGAAAAACGGTGTTTGCTGAACGAAGCTCGAGCTCTGCGAGCCGAGGCCGAAGTGGTGCATCGCTTGGACCTCGACACCTCAGGGTTGGTGGTTTTTGGTTGTTCTAAACGGGGAATTTCCGGGCTCAATCAATTGTTTCGCGAGCGCCGGATTGACAAGCAGTATGTTGCGCAGGTCGCAGGAACTGCCTTAGTTGATGCGGGCGAAATTACCTTTCCACTTGGGCCCGACAGGGTACGACGCCCCCGCCAGCGGGTCGATTGGCGGACAGGAAAGCAGGCCCTGACGCGGTATCGGGTTCTGGCCGCATCCGGCTCGCGGACGAAACTGGCCTTGATGCCCGTAACGGGCGTTCGCCATCAACTTCGACTGCACCTTGCCTTGATTGGGCTGCCTATTGTGGGATGCGATTTGTATGCGCCGGCGTCGGTGCGTGCGTCGGGGGCGCGGTTAATGCTGCATGCTCAGAGGTTGACTTTTGCGCATCCCGCAACGAACGTAGCGCTTATTTTCGAGGCTCCGCCTGACTTTTAAACCGATCGATGAGCGTTGTAGCGCGCGGATCGCGGATCGGTATGGCGCTTTGTCAGTCACTAAGCGCTTTGCAGCGCTTTTGGTGACGCGTTTTCAGTTGGCGAATATTGTCATAGTTGCGATTCATTTGATCCGTCATGACGCCTAGGGTGTCCGACCAATCGTTCAAATAGTCAGCCTCCGTATTGCCCAACGCCTCACCGAGTGTCTTTGTGCGCGTGATCATTAGATTCATGCGATTCAGGGCTGGCGCGGCTAAGATGCCATTGCCTTGACGCTTGAAACTGCCGGCCACCATTCGGTAGTACACGGCGCAGGTGAGGTGCTTGCTGTACTGGGCTGCAGGGACGTCAGCTTCTGAGGCGGCGAGAGTGCTTGGCAATAACGCACTGACGAGTATGCCGATAATTCCCATCGTCATCGTCATCGTCATCGTCATCGTCATTGGCACTGCCATGGGGAATGATCGCGATGAGTCCGCACTGTGGCGGGGTGTTCGTGCTCGCTCGGTGTTGACCAGGATCATAGGCAGTTCCCTACTTTGGCGCCGGGGCGGCAGGCCCGTACCGCGAGCATAGCCGATTTCAAAGGCTTGCGCTCACAGCATACTGAGCCCAATTGCGCAATATGGCGGATCACATCCCCCTCGTCGCAACACGGGTTTGTCTCAAATGCTAATTGATCGGGTTTGCTCTATAATCAGGGTCCCCGGATCAGGGGAGAACTCGATTTGCGTGTTCAAAAGACACCACAACACTATAAAAAGCGATGATTAAATGACAGATATCCCAAAGATTATTTATACCGAAACCGATGAAGCACCGAGATTAGCGACCTACTCTATGCTCCCCATTATTAAAGCCTTTACCGATACTGCAGGCGTCGAGGTCGAAATGCTCGACATTTCGTTGGCAGGTCGGATTATTTCGGCATTTCCGGAATATCTAACCGAGGCGCAACGTATTCCTGACCATTTGGCAGCGTTGGGTGAAATGACCCAGAGGCGCGATGCCAACATCATTAAATTACCGAACATCTCGGCATCCAACCCACAGATGCAAGCTGCAATTGTTGAATTGCAAAGTAAAGGCTACGGTTTGCCAGATTACGTTGAGGAGCCGAAAACGGACGAAGAGCGTGATAACAAGGTGCGCTACGACCGAGTGAAAGGCAGCGCCGTAAATCCTGTGCTTCGAGAAGGCAACTCAGATCGCCGCGCGGCCAAAGCGGTTAAAGATTATGCTCAGAAACATCCGCACCGTATGGGTGCCTGGGCTGGGGATTCAAAGACATCGGTTGCGCATATGCAATCGGGCGATTTCTACGGTTCTGAACGCTCTGTTGAAATGGCGCAAGCGGATCAGCTCGCAGTGCACTTTAAATCCAATTCAGGCGAGGTGGTGTCGTTAGCGGCAGCCGTTGGCGTGAGTGAAGGCGAGGTGGTTGATGCGGCTGTGATGGGCAAGGCAGCGCTCGTTCAATTTTTGGAAGAAACCATCAAGGCGGCCAAGGATCAAGGGGTACTTTGGTCATTACATCTCAAAGCGACGATGATGAAGGTTTCAGATCCGATTATGTTTGGTCACGCAGTCAGAGCCTACTATCGCGAGGTCTTCGAGCAATATGGATCGATTTTTGAGACGTTAAGTGTTGATCCGAATAATGGCATCGGTGATGCCTATGAAAAGATAGAGCAATTGTCGTCAGAACAGCGCAACGAGATAAAAGCGGCGCTGGATGCCTATTTAACGGAAGGCACGGCCCAGGCCATGGTGGATTCTGACCGAGGCATTACCAACCTGCATGTTCCGAGCGATATTATTATTGATGCGTCCATGCCGGCAGCCATACGAGAGTCTGGTCAGATGTGGGCGCCAGATGGTGAGCTCCACGATATGATGGCCGTGATTCCGGATCGTTGTTATGCCGGGGTTTACGCTGAAACAATTAAAGATTGTCAGGCTAACGGGGCTTTTGACCCGACATCGATGGGCTCTGTTCCAAATGTCGGCTTGATGGCCCAAAAAGCCGAGGAATATGGTTCTCATGACACCACTTTTGAGGCGCCTGGTAACGGTGAAATTCAAGTCGTTGATGCTGCTGGCCAAGTCTTGCTCAGTCATCCGGTTGAAGCGGGAGACATTTGGCGAATGTGCCGGGTAAAACACACGGCGATTCAGGATTGGGTGAAATTAGCGGTGGCGCGAGCGCGTGCAACCAGCTGGCCGATTGTGTTTTGGTTGGATGAGAACCGGGCGCATGATGCGGTGTTAATTGCCAAGGTCCATCATGAGCTCACGCAGTATGATATGACGGCTATTGATTGCCAAATTTTGGCGCCTGCCGCCGCGACTCGGCACGCCTTAGCTCGAATTCGCGTGGGTGAAAACACCATTTCGGTGACGGGTAATGTGCTTCGAGACTACTTGACAGATTTGTTCCCGATTCTAGAACTGGGTACGAGCGCCAAAATGCTGTCAATTGTGCCCTTGATGAATGAAGGCGGTTTGTTCGAAACCGGGGCAGGTGGCTCCGCGCCGAAGCATGTCCAGCAATTTGAAAAAGAGGGGCATCTGCGTTGGGACTCTCTGGGTGAGTTTCTAGCCCTTGGGGCCTCGCTTGAGCACCTTGCTTTGACCTTTGATAATCACCGGGCGCGTGTTCTGGCCGAGACGCTTAATGACGGCGTTGCGATGTTTCTTGAACAGAACAAATCACCCTCGCGTAAGGTCCATGAAATAGACAACCGAGGCAGCCATTTCTACCTCGCACTGTATTGGGCCGAGGCAGCAGCACGACAGGATAAAGATGAGCACTTAAGAGAAACCTTCACCAAGGTCGCGACAGCGCTCAGAGACAATGAAGCGGTTATTGTTGACGAATTGCTGGCAGCGCAAGGCTTGCCTCAGGATGTGGGCGGGTATTACCAGCCGGTTGCGGAACTGGCGGATAAAGCCATGCGGCCCAGCGGCACCTTAAATGCGATCCTCAATGGGATTGGTGCTTAACGCTTCGGTGGGACCGGTTGTTAATCGACCTGGCCGGTCCCGCTGTATCTGAGCAAGTTAACCGCCGTGGATCGTTAATCGATTAAATTGCGCGGGTCCAGCGCGTCCCACCCAAAATAGATCGGAATAGGGCCGTAATAAATCGTTTTATGGTCCGGCTTAAAAGGCATAAACGATGATGATCCTGGTATTGCTTAGTGTGTTGGTCGGTCTGTGCTACGGGCTGTATCGACTCGGCCAACGGGAAGTATCGCTCTCGGTGCGTGTCCTCGTGGGGTTGCTGGGTGGGGCAATCTTTGGGTTGCTACTGAATCTTTGTTCAGGTTTTTTGGGCGAGTCGCTCGAGTCGTTCCTAAGCTGGACACGCTTGGTTGGTGGCGGCTACATCAGTCTGTTGAAAATGATCATCATGCCTCTGATCCTGGTGTCTATGGTTGCCGCGGTCATCAAGCTGGAGGCTGTGTCGGCCTTAGGCCGAATCGGTGGTCTAGTCCTTCTTATGTTGCTGGGCACAACGGCGATTGCTGCGTTGATCGGCGCGTACACTGCCGTGAGCTTTGGCTTGACTGCAGACGGACTCATTGAAGGCGAGCGGGAGCTTGCTCGGGCAGATGTTTTACTCAGTCGTCAGGTTGCAATGCAGGACTGGGCGCTGCCTGAACTGTTACTGAGCTTTCTGCCGACCAATATTTTCTTAGATTTAACCGGGGCCAGACCGACGTCGATTATTGCTGTTGCGCTGTTCGGAATCCTGTTTGGGGTAGCGGGCCTGCAGTTGCGCGCTCAGAATGCGGCGCTCGGTGAGCGGTTGTTGGGTGGTATTACCGTGATTCAGGAATGGGTTATGGCGCTGGTGCGCTTGGTTATTCAATTGACGCCCTATGGGGTTCTCGCCTTAATGATCAAAGTGTCGGCCGCCGCCGATGGTGATGACATCTTGAACTTGATTAACTTCATTCTCGCGTCTTACGCTGCTATTTTGTTGATGTTCTGTGTCCATGGCCTCATTCTTCTGGGGGTTGGCTTTAGCCCGAAGGTGTTTTTCGGCAGCGTCTGGCCAGCGCTGACCTTTGCGTTTTCATCGCGCTCATCCGCCGCAACGATTCCACTGAATGTTGAGGTTCAAACCAAAGCTTTAGGAAATGATCCATCGATTGCCAATTTGTCTGCGACGTTTGGCGCCAGTATCGGGCAAAATGGCTGTGCGGGCATTTACCCTGCGATGCTGGCCGTGATGATTGCACCCACCGTTGGCATCGATCCCTTGAGTTTGTCGTTTCTAGCCCCCTTGATTTTGATCACCACGGTGAGCTCCTTCGGGATTGCCGGAGTCGGCGGTGGCGCGACCTTTGCCGCGCTCGTGGTCTTACCGGCGATGGGATTACCGATTACCTTGGTTGCGCTGTTGATCTCGATTGAACCGTTGATTGATATGGCTAGAACGGCACTAAATGTTAATGGGTCGATGGTTGCCGGCACGGTGACACAGCGATTGCTTAGGACGCGGCCGACGTCAAATGATGCTGTCGAGACGCATTTGTAACGCATTTAGGGTGGTGGATTATGAGGTTCGAGGCGCCACGTCGAAGTTTGTTTCGGCTCGATCGTATTGTTCTTTTTGCGTTCATGATCCTAAGTGTGAATGCAACTGAGGCGGGTTGATACGGCCGGCTGCGAGGAAACGTTTGTCGCAGATCCTGCTGCGATGGATTCGGCGTTGATGCTACGGTCAGCCAACGGGCAGCGCCTGATGCCGACTAGCGGTAATTCACGGAAACGATTTTTCGAATGAATTTGACTTAGAAAGAGGTCAGGATCAATCTGTGATGGCGCGCTTTAGCCCGATGATGAGGCATATCATCGGGGCGACGCGGTTTCGCGTTTTTGGTCAAGTTTTTCACCCGACTGCGTTCATCTCCAAGGAAGACCAAATCGATGTCGAATGTATGGAAGTCACTCAAAATTTTGATCGTTGACGACGACTCGTTTCAGCGAACTGTTGTGACAAAGGTGCTCAACCTCCTCGGGGTGATTCAGGTCGCGTCAGTGGCAGACGGTCATGCGGCCGAATTACGACTTGGTGAGGGGTGGGACCTGCTCATTCTTGATCTGAACATGCCGGGCATGGATGGCATTGAGTTTTTAAATGTCCTTGCCGATCACGCCTTGAATCCGGCGCTGATTTTCTTCAGTGGAGAAGATCTTCGATTGTTAGAGGTTGCTGAAGACCTCGCAAGAGATCTCGGAATTCGAGTGATCGGGTCAATCTCCAAGCCAATCAATCGATCAAAAATCGAAGCTCTGCTGGATCGGGTTGAGCTGAAGACGGCGCCCCCAGCCAAATCGTTTACGCAATTCGAATTATCGGAAGCCGAAATTCGGGCGGGTCTTGCTGCAGACGCCATTCGATTGGTTTATCAGCCGAAAGTCGATGCCGTCTCTCTGGATATGGTGGGCGTTGAGGCGCTACTTCGCTGGGAAACGCCGGATGGAGCGCTGCTCGGGCCGGGGGCTGTGGTGCCGGTTGCAGAGCGCACTGGTCTGATGTTTACGCTGACACAGGCCATTTTTAAGGCCGCGATGCTGCAACTGAGTCAGTGGTGTCAAGCGGGCTATCGCTGGAAAGTGTCGTGTAACTTTTCCGTTAGCGATTTGACGGAGTCGAGTATCGTTCGCGTTTTGGAAGATGCCCTGACCGCATCAGGCGCGCCAACGGACCTGGTGATATTGGAAGTCACAGAAAGTAAGTTGCCGGAAGATGTCTCGCGCGTTATGTCGTCGCTCACGCGGATGCGCTTGAAAGGGTGTGGTATCTCAATTGATGATTTCGGCACAGGATTTTCATCCATGGAGCAACTCAGACGGTTTCCATTTACGGAGTTAAAAATTGATCGGGCTTTTGTAAATGGGGCACATGCGATGCCTTCTGCAAGAGCGATCTTTGAGTCGAGTGTTGATTTGGCTCGGCGGCTCGGCATTCGCTCTGTTGCAGAAGGGGTCGAAGATGAGGCAGATCTAACGCTAAGCCGGTCTTTAGGCGTCGATCTGATTCAAGGTTATTACATTGCTAAGCCCATGTTTCCCGATGCCGTGGTGGAGTGGGCGATCAAGAGGGGGCACTAGCGAGATTAGGCGTCTATAACGCCGAGTTCTAGCAATCGCTCGTGTAGATAGTCTCCAGCGGTATAGCGGCGGGAGAGCTGCACATCGGGTCGCGGGTGTAAGAATAAAGGCATCGACATTCGGCTACCGGCGTCAAGGTCGGGGTTTTCCGAGGCCACCCGATGCGTCGTTGATGGGAAGTAGCCGTTAGAGGCCTCCGCCAGCATATCGCCCGTGTTGATCAGCACTTGATCATCGCGGTCTTCGATTTGGAGCCATTCGCCATTCTTCGCAAGAATCTCAAGACCAGGTCCATTTGATGCTGGCAGAATCGTCAACAAATTGATGTCTTCGTGGGCGCTTGCCCGAGGTAGATCGGTGCCGGCACGAACAGTAGGATAATGCAGAATCCGCAATAAGCTGGATTGACTGGCGTCGATCATACTGGACAAGGGTTCGAGGTAGCCGTCGCAAATGTCCGTTGGGGAGTGGCGTTCAACCCAAGCCAGCAACGTTTTGGCGAAGGCTTCGGCTGCGTGATAGTAGGTCAGTAAGTCGGCGCGTAAATCGCTCGGGCACCGGCCTGCGGGGTAAAAATGGAAATACTCTTTGAAATCTTGTACTGCACTGCCTTTAGCGGACTCGGCGTCGGCTAAACCAAAATAGCCGTCTTGCGTGTCTTTATTAAATTGAAATTGAAATTTTGCTTTACTGTCAAAAAATGCCTGCCAATCATCATAGATTTGATGGACCCGAATCATATCAAGGGGATGATCGGTCAGTGCGGCGAACCCATATTCGTGAAGTGACCGAACAAAGGCTTGATCGCTATCCTTTGATAGCATCGATATGGTGGGTAAGGTGTTTTTAGTCATAGAGAATCGAGACTTACTGAAATGACAGGAAGAAACCGGCGAGTGCGGCACTCATCAAGTTCGCCAAGGTGGCAGTGAGCAAGGCTCGAAGACCCAGGCGGGAAATATCATCGCGTCGGGATGGCGCAAGGGCGCCAAGGCCGCCGAGTAAAATGGCAATGGATGAGAAATTAGCAAAGCCGCACAGCGCAAAGACAACAATGGCTTGCGTTATGGGTGACAAAGCGCCGGCAATATCCAAATAAGCGATGTAGGCAACAAACTCATTAAGAACCAGCTTCTGCCCAATCAAACCGCCCGCAATGTTGGCCTCAGACCAAGGGACCCCGAGTAAAAATGCGATGGGTTGGAAGAGGTAGCCTAAGATTAATTCGATTGTGACCGCCTCGAATCCGATCAATGCGGTCGCCCACCCCAGCAGACCGTTGAGGGCGGCGATCAGGGCAATGAAGGCCAGCAGCATCGCGCCAACCGCCATGGCCATTTGAAGCCCTGTCATGGCGCCGTTAGCCGCCGCATCAGAGATGTTTACGTAGTGATGCATTTCGTCATCCAACGCGTCGCTAGGATCTGCTGGTGTGTCCGTTTCAGGCACCATGATCTTCGCCATCATCAGGCCGCCAGGTGCCGCCATAAAACTCGCCGCCAGCAGGTACTTCATCTCAATGCCGAGGGCTGCGTACCCCGCCATGACCGAGCCTGCGATCGAGGCAAGCCCGCCAACCATGACGGCAAATAATTCTGATTTTGTCATGGTCGCGATATACGGACGCACCACGAGAGGCGCCTCGGTCTGGCCAATAAAAATGTTCGCCGCAGAAGCCATGGACTCGGTATGGCTGGTCTTAAGCAATTTTCGCAGTGCGCCGCCAATCAGTTTGATCATCCACTGCATGACATTGAGGTAGTACAAAACAGCAATCAGTGCCGAGAAGAATATGATCACTGGCAAAACGTTGATGGCAAAAACAAACCCCGCGCCCTCCGCCGCTAAGCTGCCAAATAGAAAATCAATCCCGGCTTTTGAATAACCGAGCAACACCACAACTTTGTCAGCGAGTGCGGCGAGTAAGTCTTTGCCGAAGGGGACATAGAGAATGAGCCCGCCAAGACCGGCCTGCAGCGCAAAGGCCCCGAGAACGGTTCTAAGTGAAATGGCTTGTCGATTGGTTGACAACAGATAGGCAATGAAGGGGAACAGTGCGATACCCAGCAGGCTGATCATAAGCGAGTTCTCGCAGTGGCAAAGCCTGAATCATATCAACCAAAGTGGGCGGTTGCTAAGGCTTTTGACCTGCTGGTCTTTTCAATGCACTCTGTTGGCACAAGCATCCAAGGAGCACACTATGTTAACCAAGGGCGATGACTATCCGCTGCATCAAACCCCAGAGCCGATTGCTTACGTGGGGGGGAATCGCAACTTTTACGACCGTTATTTTTTCAACGGCTATAACGCTGACGGTTCGGTTTTCTTTGCTTTCGCGCTCGGGGTGTATCCTTACGTTGATGTTATGGATGGGGCTTTCTCGATTGTTATCGATGGCGAACAGCACTGTGTGATTGCGTCGAAGACCATGTCACTTGAGCGGTTAACGACGAAAATCGGGCCCTTGGAGCTCGAGATTGAAAAGCCGTTAGAGCAGCTGCGGATTCGGTGCGATGATGCTGAATCGGGTATCGCCTGCGATCTTGTGTTTACCGCCTTCATCCTGCCCCATGAGGAGCCGAGATTTGTTCGTCGTACTGGGGCGCAGCTCGGGATGGATCTGACAAGGATGATGCAAAACGGAACTTGGTCAGGATCGATAAAAATTGGGGGTGTTGTTAAAGACGTCTCACCCACTTCATTTCAAGGCACTCGGGATCGTTCTTGGGGTATCCGGAATATTGGCGCGCCAGACGCGCAACCTAATCCTGCCGCGACGGGCTTCCAGTTCTTTTGGATCTGGGCACCGCTGAATTTTAAAGATTTTAGTATTCATTATTTCGTCAACCAGGATGCTGCGGGGGACGCATGGAATGAAAATGCGGTTTTGA
>Ga0233444_10006965_pt1 | contig 9958 bp, 7 predicted proteins | sample SI_124_October20_6_FD_182792 | JGI IMG/M metagenome (GOLD analysis project Ga0233444, IMG submission 182792) | Seawater microbial communities from Saanich Inlet, British Columbia, Canada - SI_124_October2016_10_MG | ecosystem: Environmental > Aquatic > Marine > Inlet | place: Canada: British...
AGGCTTTTTAGTTGGGATGCTTTGGGGTTTTTATTATGCTGAGGGAATAGTTGCTACTCAATTGCCTGATAAGCTGGATAAAAAGCAGTTTGTTGTTAGAGGAACTATTGTTGGTTTGGTCGAAATAAGTGATAAAAGGTTTCGTTTTAACTTTGATGTCGATTCCCTAAACTATTATGACCCCGGTAATGGATTCCAAAGCGAGGCAAGCCCAGTATTAGAAACTGTACTCTTAAGTTGGTATGGCAATATTGAAGCACTGCGAACCATAGAGTCAGGTCAGCACTGGCAGTTTATGGCTCGATTACGAAAGCCCAGAGGTCTATTAAATTTAGGTGGTTTTGATTATCAGGCGTGGCTGTTTGAAAATGCTATTTCGGCTACAGGGTACATTGTTGAATCACCCTTAAATCAACCCTTAGCCAATTTATACTGCTCGCCGGTATGTCATATATTTGGGTATACAAATACTTTGCGTAGCGAGATAGGGCAGGCTATTGGGTCATCTGATTTAGATGTTCAAAGTAAAGCATTTATTGCTGCTTTGACGATTGGCGATAAGCAGGGTTTGAGCCAGTGGAGAGAAGATCTAGCCCGCTATGGCATTATTCATCTTATGGTTATTTCTGGTCTTCATATAGGCTTGGTAGCCACTTTGGGATATTGGCTTGGCTGCTTTGTTTCGCGGATATTCTTATTTGCTTTTACCTATTTTTCGTTAAGAGGGCTGGCGACAAAATTTTTTCTTTTACTCCCTTCATTATTGTCCCTATTAACTGCTAGTGCCTATAGTTTGTTGGCTGGCTTTACCTTGCCCACTCAGCGAGCTTTGGTTGTTGTGGTCATGGTGGTGGTGTGCAGAATTTTTTATTTACCCTTGTCGGCCTATGGTGTTTTTATTTGGTCGTTATTTTTAATTGCTCTATTTCAGCCTTTAGCCGTCTTAAGTGCTAGCTTTTGGTTATCGTTCTGTGCTGTTTTGATTTTGCTATTATTCTTTTCGCCGCGTATTTTTTTAGGTTCTAGGTTAGGTCAAATTTTGACCGCTCAGGGAATGCTTTTTGTGGCTATGGCTGCGCCTTTGTTATTTTTTATTGGTCAGGCTTCATGGCTAGGTTTTCTAGTAAATATTGTGGCAGTGCCTATCGTGTCGATGCTTACGGTGCCCCTGTGTTTATTGGCGGCCATGGCTTACTTTGTGTGGCCATCTTTGGCAGATTTTCTTTGGCATTGGGCGGGTTTTTCGATCACGGCTCTCTGGGGTTTGCTTGATATTTTACCCCAAAGCTGGGGGCTTTTTAGTCTGCCATTTCCTACAACTGCTATGGTGATTGTTTCGCTGGTATTAGGTGCTAGCTGTTGGTTTATTCCTACTGGTATTAAATCTCGTTGGTTGCTTTTACTGCCGTTTATGTTGCTTTTAGTTTGTCATAAGCCGCGTCCGCCGCTACGCGTTTCAGTTTTGGATGTAGGGCAGGGGCTTGCAGTGATTATTGAGGCTTCAGATAGACTATTGGTTTACGATACGGGTCCTTTGTATAGCCCTCAATTTAACGCTGGGTCTGGCGTTATAGCGCCATTTATTCGCCGTCGCGGATATACCGCTATTGAAACCTTAGTAATAAGCCATGGTGATATGGATCATGCTGGTGGTTATTTTGGGTTAAATGATTCACTTGAGGTTAAGCAAAGTCTTTTAGCGCCAGGCTATTTTGACAAGATAGCTCAAACCTCATCTTTTGACTCGAGAAATATTTCACAATGCATCAGTGGTAAAAGCTGGTCTTGGCCGATCCAGAGTGATTTATATTTACCAAAAGAGCAGATTTATTTTGATGTGCTAATGCCAATAAAAAAATACTTTAGTCAGGTTATTCCCGATGAAAATAATTTTTCGTGTGTTTTGGTTATTCGTTGGCGTGATAAGAGTATTCTGTTAGCTGGGGATATTGAGAAATCAGCAGAATCATTTTTTTTACAGCGCTATAATTTACCACCTGTGAGTTTGCTAGTGGCCCCTCATCATGGTAGTAAAACATCTTCAAGTAAGCCATTTATAGGTATGCTTAAGCCCAAGCATGTGGTTTTTTCAGCGGGTTATAGGCATCACTTTGGGCATCCACATAAGGATGTGGTTGATCGTTATAGGGCATTGGGTTCCACGCTGTGGAATACAGCATCTAGTGGCAGTGTTAGCTTTGAGTGGGATATAAACGGTGACCTTACTATTTTCACGGCTAGAAAGGGTAAGGCCGATTATTGGTGGCGCTAGGTTTGGCAGATTTTTTTATTATCAAAAGTAGATGTAGGATTTTTACTTTGTAGCATATGGCAACAGAATAGTTTGTGTTAAAGTTCAGGTCGCAAAATGACTTTAAGCATTAACGTCTAGATAAATGCAATTTTCAGAGAGTGCTAAGTTTTTCAGGTTAACTTGGATGTAGCTTATTAAGAGCAAAAATATGACAAAGAACAATAGTTCTTCAGGGTTTCAGACGTATCTTCGCCTTCTGCGTTATGTAGGGCGCTACTGGCTTGCCTTTGTGATTAGCGTGCTTGGTTTGTTTATGCATTCCGCGGCAGAGATTGCCTTCGTAGACTTGCTTGGATATATCACCGATACCGTAGGGGCTATGAATTCTGCACAAGGCACTGCTTCGAGCTTACCTTCTGCTGGCATTACCTCATCAATAGCTAATGCTGTCTATGGAGGCCCAAACCTTGTTGATGGTGCCATTGTGATACCATTATTTTTGATTGCCATAAGTGTTTTGCGTGGTATTGGCTATTTAGTCGGTAGTTATGGTTTGGCTTACGTGTCAAACTTTTTGGTACATGCGTTGCGAACCGATATTCTTTCAAAATACCTGCATTTGCCATCAGATTTTTTTAATCGATCTATGTCGGGGCATCTTGTATCGGTGGTGACTTTTAATGTGCAGCAGGTCACAGAGGCAGGTACGAGAGCCATTAAAACACTGTTGCAGCAGGGTAGTTTAGTATTGGGCCTTATGGGTTATTTGTTTTATATCAACTGGAAGCTAACCCTGTTCTTTATTGCAGTTATGCCATTTATTGCTTTTCTGGTGTCAGCTGTTAGCAAACGCTTTCGCTTAATCAGTAAACGTATTCAGTCAGCCATGGGCGATGTTACTCATGTTACTCAAGAAGTAGTCAACGGCTATCAAGAAGTGCGTATGTTTGCTGGCGCTAAAGTTGAGCAGGCGCGCATGGATTTGGCGAGTCATAATAATCGTCGTCAGAATATGAAGATGGCATTTACCGAAGGTTTGAGTAACCCCTTGGTAATGATGATTGTTTCACTTGCTTTTGCCGCTATTACTGCGTTTATGCTTAGTCCAAGCATTCTTTCTTCAATGACTGCAGGTAGCTTTATCACCTTTTTAGTAGCCTCAGGTATGTTGGTTAAGCCCATTAGGCAGTTGACAGAAATTAACAGCGCTATCCAGCGGGGTATTGCTGCAGCGCAGTCAATCTTTGAGGTGCTAGATGCTGATTCTGAGGTAGATGCAGGGTCTATTGAGGTGAGGTCTGCTAAGGGTCAATTTGAATTCTGCGATCTAAGTTTTAGCTATCAGGGCAGTGATAAGCAGGTTTTATCGGATATTAACTTCACCGTTGATGCAGGGCAAACTGTTGCTTTGGTCGGCTCCTCTGGCAGTGGTAAATCTTCCTTGGTTAACCTAATTCCAAGATTTTACAATTTAGAGCAGGGCTCTATATTGCTTGATGGTAATAATATAAATGAATATTCACTTTCGAGTTTACGTCAGCAAATTGCCATAGTCAGCCAGAAGGTTACACTGTTTAATGGCAGCATTTTTAGCAATATTGCTTATGGCGATCTGGCTGGAAATTCAGCTGACCAGGTTAAAGCTGCCGCAAAAATGGCTAATGCCGATAAGTTTATTGACGGCTTGCCTGATGGTTACGATACATTAATTGGAGATGATGGTGTTATGTTGTCGGGCGGTCAAAGACAGCGAATAGCTATTGCTAGAGCCATTTTAAAGGATGCGCCTATACTCATCCTGGATGAAGCCACATCGGCGTTAGATACTGATTCTGAGCGTTATATTCAGGCAGCATTGGATGGTCTGATAAAAGATAGGACAACCTTTGTAATTGCTCACCGACTGAGTACAGTTGAAAAAGCGGATCGAATATTGGTTATGGAGTCTGGTCGCATTATAGAGCAGGGCTCTCATTCGGAACTTTTAGCCACCGGTGGTCGCTATGCTCAGCTCTACAACCATGAGTTTGATAGCGCTGATGACGCAGTCGTCTAATTGAGGCAAGTATGGAGAGCATGCAGGCGCAAATAACAAGAGCATGGCATTCCAAATGCTCATGGACGCTTCTATTGTGGCCGCTCTCGATAATCTTTCGTGCCATTGCTTTCTGTCGTGGCTATATTCTTCGACATTATTATCAGGGTAAAAAGTTTTCATCGCCAGTGGTGGTGGTGGGTAATATTTCGGTTGGCGGTAGCGGCAAAACCCCGTTAATAATTTCCTTAGCTAAGCAGCTTTTAGGTCATGGTTTAAGTGTTTCAATTGTCAGCAGAGGCTATGGGGCAAGTTCTGAAATTTATCCAATGTCAGTTGAAATGGATTCGGTGGCTTCAGTCTGTGGCGATGAGCCGCTGCTCATAAGGCATAGTTTGCCTCAGGAGCGATGTAATGTAGTGGTAGACCCAAATCGTAGGCGTGCTGTTAGTTTCGCCATAGAGTATTTTAACCCCGACCTAATCCTTTGTGATGATGGTTTGCAGCATTATCGATTGCATCGTGATGTTGAGATTGCGGTGATTGATGGAGCCAGAGGCTTTGGTAATGGGCAGTGTCTGCCTGCAGGGCCCCTTAGAGAGCCCATTGGGCGCTTGAAAACCGTAGATTTTGTTGTGGTTAATGGTCAGTATCAATTGCCAGATAGAGTTAATGTAGATGCAAAATTTGATATTGTGCCGCATCAGTTTCGTAATTTAGCCACTGGCGAAATTTTAGCGCTCAATGAGTGGCTAGGCCCTAAAACTGTTCACGCATTGGCGGCAATCGGTCATCCGCAGCGATTCGCTGATACCCTTGAGCTGTTAGGTTTTGATCCTAGGTTACAGGGTTTTGATGACCACCAGGCTTTGACGCAGTCAGATCTTATCTTCGAAGATGATTTACCTGTGTTTATCACGGCCAAGGATGCGGTTAAGCTTGCCAGTACCGATTTTAGTCATGTATGGGTGTTAGATGTTGAGGCTGAAGTGGCCACCAATTTTGTAACTAATATTTTAACTGCTATTAATTTAAAGCCGTCTGATTAGGGAATTATATGCAATTTATTGTCGTTATACCTGCCCGCTTTGCTTCTACCCGGTTGCCGGGAAAGCCGTTGCGTGACATCAAGGGTAAGTCAATGATACAGCGTGTCTGGGAGCAAGCATGCAAGAGCTCGGCTAGTCGCGTAGTTATTGCCACTGACGATCAGCGTATTGAGGCGGCGGCGGTTGAGTTTGGTGCCGAGGTCTGTATGACGCGGGCTGATCATCAATCGGGTACTGATCGTCTTCAAGAGGTTGCGAATAAGCTAAATTTGGCGTCAGATCAGATAGTGGTGAATGTACAGGGCGATGAGCCAATGATTCCACCGCAGGTGATTGATCAAGTAGCAACCAACCTAGCAGCTGCATCTAGTGCGGGGGTGGCAACACTTTGCGAGCCGATTGATTCGGTTGAGGATTTCTTGAACTCTAACACTGTTAAGGTCGTGACAACTACGAATCAAATGGCATTATATTTCAGTCGTGCACCAATCCCTTGGCCTCGTGATGCATTTAATGTGGCGCAAGATTCTTCTCCCAATACAGCCAGACGTCATATAGGAATTTACGCCTACAAAGTGGATTGTCTGAATCAATTTATTACATGGAATATTGCCCCTTTAGAGCGCTTAGAATCATTAGAACAATTACGATTTATGCATAATAATGTTGCTATTCATGTGGCTGATACCTGCGCCCCTGTGCCCTCAGGAATAGACACTGAAGACGATCTTTTTAAAGTAATAAGTCAAATATAAACAATAGTTTATATGTCAAATCAATAATATACATTAAGTATTATATATGGCTAAAATATCAGTTTTATTTGTATGTCTTGGTAATATCTGTCGCTCGCCAACAGCTCATGCTGTGTTTCAGTCTATGGTCGATAAACAGGGCTTGGCTGATCAAATTTTTGTCGATTCATGCGGTACTGGCGACTGGCATATTGGTCGTGCGCCGGACCCACGATCACAGGAGCATGCATTAGCGCGTGGCTATCAAATGGATAATCTTCGTGCGCGCTTGGTCGATGATAGTGACTTTGATAAATTTGATTATATCCTGGTCATGGATAAACAGAATTTAGCTGATGTTCAATCTATGAACTGTCAAGGCTTTACTGGAAAGCTTGGATTATTTCTCGATTTCTGTCGCAATCCCAACTATACCGATTACTTAGAGGTTCCCGACCCTTATTATGGTGGTGACCAAGGCTTTTCTCTTGTGCTAGATCTAATTGAGGATGCATCTACAGAATTATTACGCCAGATTAAGGAACGTCTATGAGTCAGGCCTTATCTAAAGATATGCAGATTAAAACATCTGTAGATTTAAAGCCTTACAACAGCCTAGCTATTTCAGCTGTAGCTGAGTATTTCTGCTCGATAAATGATATTGATCAACTCAGAAATGCACTAATTTTTGCACATAATAATAACCTTCAAATAACCCCGATTGGCGGTGGCAGTAATATCATTATTGCCTCAGACCTTGCTGGTTTAGTACTGCATATTAATTTACTGGGTGTAGAGGTTATTTCCTCCGATACAGATACTATTAAAATTCGTTTTGCCGCTGGTGAAAACTGGCATTCCATGGTTACTTATTGTCTTGATAATGGTTGGTATGGTTTAGAAAATCTTGCTCTTATTCCCGGGGATATAGGTGCAGCACCTATTCAAAATATTGGTGCCTACGGTGTCGAACTATGTGATTTTGTTTATTCTGTAGAGGTGATTGAGCGTGCTACGGGGAATTTGAACAAGCTCTCAGGGGAAGACTGTGAGTTTGGTTATAGAACCAGTGTGTTTAAACAGGCTGCTAAGGATTGCTATATTATAACGGCGGTAACCTTAACACTTAGCAAGCACCCTAAGGCTAATACAGATTATCCTTCACTTCGATCCTCTATTGATAGTGACCATCCCTCGCCACAGGATATTTTCCAGGCGGTTTGCCATATTCGACGCAATAAATTACCTGACCCAAAAGATATTCCAAATGTAGGTAGTTTCTTTAAAAACCCCATAGTGACAAAAAATGTCGCTGATCGCTTAGCTCAGGATTACCCTGAATTACCCATTTATGCCTATTCTCAATCACAGTGTAAATTGGCTGCTGCTTGGCTTATTGAGCATTGCGGCTTTAAGGGCTGTCGAAAGGGAGATGTAGGTGTGCACAGTAAACAGGCCTTGGTTTTAGTTAACTATCAGGGTGATGGCGCCGCGGTATTAGCTTTGGCTGAGGAGATACAATCTAAGGTGTTACAAATCTTTGCCATTGAGTTGCACGTAGAACCTAGAATCTACGGTAATTTAATCTAAAACCATGGCTATGAGTTTATTTGATCATCAGGTTATTCCCTTGCCTTTATCAGATAATACTCATCAATCTGAGTTAACATTTTGGCCCCAATGGCTTGCCCCTAAGCAAGCTGATGAACTGTTATCACAGTCCATAGAGTCTATTCCATGGCGACACGACATCATAAGGATGTTTGGTAAACAGGTTCCTGTGCCAAGGCTACAAAATTGGTTTGCCGACCATACTAATACCTCATATACCTACTCAAATATTTGTATGCAGGCGGTCAAATTCCCCGATTGGATGTCTGACTTAGCTGAGGCTGTTTCTAGTAAAACCGGACATCCTTTTAACAGAGCTTTAGTCAATTATTACCGAGATGGATCTGATAGTGTTGATTGGCATGCCGATGATGAAACAGAGTTGGGCCCAGACCCTATTATTGCCTCAATTAGCCTTGGTGCAGAGCGGGTTTTTCAACTTCGGCATACTATCACTGGGGAAATCACTTCACTCAGTTTACCCCACGGATCTCTGTTATTAATGGGATCAAAAATCCAACATTTTTATCAACATAGATTAGCCAAAGTAAAGCATCTTGATCAAGCGCGGGTTAATTATACCTTTCGCTATATGGATGATTTCTCCGGTATTGGAGAATCGTCATGAAGCTGTCTTCTTTTGGAAAAAAACTTACCAGTGGTTCCGGCATTGTCGAGCTGATGGAAGACTTGGGGTCTGCCTTGAATGAAAACCCAGATATGATCTTTATGGGCGGCGGTAATCCGGCACGAATTCCTGAAATGGAAGCAGTATTCAATAACCAATATCAAAAGCTAGCCAAAGATACTGAGCAGCTATATAGCACCACCGGTGTTTATCAATCACCTCAAGGCGAGTTGGGTTTTAGGCGTGATATTGCGTCTATGCTTAAAAAACAATTTGGTTGGTCATTAAGTGAGGCCAATATCGCTGTGTCCAATGGAAGCCAGTCAGCCTTTTATATTCTATTTAATCTATTGGCTGGAGAGATGCCTGACGGCAGTTTTAAGTCTATTCATCTGCCACTGACACCAGAATATATTGGTTACAATGACTTAGGCTTATCAGAGGAATTCTTCACGGGCACCAAGCCAGAGATAGAGCTTATTGGCGAGCACCAATTCAAATACCATGTCAATTTTGACGAATTGAGTCTGTCTGAAGAAACAGCTGCGCTTTGTGTGTCTAGGCCAACCAATCCAACCGCCAATGTACTTACTGATGCTGAGATAAAACAGCTTGATCAAATTGCTCAGCAGGCAGATATACCTCTAATTATCGATGGTGCCTATGGCGTGCCTTTCCCTAATATTAACTTTGTCGATGTCACACCGCACTGGAATAACAATACTATTCTGGTGTTAAGTCTTTCTAAGTTAGGTTTGCCTGGTGTTAGAACAGGAATAGTAGTCGCCAATCCAGAAATAATTCAGGCTTTTAGCAGTGCCAATACGGTGATTAATTTGGCCAGTGGTAATATTGGACCAGCATTAACGCGCGACCTGTTTTCCTCGGGTGAGATTGTTGAGCTAAGTCAGCAATTTGTTAAGCCTTTTTATCAGCAACGCTCGCAACAGGTTATGGCGCTATTTGAGCAGCAGATGCAAGATATACCCTGTCGCATCCACCTTTCCGAAGGGGCAATTTTTCTTTGGTTATGGTTTGAGGGCTTACCTATCTCCAGTGAAGCCCTTTATCAGCGCCTTAAACAGCGCGGTGTTTTGGTGGTTTCTGGCCATCATTTCTTTGCCGGTATAGATCATCAATGGCCTCATCAGCACCAGTGTATTAGAGTATCCTATGTGCAGGATTTGTGTGACATTGAGCAGGGTGTAAAAATAATAGCTGAAGAAGCAAACTTAGCTTATCAGCAGGGGTAGGGGCATTAGTGACTAAAGCGCGTTATTCTAAAATTATTGAAGTGCTTAATTTAAGGCAGCCGGATCTTGTTGTGGTGACTGATTCCGTTCTTAAGGGGCAAAATTTATCTGCCATTATACGAACCTGTGATGCCGTCGGTGTTATGCAGTTACACTCAGTATCAGATAATGCATTTTTTGGCGCTCATACAGGCACTTCTGTTGGCGCGCAAAAGTGGGTGAAAACGTCACTGCGCAAAAAAATTACTGATCCACTAGAGGACTATAAAAGTGCGGGTTATCAAATTGTTGCCGCGGATGTTTGTGCCAGTAGTAAAGATTATCGAGAAGTTGATTTTACCAAGCCAACTACACTGGTTTTAGGTGCAGAGCTAGAGGGTATTAGCGACGAGGC
>Ga0233444_10006971_pt1 | contig 9953 bp, 9 predicted proteins | sample SI_124_October20_6_FD_182792 | JGI IMG/M metagenome (GOLD analysis project Ga0233444, IMG submission 182792) | Seawater microbial communities from Saanich Inlet, British Columbia, Canada - SI_124_October2016_10_MG | ecosystem: Environmental > Aquatic > Marine > Inlet | place: Canada: British...
AGTTTTGAAATTATACGTATTGACATCTAAAATCATTTAATATATTATTAACGATAATTAATGGTTATCAATAGTAATAAATAAAAATGAAAGAATTACAAACAGATTTAAAAACATTACAGGATGAAACCTTAAAGAATTTAAAGAGCTCGAAAGCAATAAATACAGTAAGAGCTTACAAATCAGATTTTGAAGATTTTGGATTATTCTGCGTCAAAAATGGTTTAAGCAGTTTACCAACTGAGCCTAAAATTGTTTCATTATATTTAACCTATTTATCAAGCAAAAAAGTAAAAATAAGTACAATTAAAAGAAGACTAGTGTCTATTGGTGTAATTCACAAAATGAAAGGACATTATTTAGATACAAAACATCCAATTATAATTGAAAATTTAATGGGAATAAAAAGAAGAAATGGAGTTATTCAAAAAGCAAAAAAACCATTATTAATCAATAACTTAAAGCAATTAATTGATGTAATTGATAAAGAAAATGATCCAGATATAAAAAAATTAAGAAATAAAACACTGTTATTAATTGGCTTTTCAGGTGGCTTTAGAAGAAATGAGCTTGTTTCTTTAAACGTTGAAGATATAGAGTTTGTTTTTGAAGGTCTAAAAATAACGTTAAAAAAATCTAAAACTGACCAATTTGGAGAAGGATTTACTAAAGGTATACCCCACTTTGAAAATTCACTTTATTGTCCAGTAACAAGTTTAAAAAGATGGATAAATATATCTAAAATAAAAAAAGGTCCAATATTTGTACGATTTTCTAAAGGTTCAAAAATCACAAACATAAGATTAACAGATCAGTCAGTTGCGTTAATAATAAAAGAATATTTACAAAAAACAGGCATTGATAGCAAAGATTACTCAGGACATAGTTTAAGATCAGGCTTTGCAACTTCAGCTGCTGAAGCTGGTGCGGAGGAAAGAAGTATTATGGCTATCACAGGACACAAAACAACTGAAATGGTAAGAAGATATATAAAAGAAGCAAACTTATTTAAAAATAATGCACTAAATAAGATAAAATTTTAATCTCTAAAATCTTTGTGTATAAAAATTAAGTCACCGTGAAGCCAATTCACAAATAAATAATTATTATCTATAAAATATTTATACAAATTTGAATTAAGTAAATTATCAATATTATTATTTTTAAACTCTAATTTTTTCATTGAAAGATCTAGGTATTCTATTGAAATAACATTAGGTTTATATTTAGATATATTAAAACCATCTAATATTTTCTCTTCATGACCCTCAACATCTATATTCATATAATTTATTTGATGAGTTAAATCTATTTTTTCAAGAATATTATTTAATGTTGTTGTTTGAATTGATCTAATTTCTTTTACTTTTGCTTTTTGAAAACTAGAAACATTTTTGTTCAATGTGTTAATAGGTGATGCCTCGTGATAAAAATAAAGATCAGATTTACCTTCTATATCTGATACAGCATAATTTAAATTTATTTCATTAGGTCTCGCAATATTAAATAAATCTATATTTTTTTTATCTAAATCGATATTTATTCCTTTCCATCCTTTTTTATGAAGAAGATATGTATTATTATTTGAAATTGGATGTTGGGCTCCAACATCTAAATAATAACCATTAACTTTATTTTTAAATATATAATCTATTATCAAATCAACGCCATTAAAAGAGTATGAATTTTTTTTATATTTAATCTTTCTTTTGAAAATACTAAGTGAATCTAAAAATTTTTTTATCATTAAATATTAATAATTTTTAAGTAAATAAGTTTAATCTTGCATTTTATTAAACTTGTAAAAAATAATAAACTTTTTTTAGGTTCTTTTAAAGGTCCGTAATAAATACTTTTTGATTTTAAATAATGTTTTTTAAAAAAACTTGTCGATATTCCCCATTTTTTTAAAAAAGTTATATCGCCTCTATTTTGAATAACATTTTTATTTTTACGCGTGGTTATAGAACCGAAGTGATATACCTTGAAATCATTCAGGCCCTTAAATATACGCACACCAATATTCCATAGTTTCATATTGAAATCAGGATCGGATGCTATACCAGGGTTAAATTCTTCACTAAATCCACCTATTTTGTTCCAAATATCTTTGTGAACACAGTGAGGAGCAAAATGCGAACCTTGATGATCAGGAATATTAAGATTTTTTAGATTATGAAGAAGTTTTTTTTCATCAAAATTTTCAATATTTTCACCGCAATCAAATTGAATATGACCAGACTTTGGCTCAATCATCGATCCTGAAATATAAAAATTATTATGACCAATATTTTTAATTTCTTTGATTAGCGGCTCTTCCCAATTTGGGCAAAAATACATATCATCATGTGAGTAGATTATATAAGGATTAGTAGCTTTTTTCGCTATAATATTTATGGCTGTGCACAAGCCAACATTATTTTTTGTAAATGTAAATTCTATATTTTCTTTATTTAAAAAATTTCTAGTTTCTTTATTTATATCTTCACTAACATGAACCAGAATTTGATTCTTTATTTTAGAATTTTTTTTTATACTCTCTATCGCACATTTTAGATATTTTAAATTATTTAAAGTAGGTATAATTATTGAAAACATTTAATCTATTTTCCTTAAATAAGCAAATCTACCTAAATCTTTAAAAATATAATTATCTTTTATCTCATCTACGGCTTTTTTTACACCGTAATGTAAAATATTGTAATCATCACATATAATAATTGAGTTTTTATTTAGATTTGTAGTAAGTATTTTTAAATCATCTTTTACAGTATCGTAACTATGTCCACCATCAAGAAAAACAAAATCAATCTTTTTTAGATTAATCTGATTAAGTATTTCTTTGCTGTAACCTTTATAAATTTTAGTAGAATTCTTAAATTTATTTAATAAAAATTTTACGCATTGTGCACTATTAGGACTCATCCTTAAGATCAATCTAAAATATATCCATTTTAATGGATTAGATATCTTATATGAGATTGGGGTAAATTCTTTTTCATTATTGGTTACAATACTCGTTCCAAATAAGTCAATACCTGTAAAAGAAAAGTTGCCATTATTTATCTTATTGAGTAATTCACAAACATTTCTAGACGTAACTCCTTCCAGAACACCAATTTCTAAAAAATTTTTAGGCTTACTTTGAGAAATCAAATTAAGTAAAAAAATTCCATTTTTGATATCTTTTTTAAAACTACTTTTTCTAAAGTAAAATTTATACTTTTCCACTATTTATCCCATAAATAAAAATTCTTAGATTTTATACCTAAAGTTTTATCTATAATATATTGCGAAACTTTATTGGAATTGAAATATTTCATATATTTTTTTTTCCCATTTTCACCAATATTTTTTCTTAATTTTTCATCACTAGAAATCTTTTTAATTTTTTCAGATAAATCATTTATGTTTTTATAAAAAACCATTTCACTGTTATTGAAAAAATTATTATATTGAGTTTTTTCATCAATTAAACAGACTAAACCATTACCCATTATCTGAGTGATCCTGTCACTACTATAATATTTTATTGCTGCCCCTCTACTCAAATTTAGTCCCATTTTGCAATTAGAAATAGTTTTGAAATAATGATCAGCCCAAATTGGTTGAACTTTGTTAATTCCATAAATATCAAATTTAACATCATTTGTTATTTTTTGAAGTTTATTTAGAAACGTTATTCTGTCATCTATTTTCCCTAATTTTAGTTTACCCCTGTGAACACCGTGACTTAGAGCAAAAAAAACATCTACACTGCAAGATTTTTTAAAATTGTTAAGCGTCTCAAAAGAATCGTCACTAGGATTTGGTATAAAAAAATTCTTTTCATTTTTATTTAGAAAACTAAGAGCTGTTGGACATGTTGTAACAAAAGTTCCATCCATTAAATCTATTTTATCTAAAATACGTGCTTTATTCCGTTCATAATCAGGACCATTTTTATTTAAGGGGTCCAAAAACCATTGAGCAAACTTCGTGTTAGGATTTTCTTCTTTTAATTCTTGTATTTGTTGTCTGGATAACAAATCTGCGTGCCCTGTTATAATTAAATCAGGTTTATAATTGTAACAAGTTTTTTTAAGCTTATCATTTAAAATTTTAGAACCTTTTAAATCACTCAACGATTTATAATATTTTTGTATATCTCTATCACTAAACCCAAGAACACTATGACCTAATCTAATAAATCCATTATTTAACCTCCTACCCGTATTAAAAAATAGCCTACCATCTAATCTTTCATTAAAATTTGTTACGTGAAGAATTCTTAAACTTTTTTGTTTTGTTTTTAAAAAAAATGTTTTTTTTAAGTATAGTTTTTCTGATCTATAACTATCAATATTATTAGAAACAAATTTATGTGTTAAATAAAAATTCTGAATTGAACGATTTTGCAATTTTGTTCTTAAAGATTTGTTATCAATTAGATTAGCGATAGTTTTAGTTAAATTTTTTTCATTAAGTGTATGTATAATTTTTGCGTCAGTGACTGTTTCTGGAAGCCCTCCTTTATTTGTAATAATAACAGCACAACCATTAGCTGATGCCTCTAGACTAGTTCTTCCAAATGGTTCATCCCATCTAGAACAAGCTACTGTAATGCTAGTTTTTTTAAAAATTTTTAAAACTTCTTCGTGTTTTTTAAAACCTAATATAGAGGCGTTTTTATGTTCTAATAAAATTTTTTCTCTTTTTTCGTCTCCGATAATCATCGCGTTCCAATTATTATATTTATCTAAAATTTTAACAATTGATTTTGCAAAAGTATCATATCCTTTAGCTTTATTTAGTTTACCAACAAAGGTAATCCATTTTTTTTTATTTTTTATTATTGATAAATTACCTTTCAATGCAGATTGATAAAAAATTAATAACTTATTGCTATTTATAAATTTATTTTCTAATCCTTCTAAAAATCTCTTTTTGGACCAAGCACTATTAAAAATCAACTTATAACAACATTTCAATAAATGTTTTCTTTGCTTCACAGTTTTAGAGCCATCCATTGACAGTGGGTCATTATGAAAATAAAGAGTGAATACTCTATTCTTAAGTGTTGAGTTTAAAATATGTATATAATTCGGACGATTATGAATTTCAATAATTGAGGATTTATACTTTCTTTCAAGATTAATAAATTTTTTTACATAAAGTTTTGTTTGACTAGAGAATAAATCTTTTTTTAAATCAATATTTACATATTTTAACTTAAATTTTTTTTTAAGTTTAGTGTTACCAAAAACTGTTATTTTTTTTTTAAATTTACTTATTTTTGATGTTTCATATACAAATAATGAAACAGCTCCGGGGTAATCAGGTGAAAAGTTTTCTTTATAAGGTAACAGAATAGAGATGTTCATTTTTAATTTTATTTCTCAAGGTTCGATTATTCTTTATATAATATTCCCTAGAAATTGCTTCTTTTTTTGATTTAAATTTTTCTTCGTAAATTAATATCCACTTTCTCCCTCTTGTAAATTTCGCTCCTTTTCCTGAATTATGCAGAATAATTCTTTTCTTAAGGTCATTTGTATACCCAACATAAGTAATTGGTTTAGTACTTTTTGATTTAAGCATGTACACATAAAAAGTCATTTAAAGGTAATATATAATTATGAAATACCAAAATGAGTATATTTAATGTTTAAATAGTCTTTTATCGCCATTGACCCACCTTCTCTACCATAACCAGTTTGCTTTATACCTCCAAATGGAGCTTCCGCAACAGCAACAGTGGCGGTGTTCACAGCTACACAACCTGTTTCCATTAATTCCGATGCTCGGTTAGCTTTTTCCAAATTATTTGTAAAAATATAACTAGCTAAGCCTAAATCATTATTATTTGCTCTTTTGATTACTTCATTAAAATCTTTAAAAGTTAAGAGAGGAACAATTGGACCAAAAGGTTCTTCTTTCATGATCGTAAAATTATCACTCACATTATCAAAAATTGTTGGTTCATAAAAATACCCTTTATTGAATGTTGATGGTCTTTTACCACCACACAATACTTTAGCGCCTTCTTGTTTTGTTTTTTCAACTAATAACTCTAATTCTTTTAAACGTTTTTCTGTTGTTAAAGGACCTAAATTTGTTTTTTTATCCAAACCATTTCCAATAATTAATTTTTTTGTTTTTTCTACGATCAATTTTGTAAATTCCTCTTTTTTGTTTTCATGTATGTAAAAACGATTTGGAGAAATACAAACTTGTCCATTATTTCTAAATTTTGCTGCAATAGCCATATCTGTTACTTTATTTATATCAACATCATCAAAAACAATAAAAGGTGAATGGCCACTAAGTTCCATTGTGACCCTTTGAACTTTATTGGCCGCTTGTTTTAAAATTAATTTACCAACTCTAGTTGATCCTGTAATTGAAATTTTTTTAATAACATCTGAAGAAATTAACTCTGATGCTATTGATGAAGGTTCACCAGATAAAAGATTTATAACACCAGGTGGTACGCCTGCTTCATTACATATATTTACTAATTCCATAACTGAGCCAGGAGTTATAATGTCAGGTTTAACAATGACAGAGCAACCAGCAGCTAACGCTGTTGAAATTTTACGAGAAGCTAAAATGATTGGAAAATTCCATGGAATTAATGCAGCTACAACGCCAACAGGCTGGTAATAAACATGTATACGTGTGTTTGGAAATCTACTTTGATTTATTTCACCATATATTCTTTTTGTTTCCTCTGAGTTCCATTCAAAAATATCTGCTGCTCCATTTATCTCACCAGGACCTTCGGTTAAAGGTTTACCAACTTCTAGCGTCATCCATTTTGAAAGGATATCAACTTTATTTCTTATTAGTTCTGAAATTTTTCTAAGAACTTTTGCTCTATCCCAAGGAGTAGTTGTTTGCCAAATTTTTAAACCTTTAGAAGCTGACAGTAATGCTTTTTGTACATCTTTACTGCTTGCTTTTGAAACTTTACCAATAACTTCTTCACTAGCGGGGTTAATAACTTCGTAAGTTTCGCCATTTGATGACTCTTGCCATCTACCATCTATAAATTGACCAAATCTTTGATACATAGTTTTTTAAATACTGGCGGTCCCAAGGGGAATCGAACCCCTCTTTGTTGGATGAAAACCAACTGTCCTAACCGATAGACGATGGGACCATATTTTTGATTGTCTTATTAACAGATATATCATCAATAATAAACTCTACATTTGATTGCCCCCTCCACTCATTTAGGGATAATTTACCTGCAATATTAAATGTTTTATTATTATTTTTAAGTAAATAAGCACCAAGATCATTCTCTACTGCATTAAAAGCAATTGTTTTAATTGATGAACCATCTTTACCAATTAAAATTGATTTAATGTGTTTCTCTCCTACAATTTTACCATTCACAGTTTTTAGATCTTCGACTGTAAATTTTGGCTCAGGATTTCCTGATCCAAATGGGGCTAAATTATTTATTTTGTTATAAAAATCCAAATTAATTGCCGTAGGTGATAAAATACTATCTAAATATAATGTCTTCTCAACAGTTATGTCTTCATTAATGTTTTTAAACTTTCTAAAAACAAATTCTCTGAACTTCTCAATATTTTTAATATTTATTGAGAATCCACCAGCCATTTTATGACCACCTCCTTTTAATAAAATTTTATCTTGTGTAGCAGCAATAATCACAGAGCCTATATCAAATCCAACTATTGATCTTGCAGAGCCTTTGCCTATTTGGCCTTCAATAGATATAATTATTACAGGCTTGTTAAATTTATCTTTTAATCTAGCAGCTACAATTCCAATAACACCTTCGTGCCAATTACTACCACTTAAAACTATAACTGGGTCCTTCGAATAATCTTTAGTTTCATTTAATAGTTTTTGTAGAAGATCTTTTTCTAACATTTGTCTTTCTTTATTAAATTGATCTAGTTCTGAAGCTAATTTAAATGCATTTTTAGGATCAGTATTTAAAAGTAAATTTGCTCCATGTGAACATTTACCAACTCTACCTCCTGCGTTAATTCTAGGTCCCAGCATAAAGCCTAAATGATAAATGGAAGGTGTGGTTTCAATTTTACAAATGTCTAATAAAGTTTTTAATCCTAAATTTTGTTTTTCTTTAAGTATTTTTAAGCCTTGCTTGACTATCGCTCTATTTAATCCTATCAAAGGCACAACATCACATACTGTTCCTAATGAAACTAAATCTAGGTAATTAATTAAATTAGGTTCATTAATCTTATTATTAACGAACCAATTATTTAATCTAAGACCTCTATTCATCGAAACTAAAAACATAAAAGTTACACCAGCAGCACATAAGTATTGTAAATTAGATCTATCATCTATACGATTTGGATTTACAACTGAAAATGCTTTTGGAAGATTAATTTCCGATTGATGATGATCTAATACTATTACATCAATATTATTTTTCTTTGCATAATTAATAGCATCAAAAGATAAAGTTCCGCAGTCTACAGTAAATATAATTTTAACTCCATTTTTAATTAATTCTTCAAAACTTTTTATTGTAGGTCCATAACCCTCTTTTTTACGATCTGGAATATAAATTTCATAAGGAATTTTTAATTCTGTAAAATATTTTCCCAGTAATGCTGTAGATGTTGCTCCATCAACATCATAATCACCAAAGATTCCAATTTTTTCTTTTATATTTAAAGATTTAATTGTTCTTAAAGTTGCTTTTTCCATATCTCTTAAGATATTAGGGTTAGGTAAAAAATTCCTAATTGAAGGATTGAGAAATGAATTTATATCTTCTCTTTTAATCTTTCTAATTGATAATAACTTAGAGGTAATTTCGTCTAAAGAAAAATTATCTTTTAAGAATGAAATTTCATCTTGATTATATTTTTTAAGTTTCCAATTTTTTCCACTTATTGAAAGTACATTCATTTGTTGTAAATATTAGATACAGTTTTTACAGTTTTTTTACTTTTATGTAATGCAAATGTAGATACTTTATACTCGTTTCCTAGATCTTCAACACCTTTTGCCAAATCACCAGATGTAACTCCCGTAGCACAAAAAATTACATCTCCTTTAACCATTTCGTCTATATTATATTTCTTTTTAAAATCTTTGATACCAAGTTTCTTTGCTCGAATTTTCTCTTCTTCATTTAAGATTAATCGGCCTTGAATTTGACCACCATAGCAAGAAAGAGCTGCAGCTACAATAACACCCTCTGGCCCACCTCCTGTGCTATAGTAAATATCATTTTTTGGATTTTCGCCGATAACAGACAGAGCTCCGGCTATATCGCCATCTGTAATATAATTTATTTTTACTTTCAGTCTCATAAGTTCCTGAATTATAAAATCATGTCTTGGCCTTTTAAGTACACAAGCTCTAAGTTCAGAAATTCTCTTTTTTTTAGCATCAGCTAGTAACCGCATATTTTTTTCTACTCCATTATCTAAATCTACTAAGTTTTTTGGTAAATTTACGCCAATAGCGATTTTTTCCATATATGTATCAGGCGCAGAGAGCAAATCTCCTTTTTTTGCTACTGCCAATACTGAAAAAGCATTAGGTTGATTGTTTGCGGTAAACTTAGTACCTTCCAATGGATCAACTGCAATATCAAATTTAGGTCCATTTAAAGTACCAAGTTTTTCACCAATATAAAGCATTGGTGCTTCATCCATTTCACCCTCACCTATAACCACAGTTCCTTCCATATTTATTTTATTTAATTCTCGTCTCATCGGATCAACAGCTCCTTTATCTGCAGCTATTTTGTCTAATTTTCCTATAAATTTAGAGGCCCCTATTGCACCCATTTCTGTCGCTTTAATGAATAAATTAAGATATTTAGGGTCTATAGACATTAATTTCCATCAATTCTGATTAATTTTGGTTGTTTCTTTATATATTTTTTTTTACTAGTTTCTTTAATGATTTTTCTTAAGCATTCATCTTTTGTTTCGTGGGTAATT